>Ga0208903_1000896_pt1 | contig 19417 bp, 20 predicted proteins | sample AntAceMetag02UKJ_FD_184769 | JGI IMG/M metagenome (GOLD analysis project Ga0208903, IMG submission 184769) | Saline lake microbial communities from Ace Lake, Antarctica - Antarctic Ace Lake Metagenome 02UKJ (SPAdes) (version 2) | ecosystem: Environmental > Aquatic > Non-marine Saline and...
GTGGCACCATCACTTCGGGTAAGCGCACACGGCTTCGACGGAACAATTCAAGGTGTTGAACGACCCGGCACAGGCTTTTGCGTCGCTGTTCAATGGCACCCCGAAGAAAATCTTTCGGACATTCGAGTGTTTAGCGGCCTCATCGAGGCCGCCTCCCTCTCGTAACTAGATCGTGGAGACGTCAATCACGAAGCGGTAGCGCACATCGCTTTCCACCACGCGATCCCACGACGTATTCAGGTAATCAGCATCAATCACTTCCACGTCAGAGACGATGTTGTGCTCGGCTGAGAAGTCCAGCATCTCTTGCAGTTCAGAAACCGGACCAATCGTGCTTCCGGCAATTCTTCTGCGCTGTGGCGCCATGGAGAAAGGCTTGATCGGGTAGGGCTCTGCGGCGAGGCCCACCATCACCAAAGTTCCATCCAGCCCCAGCAACTCGAGATACAGGTTCAGGTCAATTGATGCTGACACGGTGTTGATAATCAGTGCGAACTGCTTCGCGTGGGTTTGGAAGACGGTTTCGTCATTCGTCACCACGAAGTGGTGTGCACCCATTGCCAGCGCATCATCCCTCTTGCTTTCCGAGTGAGAAAAGACCGTGACTTCTGCACCCATGGCCACCGCATACTTGACACCCATGTGGCCTAAGCCACCCAAGCCCACGATGCCCACCTTCACTCCTGGTCCAGCACCAAATTCTTTGAGCGGGGAGTAGAGGGTAATTCCGGCACACAACAGCGGTGCAGCACCGGCGGGGTCTAAAGACTCCGGAACGGTGACAACATAACCCTCGTTCACCACGATGCCGGTGGAATAGCCACCCTGGGTGATTCCTTCACCCGAGCGCTCGGGAGTGTTGTACGTTCCGGTGAAGCCCTCTTCGCAGTAGTTAGACATCCCCGAGAGGCAATTCTTGCAAGTGCGGCAGGAATCGACATAGACGCCGACGCCTACTCGTTGGCCCACAGTAAATCCTGAAACAGCGCTACCCACAGCGGATACGCGACCGACGATTTCGTGGCCGGGAACGCAGGGAAAACTGATGGGGCCCCATTCGCTGCGGGCCGTGTGAATGTCAGAGTGGCAGACGCCAGAAAACTCAATGTCGATAGCGACATCGTCTTCCCGCAAATCACGCCTGGTGAAAGCCCAAGGGGTGAGGGGTGCTTGTTCTGACATGACGGCGTAACCGCGTACATCCATGAGGTTCTCCTTGAATTGGGGTCTGGTTCTATTCTGCCTGAAAGCTCCTAGGCTTGGGCGGTGATAGTAGAACTTGAGATAACAGCCATGGCCCACGGCGGATCCGGAATCGGACGCCTCGATGGACGGGTAATTTTTTGCCCCGGCGTTATCCCCGGCGACGTCGTTCGTGCAGAGATCACGGATGACTCCAAGAAGTCGCTGTGGCGGGCCCAAGCGCTCTCGATCGTCACCCCAAGCCCCCATCGCGTCCCCCACATTTGGCCAGAAGCCGATATTTCAAGGCCTGTCGAAGAGCGCGCCGGTGGCGCGGATTATGGCCACATCGCCTTGCCCCATCAGCGCGAGCTAAAAACACACATCCTGAAGGATTCCCTGATGCGTTTTGGGGGGATCTCGGAAGATGCTCTTCTCGGCGTCACCGTGAAGGGTGTCCCAGGCGATGATGAGAAAAACGGTCTGGGGTGGCGCACCCGCGTAACCCTCCACGCAGATGAGTCGGGTCGCCTGGGTCCCTACGCTGAGAAGAGTCACACCGTAATCCCGGTAAAGGACCTGCCACTCGCCTCGGATGCAATCAGATCCTCTGGCATCGTGAGTACCCCCTTTGAGGGTGCCCACACCGTCCGAGCACTCGATACCACAGGCTCTGGTGTGCGCCTGGTCATCGACGAACAAGCACCAGGAGACATTGTTGAGCGAGTGGGGCAGGTTGAGTTTCACCTGAGCGACCAATCCTTCTGGCAAGTCCACCAGTCGGCACCTGCCCTTCTCAGCGACACCGTCATGCGAGCCATTGACCCAGCCAGGCTGCACGCCGATGCCGACAACGCTGACCTCTATTCCGGCGTGGGTTTGCTGGGCCACGCCATGGCACAAGTTGCTGGTAGCGAAATATCTCTCACCGCAGTGGAATCAGACGAGCGGGCGCTGAGCTACGTGAGCAGAAACCTCACGGGTGTCGCAGAGGTGGATCCCATCGCAGCACGAGTGGATCGTTGGATTTCCGGGAAAGCACGGGACTTGGCCGGCGAAAAAGCCCCGTGGTCTCGGGCGACCATCATTCTTGACCCACCGCGCAGTGGAGCCAAAGCGGAGGTCACCACGGCGCTCGCATCGCTCGGTGCCGGACAGATTGTGTATGTCGCTTGTGACCCGGTCGCTCTTGCCCGGGACGCTTCAGCACTGATGAAATCGGGATACACGATGGTTTTTCTCGAAAGTTGGGACCTCTTTCCCCACACCCACCACATGGAAACGATCGCCACATTCGTGAAAGACAAATGATGGCACCGGCGCTCTATCTAGCATCGACCTCTCCCGCCCGAGCTCAAATACTTCGCGACATTGGGCTGACCGCCACCATCATTCAGCCGGATGTTGATGAAGAAGCGGCCGTCGACGCCTTACCTCGGCCCCACGATGCGGCAACCGTTGCTCTCCATCTCGCTCAACTCAAAGCCGAAAGTGTCCTCGCCGTGGAAATAGATGGTTTGGTCCTCGGCGGAGACTCCGTATTTGAGTTCGACGGTGAGTTGCTGGGCAAGCCCCACGACCCGGACATTGCTGCTGCTCGATGGAAGGCGATGCGCGGACACCGCGGCATGCTGCATTCAGGCTTGTGGGTCATCGACCACACCGGTGGCACGTTTCGTGCGGGAATTGGAGAGGTAACACATGCCACGGTTCATTTCCGCGGTGATATCACCGATGCGGAAATTGATGATTACGTGGCTACCGGGGAGCCTCTGAAAGTCGCCGGTGCCTTTACATTAGATGCCAAAGGTGCTGCCTTCATCGAGCGAGTCGAGGGTGACCCTTGGGCCGTCGTCGGGATGTCTGCGACCTCGCTCCGATCTCTCATCCGCAAGCTGGGTCACGATTACACATCGTTGTGGCCTGCTGGCAGCCCCTAAAATCAGGCTGGTTTCCATGCCAAAAGTTCCCGGTTCCTTAAGGCTGTGGACACTTACACCTGGTTGGCTGGTCAGCCATGGCCTTTCTCATCTTTTATGCGCGAGGAATGCACGCGCTACGTCGTTTACTTGCCCAACGGGGAATTCTCGACCCACTAGACCGCTGGGCCGCCCGTTCGCCCTCGGGTTTATGGTTTCGATCTCTTTTTTCCGTCCTAGATTTTGAGGACTTCCGTCTTTTGGATACCCCCTGGTGGGTCCTCACGGCTAGCCGGAAAGTTGATGACTTCCTGGCGCAAACACCCCGCGCCCGAGTCTTTGAATGGGGCTCTGGTGCCTCGACGGTTTGGCTGTCTAAACGAAGTGAACACGTTGTGTCAATCGAGTCCGATGTTGATTGGGGTTCACGGGTAACTGGAGCGCTGAGCCCCAATGCCAACCTGGTGCTCGTCGATACCCCTCGCCAACGGCTCCTCGAGTCCCTCCGGTCGAGACGGATCGGTTTTCGAAAGTTCGACTATCGAAACTATGTTGACGCGATCGATGGCTTGCAGGGTGATTTTGATCTCATCGTTATCGATGGAAGAGCCCGGGAAGCATGCTTGTCCAAAGCGCTGGGCCGCCTTGCCAAAAATGGAATGGTTGTTTTTGATAACACCAACCGCCGACGATACCAAGCTGAAATTCGGCGCCACCGGACAAAGTTGACCGTGAGCAACCACATCGGATTAACTCCCATTTTGCTCTGGCCCTCGATGACTTCCCTTATCCAGCTGAGGGAAAACTAAGCGGCCAAGGGTTCACGCGTTTGCATCGTATCTCGAGCCTGAGAATAGTAAGCGAGAAGTTCTTCGTTGTTTTTTTGCCAGGTCTTCCCCTTAACCGCCTCCCTTGCGTTTCGCGACATTCGGTTGCGCTCCTCCGGATGTTCGAGAAGGTGCAGCACTTTTTCTCGAAAAGCACCCCAGCGCGAGGAATCCACAAGATACCCCGTGTGACTCTCCCGAATGAGATGGCGAGGTCCGCCCCGATCGGGGGCAACGACCGCTACTCCCGCTGCCTGGGCTTCTTGAATGGTCTGACCGAAAGTTTCCTCAGTCCCGCAATGCACGAAGATATCCATGGCGGCATATGCGTCAGCCAGTTCTTCGCCCGTCAACCGACCCGCAAAGACGACATTGTGACCGCGGAAGGCGATTTCTAATTCCCTTCGGTTTGGACCGTCCCCCACGATGACCACCTGGGTTCCCGGAATTCCGCACACTTCCCGAATTCGACTTACCTGTTTCTCGGGGGCGAGACGCCCCACGTAACCAATAATGCGGTGACCAGGAGCAGCCCAGCGTTGCCTGAGAGAAAATGCACCTTGTTGAGCCCGTCGACGAGGAGTGAAAAGTTCTCCATCGACTCCCCGGCCCCACACCTCAACTCGAGGGACCCCCATGCTCTCTAAATAGGCTTTACTTTCGATAGTCGGAGCAAGATTAAGCGTCGCGGATTTGTGCGTGGCTGCCGTCACGGCCCCCAGCAGACCCGTGGCGAACGTCAGACCATAGCGTTCCATATACCCAGCCACGTGGGTTTGATACACCGCCACCGACGCGATTCCCTTCCGTGCTCCATACGAGAGTGCTTGTGACCCCAGCCAAAACGGTGCGGCCACATGAAGAACGTCGGGGCGGAATGTGTCGAGCGCTTGGCTAATAGCAGGAGTAGGTATGGCCACGGGAAATCCGACCAAAGGAATCGACGGGCAGGTCACGACAGGGAAACCCAAGTAAGTGGACGACACTGTGGTGGGAGCGATCACGAGGGCGTCGTGATCATTGGACTTCAATGTTTCCAAGACTTTCATCACCGAATGTGTCACTCCGTTTACGGTGGGGAGAAACGATTCGGTCACCACCGCGACTCTCATGAGATGGCCGCGGACATCTTCTTCTCGCGCCCCACCGCTGCGAAGTAACGCGCGAAATTCAGGGATGATCGGATCATTTCTACCCGAGACTCTTCTGACGTCGCGGACCTCGTAGAGACTTCCGCAATGATGTGGCCGCGGTAACCGCCCTTGGCGAGCGATTCGAGTGTGTCCGCCACGGGCTGCGTTCCACGACCCGGTATGAGGTGCTCGTCGAAGAGGTGAAAGTTTTCCCGTGGGCTGGTGCCATCACACAGGTGAATGTGGGAGAGACGTTCCCCCCATTCTCGCGACAAGCTCAGCGCACTCACGTTTTGCATTGCCGCATGAGAAAAGTCGAGAGTGAGGTGTGGAACGTCGAGTTTTCCAGGGTTCCACGCTGGCGCATAGACCTCGAAGGTGCGATTCGAAGTACACAAACCAAACATGTTCTCTACGGCAACACGTACCCCATAGGTGTCTGCCACCTCTCTCACCTGGTGCGCAAAGTTGCGTGCGTAACCAACTTGCCACCGAAACGGCGGGTGCACCACAACGGTGTCCGCACACACCAGTCGGGCAAGCTCAGCGCTTCGTTCAAGCTTGGCAGCAGGTTCATAGCCGAAAACGTTGTGGGTGAGAAAGAGGACGGGTGCATGGATGGAGAGGATGGGGAGATCGAATCGTCGAGAAAGAAAATCAAGCACCCGGGGATCGAAGGTTTCCTGATTATTCGTAATCATCACCTCCATTCCCTCGGCACCTGCATCCTTGGCAAGGCGAAAAGAATCCTCGAGGCCGAGGGGGAAGAAACTGCTGGTGCTGACTCCGAAATGGCTCATGAGTTGAGAGTAGAAACTCTCTGCAAACAGTGACCAAAGGGAAGGTTACGTGTTGGCAAGAAGTAGGTGGCGCCTGGTTCATACTAAAGAAATGGATGTTGGCACGTGGTTGCTCTATTCCGCCGCAGCAGCAGGCCTTTCCCTGGTCCCAGGACCTAATGGATTGTTAGCCCTCACCCACGGTTCCCTGCACGGTGTTCGAAAAACATTTGCCACCATCGCTGGTGGGGCCCTCGGGTTCACCGCCATCATCGCCCTGTCACTTTTTGGGATTGGAGCCCTTCTGGCCGGCTCTCCCGAACTACTGACCACCCTGAAATGGATCGGCGGCGCTTACCTGGTGTGGTTGGGCATTGGGGTGTGGCGCTCCCCTGCGATGGGCGCTATCCAAGGCCCCGGTGTTCGGGTAATTACGCGTCGCCGGCTTTTTCGCCAGGGCCTGTTAGCTGCCGTCACAAACCCCAAGGGAATCCTGTTCTTTGTGGCCTTTCTGCCCCAGTTTCTTGACGAGGACCGATCACTCTTGATGCAGTTTGTTGTGATGGCTTTGACCTTTGTGGGAATCGAAATCATCATCGAAGCGACAATCGCATTGGGTGCGGCAAAGGTGCAACCGTTCCTTGCGAGATACGGCAAACGCGTGAACCGAACGTTGGGAGCTGTCTTCATGCTGATTGGCGTTATCTTGCCTCTGCGATGAGCCCTACCCACTAGCGAACGAGGCCTCCTTCCCGACACACTAGGGATATGTGCGGTCGTTTTGTCCTCGATGCGACCACCGATGACTTGATTCGGGAATTCCTAGCCAGCGAAAATACCTTCCCCGGCTGGGTTCCCCGGTGGAACATTGCACCCACCACCTTCATTCCGATCATCACGGAACCCTCGCCCTCCCAGAGAATCATTGTTCGTGCCCGGTGGTCTTTGGTGCCACCCTGGTCGAAGGAGCTGACCCTTCCCTATTCCACCTTCAACGCCCGCAGCGAGAGCGCATCGACCAAAGCGAGCTTTTCGGGGCCTCTGAGCGCTTCGAGGTGCCTTATTCCTGCCACCGGATATTACGAATGGGCGGCACGAGATGGAGCCAAAGCGCCCCACTTTATCCACCGTACTGACCGGTCCTTGTTTGCCATGGCAGGTCTGATGACCTGGTGGTCGGGACCAGATTCGACCACGCCCCAGGCCACCGCCACAATTTTGACAAGAGACAGTGCCGGAGCCGTCGCCTCGCTTCACAGCAGGATGCCCGTCATGGTCACGGCCAAAGATTGGTCGAGTTGGCTTGACCCTGGCAATCGGGATGGGAAGGCACTGCTCGCGCACCTCTCAGAGAGCACGCATCATCAGGCCGGCGTCTGGGCCTATTACCGGGTTGCCCCGCTTGCGGGTGAGGGAGCAGCGCTCATCGAGTCTGCAGAGGGAGCACAATGACTGAGATCGACGACGCACTGAATGGTTTTGATCCCGCTCAATCACGAGCCCTGCTCAAAGTGAGGCAAAGACTTCAACACCTTTTGCCTACGGCCACCCAGGACATGTCCTGGGGGATGCCCACTTTTCGCATCGAAGGCATTCTCGTTGTTTCCTTGATGGGCTTCACCCACCACAACAGCCTGTTCCCCGGGGCTGAGGTCCAGGAGCGCTTAGGGCCCCTTCTCGAGGGCTATAACACGACAAAGGGAACCATTCATTTTGAGAAAGAAAAAGCTCCCCCCGTCAACTTTTTACGAGCACTCGTCAGAGCCCGCATTGACACAATCAATGCCTCCTACCCGAAGAAATCTGGCGAATTCCTGGAGTTTTATGACCACGGTGGGCTGAAGGCTAAGGGGCGTTATCGCGAGGGTGAAATGACCGGTCAATGGAGCTTTTTCCGACGAAATGGCACCATGCTCCGAAGCGGCACTTTTCGCTCCGGTGTCCAAACCGGACTCTGGACGACCTATGACTCCTCGGGCGCGCCGTATAAGACAACCGCTCTGCCCTAACCTGAGGACATGGGTCGACATCTCGCTCAGGCGCAAGCACATCTGAGAGCCACAAGTGGCGTGATGGCCGACCTCATCTCTCGCTTTGTTCCGCCACCTATTTATCCCAAGCCACCCGAGCTCTATTTCGATGTTTTGGTCGCTTCGATCATTGGCCAGCAACTTTCCGTCAAAGCAGCCGACACCATTGAGGCTCGGTTCCGCACATTGGCGGGAGAGATGAGCCCCCAGCGGATTTTGGAGCTTGCCCCACCAGAAATGAGAGAGCAGGGCCTTTCCTATTCCAAGATTTCTTACATCCATGCACTGGCAGACGCCTTCCACCAAGGCTCCCTCCAGCCGCATGCACTAGAAACCATGCCGGAAGCTGACATCACGGCATCGTTGACTGCGGTCAAGGGCATTGGGCTATGGACGGCAGAAATGTTCATGATTTTTGGGATGGGGCGCCCTGACGTTTGGTCGCCCGGAGATTTAGGGCTCCGGAAAGCACTGTGGGCCCTGTTTGGCGAAGACGCTGACCTCACCGAAACGAGTAACGACTGGGCGCCTTACCGGTCGTATGCATCCCTCTATTTGTGGAAGTTTTGGGATGAAAGACCCAAGACTCCCAAGACAGCCAGTCAGGGAACCCCCACCAACTAGCTGGATACAAGTGAGTATCGGTTCTAACCCATTGAGTGACCCAGTCGTGCAGTCCAGGGGATGAAGCGGGTGGTGCCGTCTTGTTCAGAATTCTCAGGCGGTCCGCGACCAGGTGAGAGTGAGCTGGTAACATCTGGTCGTGTCTATTCGCACCGCCCTAACGATTGCTTCCGTTGCCGTCGTCGCTCTCGTAGCGGGGGGTGGGCTAGCAGTTGGTGACTATGTGTACCGGGAGGGAACGTCGGTCCCCTGTGGGATCAATGACGACGACCTCAACAACTCACCTGCTGCCTTTTACACCCCGGAGGATGGGCCCTTCCCCGGTGCTGGCTGGACCAAGTGGATTGACTACGACCTCTCCGACTGGTGGATCCCTGATATCCCAGTAGAAACGGTGACGATTCCGGTTGCAGAAGAGGTCACTCTCGAAGCGTGGTGGATTAAAGGTGGCTACCCGATGACCACAGAAACGGTGATCGTCACCCACGGCTACGGCTCATCCAGGCGAGACTACAACGCGCTACTGCCCTCCGCGATGTTGGCCAAAGCAGGGTTCAACGTGTTGCTGGTTGATCAACGGGATACCGGTAATTCGACGTGTGTGGATGGCCGTCATTCAGCTGGCCAAGATGAATCTGATGATTTCGCAGCGGTTGCAGCTTGGCTCACCGCCGAAAAAGGGCTCGATCCCTCAGAGATTGGTATGTTCGGGGTCTCAGGAGGAGCCATTGCCACGGCAATTCTCCCGGCAAAGACACAAGATGTGAGCGCTTTCGCGATGGAAGCCCCCATCTTCGACTTCGCGGAAACGGCCAGGAAAGAAGTCGAGTTCCAAGGCTTTCCCCCAAGCCTATGGACGCTGGCTGATATTGCCGCCAAAATCCGTGGGGTTAATCTCAACAAAACGTCGATTCCCGCGGGAATCGACGCAGCGGGTGAGAGGCCACTCCTGTTGTTGCATGGAACCCTCGACCAGCGCCTCGCTTATGAAGGCGCCGTGAAGTTTCGCGACTATGCGGAGTCAGTGGGCGTTGACGTGACTCTCGAAAAGTTCGAAGGATCAGACCATACCGAGGGAATGCTGAGCGAAACTGACCGCTATGCAGCGGCTTTGATTGATTTTTTTGACACAGCATTGAGGAAGTAGCAAAGCCACCGCTTCGACACCCGAGGCGAAATCATTCACCTCGAAACGATCCCGCCGACACTGCCAGTCCCGGTGGTGGGCGGTGTGTTTCTTTTTCCCGAAATCCAGGGAGGATTATCTGTCGGCTTCGGGAGGGGAAGCTAGGGGTGCAAACAAATGGCACGCCCGGAGGGATTCGAACCCCCAACCTTCTGATCCGTAGTCAGATGCTCTATCCGTTGAGCTACGGGCGCGAGTGCGCCTGCTGGTGCCTGGCAATACTAGCAGGCACCGCAGGACCGTCGGAAAAAGGTGTTAGCTGGTCTTCTTTCGAGGAGTCGACTGCGGCTTCTCTTCTCTTCCCCCTGCTACAACGACTGCAGAACCGCCCAAGCGGAAGGTGGAGAGGAAACCCACAACCAGGAATCCTGCGGCAACCCAGGCAGTGAGTTGAGCACCGTCAGTGAAGGCTTCGCCACTTTCCCGCTGAATTGCTTCAGCTGTTGCAGCATCAACCTGGGTTGCTGTGAGGAACCCAGCGATACCGGGGATTGCTGACCCTGCGGAATCGATAACAGCTTCTACGATTGTCTCTTGGCTCGCCAAGGGAACACTGAGCTCCGTAAGGCGCTCCTCGAGTGAGCTTTGAGTACCTGAGAACAGAACGGTCCCGAGGACCGCAATTCCCAAGGCTGACCCAATTTGTCGGGCCGTGGATTGCGAACCAGACCCTTGTCCCGTCTTCTCGAGGGGAACATCGACCATGATGACGCCGGTGAGCTGGGCAGTAGCCAACCCAATCCCGATTCCATACAGGAACAGGAACGGCGCAATTGCGCCCCAGCCGGATCCCGTCGAAGCAACGATTCCAAAGCCTGCAATTCCGACGATCTCCAAAACAACGCCAATTTGAACTGCCCGCGCGGGTGAGAGTTTCCCGTTAAGTGCTCCGCCAACTCCCGAGGCCATGAACGCTCCCCCTGCCAGGAACAACAAGACGAGCCCAGAAGCAATCGGTGTCAACCCCAAAACGTTTTGAAGCCAGAGCGGTATGGCAAAAAGCAATCCAAATTCGCCCATCGAAATAATCAATGCCGCAATAGAGCCATTTCTAAACGAGGCAATCTTGAAGAGATTTAGGTCTAGCAATACCCCGAGCCCTCGCTTTTCGCGAGAGCGCTCCCAGAGCACAAACCCCACGCCAGCAAGCAACGAAATGGCTAACGCCACCGGAATCACAGACAGGCCACCTTCGGGCCATGCCCAATCCCCCAGGGAGAAGATGTTCTTGTCGCTGGCGTTCCACCAGCCATAAATTCGGCCTTCAATCAATCCAAAGACCAGTGGGCCAAAGAGCAAGATGGAGAGCAGTGCCCCTATGACGTCGACGCCCTTCACCTGACCGGGCGCTCGAGACTCCAAGACAAAAAGAAGAAGACCAACGATGATGATCGCACCGAGGGGGACATTAATGAGAAAAGCCCAGCGCCACGTGAAATCAGTTGCCAGCCATCCGCCAAGCACGGGTCCCACGGCAACCATTCCCCCAATCGTTGAACCCCAGACAGCAAAGGCAATACCGCGCTCTCGCCCCTGGAAAGTGGCATTGACAAGCGACAGCGTGGTCGGCAAAACCATTGCCCCACCAATTCCTTGGACGACGCGGGCAAGAATCAAGCTGTTGGCGCTATCGGCGTAGCCTGCCCACACGGAAGACGCAATAAAAATTACAATTCCCAGAAGGAGAAGCCGACGTCGTCCCACCCGATCTGCCAAAGAACCCCAAATCAGCAGGGTCGAAGCAAAGACCAGGATGTAGCTTTCTTGCACCCATTGGACCTCTGTTGAGTTCAATTCCAAATCTCTGATCAGCGCAGGAAAGATCGTGTTGACGATGGTGCCATCAATGATGACGAGCGAAATGGCCATCGAGATAAAAACGAGACCGATCCATCGAGTTTTTGGTGATGCCATCGAGTGCTCCGCTTCTTCGAACTTTCTGCCTGGCATTTTTACGCCGCATCGCAGACTACTCCAGGAACGCCAAGGAAACCCATAGCAAGAGCGCACCGAACACGATGGGTGAACTTGTCGATAACGTAGGAACTATGGATTTCAGTGTCCTCAGCCTTGCGGCAACGAACCTCGTGTCGCCCCCGGTCCTCGCCTTTGTTCTCGGCCTCTTGGCTGTTTCTCTCAAGAGTGACCTTCGACTGCCCGAAGCCTTTTACCAAGCCATCTCGATTTACTTGTTACTGGGAATTGGCATCAAGGGTGGGGTTGCGCTCCGCTCAGCCTCTCTTACCGAAATTTGGTTACCCCTCCTTGTCACGTTGGCCCTCGGGCTATTGATTCCCCTGGCCGCTTTTTACTTCTCTGGCCTGATTACGAAACTCGATAGCGTCAACCGCGGCGCCCTCGCCGCGCACTACGGCTCCACTTCTCTGGTGACTTTCACCGCTGCTTTGGTGTTTGTCGAAAGCTCTGGCGCTTTTGTTGAAGGCTTCCTGGTCACCCTGCTTGCCGTCTTGGAAGTCCCCGGCATTATTGTCGGTTTGTTGCTGGCTTCCCGAGGAAGGAAAACCACCATCGCCTGGGGCGAGTCCCTTCGTGAGGTGCTCTCCGGTCGCTCTATCGTTCTCTTGGTCGGTGGGTTAGCCCTCGGGTTTGTCACCGGTTCCGCAGGCTTCACAGCTATCGAGCCCTTCTTCGGTGGGCTTTTCACCGGCGTACTCACCTTGTTCCTCCTGGAGCTCGGAATCGTGGCTGGTCGACGCTTGAGTGACATTAGGCAAGCCGGCATAGGTGTTGTCGTTTTCGCCATCGTCTTCCCCATGATCTCTGGTTTCGCCGGAGTATCGGGGGGTCTCTTGGCCGGCTTGTCTATTGGTGGCGCTGCGCTCTTAGGGGTCTTGGCTGCATCGTCGTCCTACATCGCCGCACCGACTGCGGTTCGATTGGCCTTGCCCGAGGCAAGCCCCGGTATTTACTTGACCGCAAGTTTGGGAATTACCTTCCCCTTCAACCTCATTCTTGGAATACCCGCCTATTACTGGCTTGCCCAAAGCCTTGAAGGAGTCCTGTCGTGGAACTAGTGGAGCGGAAATTACTCACGATCGTTGTCGAGAGTGCCCTGGAGTCCAGACTTCTGCATGACTTAGCCGCGGCAGGAATCACCGGACACACCGTCACCATGGCGCACGGAGCGGGGCTCCGCGGCCAACGAGAAGGAGATCTTCAAGGTGGCAACGTGAAGGTGGAGTGCGTACTCAAGGAAGAAGTCGCGGAAAAGGTCTTCGAGATTCTCCACCAACAGTATTTCCCCCACTACGCCTGCGTGGCCTGGCTCGCAGACGTATCCGTAGCCAGAGGGGAAAACTACTAGGGGTACTCCCAAAGCAGCGGGCATCGACGAGTCAAGGGCAATTAGGGTTGTGCAATGACTTCTCCTCTCCCCTCCTCCGCGGACGTCGTCATCGTCGGCGGAGGACACAACGGACTTACCGCCGCAACCTATCTGGCCCGTGCCGGGTATTCCGTTGTTGTCATGGAGGCTCAAGATCATGTCGGCGGAGCAGCAGTCTCTGCCAACACTTTTCCCGGCCACGAGGCAAAGCTTTCCCGCTACTCCTACCTTGTGAGTCTCTTGCCGAAAGAAATAAAGGACGACCTGGGTTTAAACATTCCGCTGATTCGACGCAGGTACTCTTCCTACACGCCCCTGCCGGGAACCACCACCGGTCTCTTGATCGACTCGGGCGACCCACACCGCACCCGGGCGTCGTTTGAATCCATCGGCGCAGGGGATGACTACCCCCGCTGGGTTGATTTCTACCGAGCCACCGGCGTCTTCGCGCGCACCATGTTCGCGCTCATGACCGAACCGCTGCTCGATCGCGACACTATTCGTATCCATCTGCAATTGGCCGCGCCCGCCGAGCGACTTTACGAGCGGTTTATTGAAACCCCTATTGAAAAACTTGTGGACGAAACTTTTGACAACGACCTGGTTAAAGGTGTTGTACTTTCTGACTCGCTCATCGGGACCTTCCCCCAGTTCGCTGACGACCCCGCAACCTCAATATGTTTTGTGTACCACGTCATTGGCGGTGGAACCGGAGACTGGGATGTCCCTGTCGGAGGAATGGGTGTCGTGAGTGCGGAATTAGAGCGCACCGCCCGTGCTGCCGGTGCCATCATCCTCACCAATTCAGAAGCAACCGCCATTTCTCCAGGTCCCAAGGTTTGGGCCACGACCAAGGGAGAATCCCACAGCGTCTCCTGTCGGCTGGTGATTTCTGGTGCCTCACGGCAGACCATCGAGAACCTCTCGGGCCAGCAGGCCATCACCCCCTCTGTCGGGGGAGCCCAAGTGAAGGTGAATCTTCTCCTTGAGAGACTTCCAGCGCTGGCGGATCCTGACGTGAGTGCCGAGGAAGCCTTTGGTGGGACGTTCCACATCAACGAGTCAGCCCAACAGTTTGAAGCATCCATCGCGCAAGCCCAGGCAGGGCAGATTCCCGACTTGATTCCCTGCGAAATCTATTGCCACTCCCTGAGCGATCGAAGCATTCTTGGCCCAGAACTGCGTGATTCACCAGCGCAGACTCTCACTGTCTTCGCTCTCAACGTCCCCCACAACCTGATTGCTGGCAAAGTTCCTCATGAGGTTCGGCAACTACTCCAGGACAAAATCCTTGCTTCACTCAACAGCGTCCTCGCAGAGCCCATTGAACAGTGCATCATGAAGGACAGTGATGGGGAGCTGTGCATCGAAACCAAGACCACCATTGATTTGGAGGACACACTCGGCCTCCCCGGAGGAAATATTTTCCACGAACCTTTGACGTGGCCATTCGTCGAAGACCCCCATTCGCTGCGCGGGCCAGCCCAACGGTGGGGTGTGGATTCTGGACTGGACAACGTCCTTTTGGGCGGAGCGAGTGCCCGCCGCGGTGGCGGCGTGAGTGGAATCGGCGGTCATAACGCTGCTATGGCTGCCTTTGAAATCCTGGGCCCGCCCTCGGTTATGTAGAGGGAACTCCACCCCAACAGGGCTTGTGATTCCTCGTCAGGGATGGCTTTACGCGCCTCGCGGCGGGCGGGAACATTCCTCACGCTGCATCAACTGGTTTTCGGGGACACGGGGCCACACGAACCACCTCTCTCACACGACAACTCGATGGCACGAGGCATTGCTGTCCTTGCGCCGCGCTACCAAGGCTTCAGGCTGATCCACCCGCACAGCGAGTCGCGCAGACCCAATGCTGACAGAGCGACGGAGTCAGACCCAAGTGAGCGATTCCGGGGACCAGACTTTTCCAGGAACCTCGTCGTGCAACACCCTGTCAATAAATGTGCGCATGAGTTCTGCCCCGAGCTTGGCTGTCCGATAGTCGGCGCAATACAGTACGTCTCTCGCCTGCCTTGCGTACAAACGTCCCCAGGTCGGCGGGATGGCCAGTTTTGTGAAGGGGGCAAGTGATCGCGCGCCGGCCTCCACGTCGATGGCACGCCCCAGCGCATCGGCGCTCAGGGTCTGTGTCTTCGCAATGACGACGAGATCGACTAAGTCCTTCTCGCGACTGGATGGCCGACCGCTGTAGTTCGCCATGGTCGCGCAGACCTTGTCCGCGATCTGGTCGACAATCGGATAGAGCCGGTAATCGTTGCTTAGGAGCCGCGGCAGGTCGAGGCGATTTGCCGGTGGCGTGACCGTGACTTCCTCGGTGACGATGACTCCTACGACGAGGTCGACATGTAGCGGCTCCTTCTTGTCGGCGCCGATGTAGACATCGAAGTCAACGCCGAAGCCCTCGATGTAGGTCTGCTGATCGCCGCCGATAGCGAATTCGTGTTTTGTATAGACGAACCGGAAGAAGTCTCCGAGGTCGATTGTGCTGAGGCGGATTAATTCTGTGAGGGCACCGTCAAGCGTGTTGTTGGCGCGGAATAGATCGACGTCCATCGTGCTTCGGCCAGATGCGACGCGGGCAAGGACACCGGTGCCTCCCTTGAGGAGCCACCCTGAGTCGTCGCGCTCGGAGAAGATACGGCTGAGGAATCGCCGGAAGTACTCCTGGCGAATCCGATCCTGAGTAGACGCGGACTTGTCGGATGCAGAGGCATTTCGCGCAGCATCGCGAATTGCTGCCTCGACGGCGGCCGCGCTCGTGTATGGCTCCGTCATGCTTCAACATCCTCCAGCGCGGCGATGGAACGCAAGAGCTGGATCCACTCAAGCGTCTTCTTCTGTGCAGACAGCGAGGCGTTCATTTTCTCTGTCGACGTGCTCGTCGCAATACCCTCAAGCACCTCAGCGGTCGGCAGCTGGCCAGGGGCGAGCCTCATATTGCCCAAGGCTGGAAGCATTGAATCACGGTGTACGTCGCGGTCCGGAGGCGTCGCTCGCAACGCGCCCTGGAGCACTGTTGCGTCGATCAGCGCAACGATGTCTTTATTCGGCATTTGCGTCAGATAGTTTCGCGCGACAAGCGCGCCGATCCCCTCCACAGAAGAAATCTGTTTGGCCATCGTCTCGCCGTCGAGTCCGGCGATCAGCAGTAGCTGATCGAGAAGGGATACGCCGTCACTCTTGCGATGGCCGTTGCGTTCCGCGAGCGGGGCGAGGCTGCGAGCAAGCACTCCGAGATCGAGCTCGGTCCTCCGGCTGGCGTCTCGCAGGGCGTCGGCAACGATCGACAGATCTGTTCTGTCTTCGACCAGGTCGGCGATCGTGCGTTCCGGCGTCGTCACGGGCAGTCCATCGCGGATCGTTGCGTCGTGCTCTGACAGCGCTCGTCTGCGGTAATGGATATCGGCGCGTTGCGTTTGACGGCGGATCGGGGCGGTCATCTCGGTGCGGTTGGAACGGAGGTCTCCAATGTCATGCAACCACGCAGCAGTCTGCCCGGAGACCACGACACCGCGATGACCGTCATCAAGCCGATCGCTTGCCAGACGCGCAGGATCGCTACTGAGCCATGCTGCACGCACGTCGAGGTGGGCGCCACTTGGGGCCCCAGCATCCTTATAAACTCCGTGCGCAATTCTCACGAGATCGCCGGACTCGGTGAGACGTGAGAGATCTAGACGGGTCACCCCGCGCGCGGCGGCTTGGGCCGAGGTAACCATGCCCCATTGCGAGGCAGACATCTCAGCGAGCTCACGGAGCGCAACTCTAGCTTTCATGCTTGTATTGTATCGTACAGACTGATACTAACCAAGCAGTAGTTGCGGATTTCGTAACTTCTCGAACACCTACGCCTTTTTTCGGCATCGCACCGCCTCGGCGACGTGAGCGCACAACCCGATTCAGGAAGTCCCTCAGCTCAACGATCTAGGGCGAACTCCACCCGAAAAGGCGCAACAAGAGAAGTGCTCAGAGGACTCACCATCGACCCAACACGCGACTACCAACCCCAAAAAAAAGAGAAAATCCCGACCCAATGAGGGTTCAGGAGTTTCCTACGTCTTGAGAGATGACAGAGCGGAGACGGAGGGATTTGAACCCTCGGTTCCCGAAAGGGAACTCCACCTTAGCAGGGTGGTGCACTCGGCCGGACTATGCGACGTCTCCTGAAATGAGGACTAGCAACACTTCGAGCCCAACTATACCGACCTCGGTCCTCAGCGGGCTACCGTGCAGGTTTCGTCCCCCGCTGTCTGCCCCACAAGTCCCTCGACAACGTCGCTCTCTGGTGAGTCACTACCCGTCGCGGAATCCGGATTCGCTGAAGTTGAACCAAACCCTTCGGACCCGGCAGACAAGCTGAAAGCTTCGTCAGACTGAAGGCGCTCGGCCACCGTTTTCGCTAAAGCCTCGTTGGGTACTACCCGCCCCGGATACAACTCGGGATCCGCGTCAAGAACCGGGTACTGAATAAACACGATGTTCTCGTTGGGAATCCCCCGGAGCGCTCGAGCCATCGCGACCATCACGTCTAAACTTCCCAGGCTTGTCGACAAAACCATCGTGTTCGCAGCAACTTGAGCCAACCCATAAAGCTTGGTCACATCATTCAGCACACCATCGGCTTGAAGGGTGCGAACGAGAGCAGACATATAGACCTGCTGGGAGGAAATTCTGGATAAATCTGACCCATCACCCACACCTTTTCGGGTGCGAAGGAAGGCCAAGGCTTGATAGCCCTCCAACGTGTGATACCCCGCTTCGGGAAGGTCAATGCCTGACCACGGATCAACCAGAGGCGCATCCACACATATCTCCACGCCACCGACCGCAGTGGAGAGCTGCGCAACACCAGCAAAAGTCATCAGTCCCGCATATCCAATATCAAGACCGGTCAGCTGCGCAATCGTCAGCGCCACGCAGGGCAAACCACCGATGCCCATGGTGGTATTCAGCGCTTCCATCTCCCGAGGTTTCGACTCCGTGCCATCCGCCTTGGGACAGGCGGGAATATCCAGGAGCAAATCCCTGGGGAAACTCACCACAACCGCGTGATCGTGGTTTTCAGACACATGGACCAGAAGGTTCACGTCATTGAGTTCGGTATCAACGAACTCAAAACCTTCTCCCTGACCAGCACGGGTGTCAGACCCGACAACCAACACGTTGAACCCGCCATCGATCTCCCCGATGCTCGGCAAAATCGGGTCTGGGGAATTGGGTAATTCGACCGTGACCAGACTGGACTGCAGGTTTTGAACCGTGAGGCCGAGAACGAGACCGGCGCTAAGAACGAGTACTCCGACTAGCCCCGATGAGAGCGTTGCAACCAGCTTCCAACCGCCTAAACGCTTGCGAGTGGAATGGAGCGGTCGGGGCAAGTCCCCACTGGTCTCAAAAAGATCGGGAGCAGAGGGTTTGGCTTTATTGGCCACGCGCTCCTCCTCAGTAGTGTTCTCGACAAGCTGTCCCGGACACAGACCAGCGATTATCGGAATGTGTCGAATTCGGATGGGTGTTGTCGTATAACGCTGATTCTAATTGGACGAGCTTTGAAACGTCAGGCACACGCCCCCCCGTTTAGTGTCCACAGTCACCTGTTCGAGGGAATGAGCCCCCGTCCGCTGGCCTCTTTCCTATTTCTAGATCCGGCTGCGATACATTACATGTAACCGAAAGGCTCCATAGTGAACGTGCCCCCTCCAGAAAATTCCTCGCGGACGAAAGTTGCCGAGCATCGTCGTCGCCTGCGTCAGGAAGGCTTGCGGCCTATTCAGATGTGGTTACCGGATGTGCGAACCGCCTCTTTTGCGGCTGCCGCGCATGAACAGTCCCTCGCGGCAGCCCAAGCCGATGGCGCTGCGGATGATCAAGCGTTCCTCGAAAGCATTTCCCTTGCGATTGAAGCAGATGAGAACGAGGGGTGAAGCGGGGAGAGCTGTGGACTGTTTCCGCGGGCCCACATTACGCGGGGAAAGCCCGACCCGTGCTGATCGTGCAAGAGGACCGTTTTGATGCGACCGACTCTGTCACTGTGTGTCTGATAACCACGTCAGCTTCTGTTTCTCCCCTCTTTCGAATCACGGTTAATCCAACGACTGCGAACGGGCTGACTAGTGTGTCTGCAATCATGATTGATAAAACGACCACAATTCAGAGATCGAAACTGGGCAAGCGCTTGGGACATCTCAGTGGCAAGGATCTAATTCAGGTGAACCGCTCTATCGCCCTGTTTTTCGGGCTCTCGACCTCCTCGCGAGGGGTCAAAACGTAGCCATCGTGCAGGTTTTCCTTGGCGGAGGGCGCGGGATTCGAACCCGCGAGACATTTCTGCCCACTAGTTTTCAAGACTAGCTCCATCGGCCGCTCGGACAGCCCTCCGCAG
>Ga0208903_1000897_pt1 | contig 19368 bp, 14 predicted proteins | sample AntAceMetag02UKJ_FD_184769 | JGI IMG/M metagenome (GOLD analysis project Ga0208903, IMG submission 184769) | Saline lake microbial communities from Ace Lake, Antarctica - Antarctic Ace Lake Metagenome 02UKJ (SPAdes) (version 2) | ecosystem: Environmental > Aquatic > Non-marine Saline and...
GGAATGTTATAATTTGCTTCTGTTGCACCAACGATATTGACCCACACACTATCATCATCTGAAACTTGCCACTGATAGGAGAATGTAATCGTTCCATCTACATCACTGATGTTAGATGAATATGATACTGTTCCGCCTTCCTCAACCGTTCCAGTCATTGTTAGTGTTCCAGTTGCTAAGTCATCCACATTAATTACCTGAGATGAATTCGAATTAAAGTTGGTTATACCTCCACGGCTATCTGTAGTTATAGCAGTTATACGAATATATTTATCTACTAAGCTCTGGTCGGATGGTATATTATAACTTGCTTCAGTAGCACCAACGATATTGACCCACACACTATCATCATCTGAAACTTGCCACTGATAGGAGAATGTAATCGTTCCATCTACATCACTGATGTTAGATGAGTATGATACTGTTCCACCTTCTTCCACTGTACCTGTTATGGTTAGTGTTCCGGTTGCTGAATCATCAATATTTGTTACTGTAATACTTGCGTTAGCCGTATTACTTACCACTCCATAGTTATCTTTTAAATAATAAGAAAACGTGTCAGAACCAAAATAATTATCAGATGGAGTATATTTGATTTGTTTATTCGTTAAATCGGTATTTGTTAAAACATCCAATACACCATATTGTGTGGCGGTTTCAATTACATATTGAATATAATTAGTGCTTGTCTCATTTATATCAATATCATAACCATTTAATTCTATTATATTTTGAATACTATCCTCACTAAAAGTATAGTTTATATCGTATGCTATGGGGGCATGGTTTTCAGCAATAATAATACTACTTAATGTAATGACGGTATCAGATGTAGGCATTGTGACAAAATCTCCAGCATTTTTGGTTTCTACTGCTCCGCCATTGATAGATACATTGAACGTATATTTTGTTACTTGTTCTATTGTTAGTGTATCACTTGATAAATTAACGATTACTTTATTACCAGGGGTAGTATTGATATACATAGCTGAATTTTCAATATTATCGGTCAGGTTTACACTTAAAGGGTTATCGGTGGTGGATGTTGAACCATCTACTATTCTGACCTTGTCTATATTAGATGCTAATTGTGGAAATGGGAGAGCATCAATTGGTATATATAAATCTACCACGGTATCATCTTGAGAAGTAGTAATATATTTGTTTACGATAGAACTTATGTTAGACTTCACATTGTCACGTTTTTCTTCATCGGTTGCCTTGTCGGGTTCATCAATTAAAATATTTATATGTGTATTGTCTAATTGCGTAAATGACGTTAATTGTCCGTCTATTATAATATCTATAGGTTCAGGTAAACTGGGTGGTAATTCGTTTATAGTTATATTATAATCAATATTATTTGGTAATATTACTATTGAAAATGTAGTAACCGAAAATTCATTGTAATTATCATATGCTTTTAACGTGATAACCGACGACCCTGAAATATTACTATATGTGGTTGTTAACATAAATCCGTTTATATTTGTACTTAGTAATTCCGGATTGTCTGAAATAGCTGTAATTGTTAAAGTATCTCCATTTATATCAAAAAACGTATTTGACAAGTTAATTGTAGACTGATTTGTACCAAAATTAATGATTAATGGATTTACTATATTTGATACTACTGGTGGTTGTTGGAATGGAATAAAAAATGTCTTTGAAAATTTATATAGACCATCATCGGTTGTTATACGTACAGAATGTCCGTCAAAATTTGTCCTATCAGTGAATACAGTATTTGTATATAATTTATCAGCCTCAACATAAAAAAGGGAGTTATCAATCACAGTATATACAAATGAGAATGAATTCACATCTTTACTACTAATACGAGCTACTTCTGTTCCTATAGGTACATTCACAAATAATGTATATGATGATAATAATATATCGGTCGGTCCAAACACATTTGCAAGAGTTCTATTTACACTTAGTTTTGACGACCATGAAAGCTGTGATAATCGGGTACTTTTGGTTATCATTTTGTTATTACTTGAACTTGATATTTTGGAATTATCAGTTCTAGATACGCGGGGATTCGCACTAAACATTTTTGGCATTTTAATTAGCCCCTATTATAGAATGATTAGAAAATTGAAAAGACTTAATATGTAACTGTAATAAACAAATACTCATATACTTAGTATAGTAATAATGTCTTCCAGTGCCAGTAATCTTGCAGTCCAATATCAACGTAAAACTGATAAACAACATATTCTGGATAATCCAGATACGTATATCGGTTCAGTTGAAAATGTAGATTCGCAGATGTGGGTCTACGATGACGAAACAAATAAAATCATTTTACGTGACATTGAATATATCCCAGGTCTTTACAAATTATTTGATGAAGGGATTGTAAATTGTCGAGACCACGTCATTCGTATGATTCATTCACCACTCCTTGATAAAAAATTTGTAACGTATATTGAAACCAACATCGATGATGATGGAACTATTACTATGACAAATGACGGTAATGGAATTGATATTGCTAAACATCCTGAGTATAATCTCTGGATTCCTGAAATGGTTTTCGGTCACTTGCGTACTTCAACAAACTATAACAAAGATGAAAAGCGTATTGTTGGTGGTAAGAATGGATTTGGTTTCAAATTAGTATTGATTTGGTCTCTATATGGACGTGTTGAAACTATCGACCATACACGTGGGTTGAAGTACGTCCAAGAATATAGTGATAATCTTGATACCATCTCAGAACCGGTAATTACAAAAGTTCCAAAGACAACAAAACCCTACACAAAGGTGTCATTTCGTCCAGATTATGCTCGGTTAGGAGTTCAAGGTTTAACTCATGATATGCTTATGCTTTTGAAGAAACGCGTATATGATATTGGTGCGGTAACCGACCATTCCGTCAAGAAAATCAAAGTAATGTGTAACGACGATGTTATTCCAGTTAAGAACTTTCAACAATATATTGATTTATATATTGGAGGGAAGGACAATTCTAAACGTGTGTATGAAAGTAAAGATGAACGTTGGGAATACGCAGTAGCACTTTCACCGACACACGAGTTTACTCATGTTTCGTTTGTAAACGGTATTTGTACTTTCAAAGGTGGTAAACATGTGGATTATATTACCGGTCAGATTACACGTAAGCTATGCGAATATATTGAAAAGAAAAAGAAGATTAAAGTAAATCAGTCCGCCATTAAGGAACAGTTGATGTTATTTGTTCGTTGCGATATTGTTAATCCTTCCTTTGATAGTCAAACAAAAGACTACATGAATACGCCATTTGCTAAATTCGGTTCATCTTGTACGGTATCCGATGGATTTATTGAACGGGTGGCTAAGATGGGTGTTATGGATACCGCTTGTTCGATCACCGAAGCAAAAGACAATAAACTCGCTAAGAAAACAGACGGGTCAAAGACGAAATCAGTACGTGGTATTGCGAATTTCATTGATGCTAACTTTGGTGGAACCGCACAATCTAAAGACTGTGTTCTTATTTTATGCGAGGGACTTAGTGCTATGTCCGGTATTGTATCCGGGTTGTCAGCAGAAGACCGAAACACAATTGGGATTTACCCATTGAAAGGTAAGTTGTTGAATGTTCGCGGAGAGCAAATTAAGAAAATTAGTGAAAATAAGGAAATAAATGATATTAAAAAGGTTCTTGGTTTGGAAACCGGTAAGGAATACGAAACAATTGACGAGGTAAATCAGTATTTGCGATATGGTAAAATTATGTATATGACAGATCAAGATTTGGATGGGTCACATATTAAAGGACTTTGTATTAATCTCTTTCATAGTGAGTGGCCGTCATTGGTGAAGATTCCCGGCTTTATTTCATTCATGAATACCCCCATTCTTCGTGCTAAAAAGGGAGCTCAAGTTAAATTGTTCTACAATGACGGTGAATATAACAAGTGGAAGGAAATATTTGAAAATGGAGTTCCTACTGGATGGACTGTAAAGTATTTTAAGGGTCTTGGTACATCTACATCAGCAGAGTTCAAAGAATACTTTGCTAACAAGAAGATTGTTGACTTTGTTTATTCCGGACAACATAGCGATGATACCATTGATAAGATTTTCAATAAAAAGAGAGCGGATGACCGAAAGACGTGGTTAGAGCAATATGATAAAGATTCTTATCTGGATACAAGCACTCCTTCCGTTCAATACGAGCAGTTTATCGACAAAGAGATGATTCATTTCAGTACATATGATTGTGCTCGTTCTATACCAAACATGGTAGATGGCTTGAAAATATCACTTAGAAAAATCCTATTCTCGGCATTCAAGCGTAAGTTAACTTCAGAAATTAAAGTAGCACAGTTTTCAGGATATGTATCAGAACATAGCGCATATCATCATGGTGAAGCCAGTTTGAATGGAGCTATTGTCAACATGGCACAAAACTTCGTAGGCTCTAATAATATCAATCTCCTTGAACCAAACGGACAATTTGGTACCAGATTACATGGTGGTGATGATAGTGCTTCAGAGAGATATATCTTCACTATGTTAAATTCACTCACGCGTTCACTCTTTCCCGACGCAGATGACTCTGTGTTGAATTATCAAAATGATGATGGTACAATTGTAGAACCGGATTACTATGTCCCCATTATTCCATTCGCACTAATCAATGGTATTTCAGGTATTGGCACAGGTTTCTCTTGTAGTATTGCTCCTTACAATCCCAGCACTATCATTGAGTATTTAAAGGGGAAGCTTACTAATAAGGATGTTAGTACGATTGAATTCCTACCCTATTATGAAGGCTTTAAAGGTAATGTTAGTAAAATAGCAGACCAAAAATACCTAATTAAGGGGGTATATGAGAAGATTGCGGATGACAAGGTTCGTATTACAGAACTACCTGTAGGAACTTGGACTATGCCATATACATCATTCCTTGAAACACTTGTTGATGACGTTACTGATAAAAATGGTAAGAAATCCAGTCCATTGCTTCGTGATTTCACCTCTATTTCTACAGAAGTAACTGTTGACTTTACCGTTGTATTCCCACGCGGTAAGTTAGCAGAATTGGAAGGAGAGATGGACGCAAATAATTGTAATGGTGTAGAAAAGTTATTGAAATTATCTACTACAGTAAGCACCACAAATATGCATATGTTTAATTCAGAGTGTAAGCTTCATAAGTACGCATCTCCAGAAGAGATTATTGATGATTTCTACAGAGTTCGCATTGGTATCTATCATAAGCGAAAGGCTTATCTAATCGCTGAGATGGAAAAGAAATTGGTGCGTCTATCTAATAGGGCGAAGTATATCCAAGAAACATTGGCTGGAACAGTTGATTTGAGACGTAAGAAATCCGACCAAGTCACAGAACTTCTAACACAGAAACAATACGCGACTATTGATGGCGATTTCAAATATCTCATTAAGATGCCTATGGATTCAGTGACTGAGGAAAATATTACAAACATCATGAAAGAAAAGGATACAACTGAAACTGAATTAGATACTCTCCAGAAAACTACTGTTGAAAAAATGTGGGTTGGTGAACTAAATACATTAGAAAAGGAATACGCTAAGTACAAGACAAAGCGTGAAAAAATCCAAATTGGCGAAGGTACTAAAACCAAATCACAAGCAGCCACGAAGAATAAGGTTGTTATCAGAAAGAAAAAATAGATAGTATCTCAACTAATTAGGTGAAAACATAAAAAATATATTGTTTATGTTTTTTTCGTAACTATAGAAAATTGATATATTACTAGTAATTACTATTTATGTAAAATATTTCAAAATGGAAGAATTGTTATGTAATGGCTTCCTTTATAAGTTTACATTATCAGCAAATAGGGAATTTACGGGTAGATTCGACAAAATCGCATATCCAAATCCAACATTAATCGTTACAGAATATACTGATGAAAATGGGTGTGTTCCTGGAACCAGAACATTACCATTTAAGTGGATAAACAAAATAGAACTGATTGAAGAAGACGAAGACAATAATGAAATTGAATCTATATCAATAGATATGGTTCCCATCAAAAAAAAACGTAAGCGAACTAAACAACCTAAAATGATGAATAATTTTATCAAAAATAATATCAATATAGTATAAATATTATGTTTTCCGTACAAAAGAGAACACTCCTTTTTTTACTCGCATGTATACCCGCCAGAATTATATTGGCAGCATTACCTTTCTACATAGAGCCATCCTATTTACCATATTATGGACTGTTGTTATTATTACCAACTTTAGGATTTCTCTATCTATATTTCAATCATTTACGATTAGACGCGATTGAATCAGGGGGATATACATGGTGGGCTGATTATCGTTTGATACATGGTCTTCTATACTTATGTGCTTCTATATATGCTCTTCAAGAAAAAATACTCGCATGGGTTCCCTTAACAATTGACGTTATCTTGGGGCTTGTACTTTTTGTAATTCGTTATTTGTTTTGATTTTAGTTTGGTGCAATCTGTTATTTTAACAAATACGTTTTCTACATAAAACACAACAATCTCCTGTATGTTTGTTGTGTTTGATATTATTTGTAAAACAACCCGCACATACTTTGTGTCCGCATCTGGGAATAACATAATTGGTTTCTTCGAATACACATAGACATACAGGGCAGGTATCTGGATCAGGTTCATTTTCAGACATTACTTTAATTGTGTCGTTACATTTTAATATGCTCCTATTTAGGTCGTGTGTAACTGCGTTACAATAGTTCACATTGTATGGAACGATATTTTCTATGTCTTCATCAATCACTGGATATTTTTGTTGTAACTTACTTATTTCATTATACGATGTTTTCTTGAAATAGCTCGGATACTGGTTATGTAGAATGAAATTATCTATATCATTCTTCATTTGTAACTCGTTAAAGAACTTGTCGAATTCTTCGTCAAACATTTTTAATTATGCTATCATAAGCATTTAATAGGTTATCATTTATTTATAACGGTAAAAAGTTTTCAATTTTATCTCATACTATTACATAAAATGGTACGTAGTAGTCAATTGTCAAGTTATGTAAATGGTGATTTTGGCGGAGGTCCAATCAAGGCTGGATTACCTTATATGGTAGGTAGAACATCCGCGGTTAGTTATGCGTTTAGAAAGACTTCACAAAATCTTACGATTTTGAAAGGACATAAATATATGCTGAATAAGGCTTTACAATTAGCAATTACAGCCCTCGCAGCTAAACAATTTATTGCTGATGCTGCTGTAATTACTTTATCTAATGCAGATAATACGTTAAGTGATAAATATAATGGGGCGATTGCTTTATATGGCGATGGAACGCAATTCGATGAGAATACTGATATTAACGCAGCATTAGCAGGTCTAACCAGTCCAGCTGACGATGCTAAAATTGCTGCTCTTAATGATATACTCACCACAAGAGATGCAAAAAATAATGCGGTTATGGCATTAAATCAAGCGAATCAAGAGTTAGGTATAGCACAATCCGAAAAAGACACAGCACAAACCGCGTATGATAACGCATAAATATTATTGATTTTACTAAAAAAATACACTATGTACATGTATTTTTCTAATGTTTTCTCACCTTATTAGCAACTGATTCGTCTTGTACGAACATTCTTTTTTAAGAACTTATAAATTATTAGATGGTCGTAATTTATAAGTTTATTATCAATCTCATTGAAACACCCTTTACAAATTACCTTTGTTGTATTGTACTTATATGGAAATGAGAATTGACATTTTTTCTGTTTACATACTCCATTTCCACATTTATCACATTCATATGTTATTTTGTTTATATCACATTCATTGCATGTTTCTTTGTCGGCGATGTGTTCTAACGACTTACTACGTTGGGTTATTAAATTAATTTTATAGCTCATATTGGCTGGGTGATGTTGTATTACTTTGTATATGAATAATAATTCAATTTTACATATAGAAAATTGATATATCAGTATGGTCGTATTACACCGACCGAAAAGAAAAATGAGACAACATTATCCTAAAAAATAAAATAAAAATTATCAGTCATTTTTCCCTCTTTATTTGATAAAATGAATTATCAAATCGGTGGTGTAAAAGCACCTTTTTTCATAGGCATTAGACTACATTTGACGACCTTTTCCTTTTTTTCTTTGTTATAAGGGTTCGGTGGTTGGTCTATTCTTTCAAACTTGTATTCTCTACTGTATTTCATCGGTCGTTTTCCTGTCTTCTTGTAGTAGTAGATGTAATTACTGATATAATAGATAAGAAAATAACAAAAGTCCATCTAACAAACTACCTGAAACATAGTTATAAAATATACAACTCATAACTGTATTTTGTCTCATTTTTCTTTTTAGTCGGTGTAATACTAATTCTTAAATTAAATAGTTTTACGCTAAAAAAGTACAAAAAAGAAATGGCTACGATTTGAAAAAATGGACATAAAATAAATGTCCATTTTTAATATGTTCGAGATAGTTTTGTTTTAATACTTTTATAAAATGGCGTTTATGACGATATTGCAGTATTTTTGTAATTTATGGTGAAATTTTTATTAGCATAAATTTTTAGGTATATCAATGCGGATGATGTTTAGGAACATTATCTCTTCGTATATTATACGAAAATGACGAAGAAATTGAGTTCATATAGTTCATCTAATTATGAATGTAAAATGTGTGAGTATACTACGTGCCGAAAAAGTCAATATGATAGACATTTAACTACCGCAAAACACCAAATACGAACAAATACGAATATAGTAGTTCATACAAGTTCTAAAACATATCAATGTGATTGTAAAAAAATATTTAAACACGCGTCTTCATTATGGAATCACAAACAGAAATGTAAAGGAGTAGAACCAGAACAAACCCCAGTAGCACCCCCAGTAGATTCATCCTTGGTAATAGAGTTACTGAAGCAGAATCAAGAATTCAAGGAATTGATGATAGAGCAACATAAGCGAATGACGGAACAGCAAGATACAATCATAGAGTTATCAAAGAACGCAGGAAATACAACCATTAACAATAATACCAACAATACAATGAATAACAAGTTCAATCTGAATGTGTTTTTGAACGAGACATGTAAAGACGCCATCAATCTGAATGATTTCATTCAATCGATAGAACTGACCGTAAATGATTTTATAAAAACAGGAGAAGTAGGTTATGTGAGGGGAATATCAGATATAATGTTAGAGCGTATCCGCGAGATGCATCCACACGTGAGACCATTTCACTGTACGGATTTAAAACGAGAAACGGTCTATGTAAAAGATTCAGATGTATGGGCGAAGGAAGATGAAACAAAAAAGCATTTAAGAAAAGCAGTTCGTATAGTAGCCAATAAGAACAAAGCCCAAGTACATCCATGGATAGAAGAAAATCCAAGATATGATATATTAGATACACCAGAATGCGATAAATTCTTTGAATATTCAAAATCATCATTAGGTGGGTATGGTAAGGAAGAAGACGAAAAGTTTGATAAGAAAATAATCAACAATATCCTAAAGGAAACGATGATAGATAAAAATCAAATAACGAATCAGTAAAATATAATATGAATGAGAACAAATTATATTTTGGTAAATTTACATGAACTTCCTTTGTTCGAGTTGCTTGAAATCACGGTCATGATTGCGAGGTAATTCAAGTGGAACAACAAGTGTGCTCTGGTCTTGGCAATATTTCATATAGCTTATAGTAGAACTGTATACGGAAGGGATAGCATAATCTAAAACAAGTTTATTTAGTCGTTCTACTTGTCCGGTGATGTCATCTTCGCGATGTTCTGCGTGTTGTAGATAAATACTACGCATAATAATTTTGAGTGTATCTATATTTTGAGGAGCAATAACAAATTTGTTTTGAGAGGCTTTATATACACCAGCTCTGAGTCCGTTTTGAATAATTTGAATATTACCAGCAGAAAAATATACTTGAGCGAGAACATTGTCTTCAATATCTCCTCCGAGTGCTTCACGATATTCAGTAGATGCGTTTTTAATGGCTATTTTTTCTTGCATTTTGAATACGGCATCTGGTGAAGGAGGTTCAGCAATGTTTATTCGTCCATTGTATCTATTTGCATTAAGAATTTTATCAACTTTAATGATACTATCTGGAGTTAAATTATAATCCATCTTTGTTTTATATAATTGGTATATATTTTCATGGATAAAATAAACGGCATTGAGAACCAACTCACTAAATATATTTAGTGAGCCATAAACAAAATGTATATAATAGTATATACAACGATGGATAATTTTTACATGACAGTTATAATAGTAGCAATAATAGCATTAATAATAGTGCTAACTTATGTTGGCATGGTATTGTCGTATGGAGAAGGTACCGAAGTATACCCTCCCCAAAGCACAACATGCCCTGATTATTGGGTAATAGATGAGGATAAAAAATGTAAAATCCCCGGCGATGGCGATAAGAACGCCGGTTCATTATATGAAAGTGGATTGCTAAGTGATAGTGCGAAACAAACTATCGGTTTAGATGAAGCAAACTCAACAGTGGATTTTGCGCATGATGATTGGAAAGCATCAGGACAAGCAATTTGTGCTAAACATAATTGGGCTAAGTCCCAAGGTGTAGTATGGGATGGTATATCAAATTATAATGATTGTTAATAAGCAAACATTTTATTTCATATTGTATTATGAAATAAATTATACAGTGAAATTGATAACACGTTGTTGTTCCATAGAGGAATAATCCAGGTTATCTAAAGAAACTGCGTTTTGGTATAACGTGTTTATTGGGAACGTTTTTTTGGTGGGTTGTGATACAATTTCCATAATTCCGTATTTCAATCGTCGTATAGTAGACAGTTCGCGTTTGATTTCATTACCTCTTAAATCCATTGCGGTCTTTAAGAACTCTCTATCCTTCGTTTTTTTATATTCATCTATAAATTGTTTACTTTTTTCGATGTATGTAAATAATTTTTCCTGAGCGGTTATCAATGATTTCTTTGTTGTTGGATTATTATACAATTCGTTATGCTTTTCAAGATATGATTTATATGTTTTTTCGTTTTCAATGTATAATTCCAGTGATTTCTTATATAATTCAACATTATCCTCACTTGAAACATAATCAAACAGGTCATTAAGCTTTTCCATATCTATAATTCCCCTTGTTTTCTCAAAATCCTCCGTAGTTAAATCAAACATCTCTTTAAAATGTAATAAAAATCCAGTAAATATTTCAACATTGAGATTGCATGGGTTTCGTGTATCTCCACAAATCGCTTTGTATATGTTCTCGTCCCTTGTAAAAATAGTTCCGACTTTTCTTTTACATTTGATACATTCAGGCGTGTAGTGTAGAATAAGTCGTTTTGCTATTTTTTTATTGGGTTCTTTCTCATATATTTGTTTCTTCTTGTTATGTATTTTAGTTTCATATTCATTTTTCATACGAAAATATAGATTAAGAGCGTCTGTGTAGTTAGTATTAACTTCATTCCCGTCATTATTGTCGCCTCCTACTTGTTCTACATCTGAATTCCGATAAGTTATACTTGGGTTATTCTCATTTATAATGTGTGTATTTGTGTCAAGGTTCTCAATAAGTGTAATATTGTTATTAGAAATATTGAGTGTTTTGAGTTTAGCAAGGTCTTGTAAGTTTAATTGTGATAGGTTATTAAAATCACATAATAATTCTTCTAAATGAGTAGGAAGGTTCTCCAATTGTGTGAGTTTATTATGTGAAACAACGAACGTTTTAAGGTTATTTAATCCCGAAACAACGATATTTTCTAAAAGATTTCCAGAAACATTAATATGTGTTAGAGAACTTGGTAAATTATCAATATTTTTAATAAGGTTCTCAATACATGTAAACGAAACAATGCCTTTTGGTATATTTACAATTTTGGTAATTTCACCTTTCCCGATAGTTATCGTGTCAACCAATCCAAACCCCATTTCTCTGAGGGGAGAAAAGTCAACATCTCCATGTAATTGTTCTTGTATTGTTAAATTGGAAGACTCTCTGGAGTAGTTTTCTAATATATCTATTAATCTATTTTGAGCGGTATTATTTTCAGTGATAATAGTTTCGCGATTTTGGTCTGTAATACTCATACTAATTTATAAAATAGGCATATAATAAATTAGTATATTATCCGGATATGAAAGGCAAGTTAGAAATACTGGAAATCTGGGTTTCTTCGTCATTTTTCCTTTGGTCTTGGTAATAACGAATCTTTGACATGACATATTCTTGGTCTTTCACAATTTGTTGTTGTCTATCATATTCGTTGGGTTTTTGTGTATAACAATAATACAACGTAGCAATGACAATAGACCCAAATATAACGATAACCCCAATATTAAGCACGTAAAAATAGACGTCTACGCGTTTAGAATGACATTTTTGAAGGGTGTTAAATAAATAGTTTTTGACAGAAGGTTCGATTAATCTGGCTTCGTCCATTATTACACCGACCGAAAAGAAAAATGAGACAAAACCCCATTAAAAATACGGTGATGTAAAATCAATAGGCAACCTTTTCATTGCCGATCGTCTTACTTACCCCTGCTATTGTTACACAGGTGAAAGACGCTTGTCGTTGAAACTCGCTTGGTCTGGTTTGGGTTTCTATCCATTCCTTTGTTAGTTTCATTATTGAAATAGCAGAGTTCTTATCCCTTGTTCTAAATACGGTATTTTTGTTTTCATAACTCACGCAATTAGAACAGTAGAATAATCTGTATATTTCCTTTCCTTTTTTATCCTTGTAATGTTTCAAATCCTTATAACATTCGCAGCACTTTTGAGATGTATAAAACTCATTGATGGTAAGTGTATCATATTTATTATGGATTAGTTTCCTCAATCCTTTATTCATCGTAGGCATTGTATATTTCATTTGAGTGCTTCTACTCCAATTTCCATAACCAATTAGGACATTTGAACCAAAGGTTTCCTTGATTTTATTGAGGAATGTATCTATGCTTTTCTTACCATAACTATATTGTCTAAACTTCATTTTTCTCCAAACATCACGCTTGTAAAACTCGGTTGTTTCTTTATTTAGTTTATCCTTTTCTACCAGAAACGCCTTGAACTTTTCATAATCAACTGACTTACTGTTTTTACTGGATAAATGAGTTTCTTTTTCTATGAGGTTGTTTCGTTTCTTTTCTTGTAATAATATCCTCTCATTACGCTTTCCATAACTTTCTATCTTCCTTTGTGATGCGGTATATTGAAGTTTGTTCCCTTGACTATCCATCATATACACTAAACTATGCTTACCCGGGTCGCAACCAACAATATTCCTATCTTTCAAAGTATCCAAATGTTCTGTTGATAAATCTTCTATATTATGAAAATCTTGTTCTTGTAAAGTAGGAACTCTTGAACCCCATTTCTTATCTTTCAAATCCTTACGAATAAACAATAAGGAACAACTAATACCGTCTGTTTGGAGTTGGTAATGAAACTGATAATGTTTGCTTTTGAATGTTTTATGTTGTAAGCTCAAAAGATTATTCCATACATCGTATTGGTTTTCCTTGATTGCTTTGAATAATTCTGTTTTCGTTTTTCCTTCCAAAGAAAAGAGATTGACTATACATGCGGTATCCAAAATAATATGTTTGGGAATGATGTTATTTCGTAGTGGTAAAGGTTGAAATAGTTTATGTTCTTCCTTTTCCAATACGGCATTCATATACAGCATGCCTTTCAAATAATCAAATGGTTTCACTTTCACATCATAATGAACTGACTTCTTTATGTTTGTAGGAAGGATATTCGGTAAATGAGTGGTTTTCCATTCATCAAACATCGTTTCTGTTTCCCCATTACATTCTAATATTTGCTTCTTGAACTTGAAAAGGATTGCTTTATCTTCTGTTATGTTCGTGGTGGTTTTATTGATGAACCGAAGAAAATGTTGAATAAATCGTTCTTGTGTATTGTTAGATAAGGAAGTATGGAGTTGTGTTGCTAAATATGGTAGCATATTGGATTTGTTTTTTAAAGATGTCTTTTCATGATTGAGTAAAGGTTGGTATTCCTTATCATAAAACAATTTTAATGTTTCTAACATAGATGTATCCTTTTCCTTTCTTCCACTATTCGTTTTTTCTCCTAATGTCTTGATACAATACAGAATGAATTTTTCGTTTATTTCAGGTAAAGGTTGATTGCCGTTATAACATTTCAATACATACAACCTGATAAATTGGTAAGAATGTATCATCAAATCATTCATTTCAAAAACCAAATTAGTAATGACTGGTTGGACTTCTTTATGGTTATGTAATACAGATTTGAGTGTGGTTTTGATGGTAGTGTAAGCAGACTTGTCTATGGAACGAAATTCATGGAATGTCTCCTTCTTCTTTTTCCCCATTCTATATAATAAAGATATTTATTTAAATAGTTTTAATTAAAACTATTTATTCCTAAATAACTTCCTCGTTTTCCTTTTTAAGTTTTTCTTTTCTATTTAAATATGCGGTTTTTCTATATTCCTTTAATTTGTCTGGGTTTTCTTCTTTTAATTTCTGTAAATAATTCTTTCCTTTCTCTTTTACAGTTTGTTTGTTTTTTTCATAATATCTTTTATGACCTTCACTGTTAGTATATTTTTGCAATTTTTCCTCTAATTCTGTATTTTTTTGTTTTAACGATGTGTTTTCTTTTAAGATTGCTTCATTATTATTCATTATATAAACTATTATATAATAGATAGATGCTTTTAAATAATTTTGCCTAAATATATGTAATAATAATATTTGTCTCATTTTTCTTTTCGGTCGGTGTATTTGATTGTATACAATAAAAATGGATGAAAATATGGTTACACATACGCTAAATAATACATAACAAACAAGTAAGAGAAAATAGCGATGACCATAGAAACGCCCCAAATAGGGATAACTGTTTTATGTCTATATCCTACACCAAATTGTCTAAATGACCCATCATCATTATATAACATGGTAGGCTTCATCATATGAACGATGGAGAACAATATAAGAAAAATGATAATAGAGATACTAAGTTTATGATAACGTACAAAACCTTTCATTATATTGATATTTATGATTTACAATATCAATATAAAAAATTTATGAAGAAAAGCCTAATCTTCTGGAAAATCATCATCATCTCGGTCCTCTGGATAAAAATCCCCATCCATGTAATCTTCGCTTATATCTTGGAAGTCGTAAGTATCGCGATTGTAATCGTCTCCAGGTTCATATTCATCCCTCTTTTCTATGTCATATATATCAAGAGCTTCATTGTTTGTTTCTACAGGAACTTCATTTTGGTCTGTAAATATTTGTTCTATTAACTCATTCCTTTCACGGTCATAAGTATTTTTATCATATTGAAAGATTCCTTTTTGTTGTCCGATATTCCATCGTTCAAGTTTATGCTTTTTAAACATATCCTCAATTTTACGCTCTTCAATACTCATATTTCCCAAATATGAGATAATACCTTGTTTCTCTTTATCCTTTGAACGATTCACCTTATTGATGAGATTATCGTATGTAATATCAAGTGCGAGTTTATTTTCTTGTTCTACATCTATGAAAGTGATTAATATGGAAGCAACCCGTTCTTTGAGTTCTAATAAATTCCCAGTTTCGATTTGTATTTCTTCTAAATTGTTTTGTGCGTTCATCATACCTTCATCCACAGTATCCACTTCTGCTACTAATTGGTCGGTAACATTAGATTCATCCGCAATGTCTTGTCTACGTGTCATTTTATTGATTTGAATATCTGCGATTAGTAAATCTGAGTCATTAGAGAGAACAATGTATTCATAAATGATGGAGTAGAAACAGTAAGTGTAAAGACGTAAGATAGTTTGTTTATCAAACATACAGTGGAAAGATTGGGTTGTCTCCTCAATATCCTTAACAATTTCAGTTTGGAATGGTATATTTTCCATAAACATAGTAATTGTAGATAATCTTCTACCCACTTCCATCAGCAAACGAGTAATAATTTTATCCGATTTGAATTTGTGAAGTTTTGCGTAATATTTTTCTATAAATTTATAGACATCCCCCGCGTGATTTTCACTAAGTTCCCAATGACGTGGTACTTTGTAATAGAAAGGATTTTCGTGTAATAATGCGGAAGGATAAGTTTTTCCAATAGAAAAGGATGCGTTTTGTATGAATTGAATGATAGTATGTAATCCTTGTGGTGACTTGTTGTCATCAATAGACCATTTTTCGATATTTAATAGGAATGATTCAAATTTATTCATTTCACTGACTCCAAGATTACCATGTTTATCAATAAAATTAATAATTTCCTTGAATAACCGGTCATTTGTAGTACTTAAGTATCGATTTAATGTTTTTAATTCATCACATCTCTCATTTCTCATAACCTTAGGATTATATTTATTGAGAACCTTCAACATATGTTTACGTAAAGGCGCTTCAATAACAGTAGAATTTGTCATTTCAAGATGAGCGATAACATCCTTTAATATATTTACTTGATTATGTTCTGTTTGATTATCAATGAAAATAAGATTGTTCTGGTATACAATTTTCATCAATTTATGTAAATCACTTTCACTGTATTTGTTCCCATTTCGTTTGAGGAATTCGATTTTATCTGCGATTCCCCATGAAGAGTTATATTCAGCAGGGCGTTCGGAACATATTGATTTATATATATCCGGTACGGGTAAGTTTCTATCAAAATTACAATAATGAATAACTGTGGAATAAATTAATTCTTCCATATCTCCACTGGAAACAACCTGATATTTAATTCCAGTAAATGGTTCATGATAGAATGAAGGAGCTTTGGTTAATGTATTTAAATCATTAATAATTGCGGATAATTGATTGACAGTTTTAATGCCAATGTTAATGTTCTCGTCTTCTTGGGTAAAATATGCGATAGGATTGGTTAAATTCGATTCATTACAACATGCGTTTTCTAAGAAAGGTAATTGAGAAGAAGTCTTAAGAAGTTGGTCTTTATTGCGTACAATATGGTTAATGTATTCAATAATTCCATATCCAAATTGTGTGATTCTACTTTTTAAAACTGAAATAGATTTATATTGGTCGGATTTACCATATCGCAACAATTCAAGAAAGTCTTTTTTGAATTCATTACTAACATTTCTAAGAGAGTTGACAATAGAAAATTTAACAACAGGTGGCATAAAATGTTTCCACTTCTCAATATTATGCTCTGCCGGAATGACACTATCAGGGTTCAACATAACATATTCACGTTTCTTGACATACAAGTCAGTAATATCATTACGTTTTAAAACATGTAATTCAATCATGCTGGTAATACGTTTGGTTAATGCGTCTTGTTTGTGTTGTTTAATTCCCGTCCAAGGTGATATTTGACTTTTGATTTTGTATAAAACACATGCTATATATTTAATGCCAGTTATATCCTCAATCCCGCTCATAGGAAACCCACCAAATGAGCGTACACATCCAGGGAAAGTTTTCTTAGGTTTAAATGAAGGTACTGCGGTTTGTATAGCAACAAGTAAAACCGAAGAAATAATAATGATAACTGTTTCATCATAGTACTTTTGATAGGGTCCCAATGATTTACCCTTCTCCTTTTCTAATTTTTTAGATTTCTTGTTATATGTTTCTTCTTTCATGATACTTTTATCAATAATTTCATTAGATGTTCTCATGACAAATTCTTCAATAGAATCAACATTGATGTCAATATTAGATGAAACTGTAGAAAACACGTTGTAAATCGTTTCTGAAAGCTTATTTTCAAATACACGAGTTTTCTTTTTGCCAATGGATTCTAATACTACATTTCCCAAATCCTTTTCCATAATGTCATTAGATGTAATACGGAAGCCACTTTCGTCAAACCCTTCTTCGCTACTGAAATCCATTTTGCGGAGGACGAATCCACTATATTTATCAACAATAGAATCCCCATCATCACTTAACATACCATTAGAATGACATAACTCTTCTAATTTTTGATTATAGTTACCTCCATCAATAAACACAGTGGCTAACTCTGATAAAGAAATAGGGAGCAATTTAGTATTCGTATCTTTACAGTATAACCATGCGTGATGTTCGTTTAATTCAGAAACCATAGGAGAACGACAATAGCTACGAACAAAACTAATAATATCTTGTTGTTTTTTTGTGAAATTATCTTGTCCTAATATGCGGTCACGTAGTAATAAATGTGGTGATTGAATAGTGTCATTCTCCGTAGCTAATGAACCAAGCATATACGCAAGGTTATTGGCTTTATACAACTGAATATCTTTTAGTATACGTGATTTATTAAGCATTTTCAGATGATATGCAATATTATCCTCTAATTTGGATTCTAACTCTTCAACCGATATTTCATATCTTTTGTCAAATTCATTGAGTAATTTTTTGCGCGTATTTTCTTGGAATCTATTTTTAGCTTGGTCGGTAGTTTCACATACGCCATTTTTACTGTTCTTATAACAATCACGGCTAATATTACAGAATAATGTATTTGTGTCAAGGAAGGCTTCTTCATCGATAGAAGTATCACTAACCCAGTTATCTTTGACACGTTTATAATAAGTGGTCTTTTTGCGTACGTCTTGTTCTATTTCGACTGATTCCTTTTCTTTATCAGATAATGATTCAATACTTCTACCATAGTCAAGTGTAGGTTTGATTTCTAACATAGCATATTCCCCATCAGATACCAGTTTTTTCCCACTAATAATAGTAGTAGCAAGGTATTTTGCGATGTATTCAGGTGCGTCATGTTTGTGTATAAGGTTCTCAACTAAGAATTCGTGGAATAATTCAGGAACCATTTTTTTTTGGTCGTCTTCGTATTTCTTTAATATACTATAAGGGGTATCATCAAGTTCAGTATCATAATACACTTCATCATTATTATTATCGGTTTGTAAGTCTTTCATAGAAGTATATTTTTTAGTTAAGAATCGTTTAGTACAATCTTGTGCTTTGACTCTTTCATTATCCGTCATTTCGTCTATATTGGGTTTATTGATAACATCACTAAGATTTTCAGGTGTAATGAGTGATATTAAAATAGACACCATTAGATTGGTATACAACTTACTATTATCATATTCATTAAGACGTATTAATAGCTCTTGTGGATTAAGTTTTGTGAGCTGTTTATCTTTGTTAAGTAAATGATAACTTTGATAAAATGGTTCGGTCATATCACCTTTGGTGGAAATCAAATTTAAAATGTTGTTAGTATCTGAGGGTGAGACGTCATATTTTGCGTTACGAATATAGTTAAAATTCTTGTTTTTCTCAATCATATTTTGTTTGAGTTGTTTGATTTGTTCTCTAACAAAAAATTTGATTTGACTAT
>Ga0208903_1000898_pt1 | contig 19361 bp, 10 predicted proteins | sample AntAceMetag02UKJ_FD_184769 | JGI IMG/M metagenome (GOLD analysis project Ga0208903, IMG submission 184769) | Saline lake microbial communities from Ace Lake, Antarctica - Antarctic Ace Lake Metagenome 02UKJ (SPAdes) (version 2) | ecosystem: Environmental > Aquatic > Non-marine Saline and...
TGTTTTGCGCGAGAACCTTCAAGCCATCACGTGATGGCTCGATCACGAAGGTTCCGTTGGCACGGCTCACGGCATAGATTTTGCCACCGGCGACGATGGGGGATCCGTAAAATGGGCTGCCCTTGGCTCCGGCAGCATCGAGATTCGGAACGCGTTCCTGCCAGAGTGGCTCCTCTTTGCCAGGCTCCGCAGCGAAGGCGATTCCTTTGTCAGAAACCCAGTAGAGGACGCCGTCGTGCTCGACCGGCATCGTCATGTAGGTCGCCGGTTTTTGCGTGTCGTAGAGAATTTGATCGGTGATGTCACCGGTTCCGCCGGTCTTTACCGCGACGCGGGCGGTTCTCGGGAATCCTCCTGACACGGTCAGAATATCGCCGGAAAGGTGGGTCGTGTTCGACATGTTGCCGGGGAGGTTGTAGTTCGCATACCAGACTCCTTCGCCGGTGGAGGGATTGAGTCCGAACCAGCGGGTTGCCCCGGCAAAAACGAGATCCGTCCTCGTTTCATCGACTTTAACGATGACAGGCGTCCCGTAGGTTTCCTCCGTTTTCGAATTCTCAAACATCCAGACCTCTTCTCCGGTTTTCTTATCGAAGGCGATGATCGCCCGCGCTCCATCGCCGGCAGGGACGATGAGAAGATTTTCATGAAGAATCGGACTGGAGGCAGACCCCCATTTTTTACCCGAAGATTGAGGACCGGTCTCAGCGGTCCAGAGGACGTTCCCGTCAAAATCAAAGGCATGCACGCCCGCTTTTCCGAAGTAGCAGTAGACCGCTTCGCCATCGGTGACGGGCGTGTTGCTCGCCCAGCCGTGCTCGGTGATGTATCCCTGCGCCGGGTCTTCGGGGAAACCAAGCCCGACCGACTTTTCCCACTCGACTTTTCCGGTCGCGAGGCTGAGGCGAATGAGATGACGCATGATCCCGTCTCCTTCGCCGGTGTAGCTCGTCACGAAAACGGCGTCGCCGGAAATGATGGGAGAGGAACTGCCCTGACCGGGGATCTCTGCGGTCCAGGCGAGGTTTTCGCTTTCGCTCCATTCGGTGGGAACCGCCTCGGCACTGACTCCCAGCGCATTCGGTCCGCGAAACTGATTCCAGTCGGCAAAGGAAGGGATACTAGTGAGAAAAGAGGCGGCGAGGAGGGAGGGCAGGAGGCGTTGCATAGTCATGAAACGGACGGGCGGCTCATTTGTTTCCGGGAAAATGAAATTTTCTCAAGTGGCCGGCGACGGGCAGCTAAGAATGCGCCATTCCGGATGCACAAAACGATGCCCTTCGTGACACGTTATAGCGCCCCCCGACTCGACTTGCATCGGAACTCGAAAAGAGGAAGTTAAGTTATGGGAAATACCATCAATCGTCGTCGTTTCATGCTGAAGACAGTCGGGGCCTCACTCGCTCTCCCGGGCTTGCCGTCGCTCCTCGCGAAGGATGTCGGTGAAGCGACTGCCGTGCAGGCGGTGAAAGGTGCCGGGATCGGGGCGAAGCGCTTCGTCGGAGTGGGAAACCTGCTCGGTTACCAGCAGAGTTCCTTTTTCCCGGAGTCGGAAGGGAAGGCTTATGGGAAGACGACGCTTCTCGCGCCCTTATGGGAGAATCGCGACAAGATGACGGTCTACCGCGGTCTCGATCATGGGATCAAAGGCGGTCACTTTGCGGTGCATTCATTTCTCTCCGGCGTCCTCAATTCGGAGGCGCAGCACCGCCCCGATGGCAATGTTTCGCTCGATCAGTTTATCGCCGACGAAGTCGGGGTGGAAACGCGATTTCCCTCTCTCACGATCGGCTCCGAGGGTGGCATTCACGGTGGTTGTCAGATCGCCTGGACAAAGTCCGGTGTCCGCGTCCCTCCCATCCCCGGGCCGGCTGAACTCTACGAGAAGCTCTTCATCGATGACAACGAAGCGCGGAAGGTTCAGCGGAAAGAGGAAAACAAGATTCAGGCTTCGATCCTTGATTCCGTCCTCGAAGACGCGAACCGCCTCTCTAAGCGGGTCAATCGCGAAGACAAGGACAAGCTGGACGAATACTTCACCTCAATCCGTGATGTCGAGAAGCGTCTTGAACTCCGCCAGCGCTGGGCGAGTCACCCGAAGCCGAAGGCCCCGTTTGAGCAGCCCTCGAATGTGAACACGGTCGAGGATTTGCCCATGCTCTACGAACTGCTCGCGCTGGCCTTGCAGACCGATTCAACACGGGTCGCGACGCTGGAGATCGGCGGCTGTTTCCTTCCGCAAAATCTCGGGATCGACAAGTCCTACCATGGGCTTTCGCACCACGGAAATGACAAGGAGGCGATTGCCCATCTTATCACTCTGGAGACCTATCAGGTCGAGCACTTCAACAAGTTCCTGACCCGCCTCTCCAAAATTCAGGATGGCGATCAGACGCTTCTCGATTCGACCGCAGTGCTCTTTGGTAGCGGCATCGGCAACGCGCATTCGCACAAGAACTCCGATCTACCGATCATTGTCGCCGGTGGCGGGTATCGCCATGGCGAGTTCAAGAAAGTCGCTTCTGAAGGAATCAACAGGGTGCCGCTCTGTAATCTCTACGTCGATCTCGCGCAGCGCATGGGAGTCGAGATTGAGGCCTTTGGTTCGAGCACGGGAACCTTCTCCTAAGTTCTCATGGTCTCTCTCTTAGCAAACCGGACGGTGCGAGCCTTCCGGCCTTTCCTTGTCGGGGCCTTCGCGTGCGGCCTCCTCACGCTTTCTTCCCGGGCGGATGAGGCTGCTTCGCAGAAAGTGATCTTCCAGTTTGTCGGCAAATACTGCCTCGAATGCCACGATGAGTCCGTCCAGAAAGCAGAGCGCGAGTTCGAGAGTTTTGATCTCCCGCTTGAGTCGATCCATGACCTCATCGTGGCAAAGGAAATCATCGATCAGGTGACGCTTCGCGAGATGCCACCGAAGGAGGCGGACCAGCCCACCGACGAAGAGCGCCTCGCAGTAATCCGCGCGCTGCGGGACAGCCTTGCTCTCGCCCACGGCAAGATCGAAAGCTCGGACGCACTCACTGTGATGCGTCGTCTCTCAAACCGGGAATATGAGAACACCCTCGCAACCCTCTTTGATCGGCGGGTCGACACCCTGGGACTCACCGCCGATTTCCCGAAGGAGAAAACGAGCCGCCATCTCGATACGATCGGAAAATCTCTCGTCACTTCGGGGTTTCTCCTCGATCAGTATTTTCAGTCCGCCCATCGTCTCGTTGAAGCGCGTCTTGGGAAGCCGATCATGGAGCCGAAGGACTGGACTTTCACCGACAACTTCCAGCAATATGAGGAACTGAGCGGCGCTCACAACTCCTACTTCAAAAACAAAACTCTCGCTCTCTACGAGCAGCCGAACACCGACACCCGGCAGGGCGGCTATGTTCATATCGAGGATTTCCTCGAAGGCGTTCCCGTCTCCGGCATCTACGAAATCAAGGCCCTCGCGCAGGCGAAGCATCGGGACACGCATTACGATGCGAAGATCTTCGGGATCGACTTTTCCGAGCCGTTCATTCTCGCGGTCGTCCCCGGCGATGTCACCGCCGGACACATTCACTACCCGCAGGCGATTGAGCCAATTCTTGCCGAGAAGGTAGCCCCTGATGATAAGCCGGAGTGGCTCACCTATCGCGTCTGGCTCGAAAAGGGACAGACCCCGCGGTTCATTTTTCCGAATGGTCCCTTCGAGTCAAGGGCTTCGGTTCTCCAAATTAACAAGCAATACAAAGACGAGTTCAAAGGCAATATCTCGTCCTCCGGCGTGAGCCGCACGCATATCCTCAGGGAAGGGGCTTTGCCGCGAATCGAAATCGAGGAGATCAAAATCCACGGCCCGATTTTGGAGAAAAGCGGAACCCGGGAGGAGTTGGCGGTTTTCGGTCCGGGCGGATTTCAGGAAGCGAAAGCGATTGAGCAACTCTTCTCCTTTGGTGAACGCGCCTTTCGCCGTCCTCTCGATGAGGCGGATCGGAAGAGCATCCGGAAGACTTACGAGACGCGGCTCTCGGAGGAAGCGGGACCAAGACAAGCCGCGCTCGACACGATCAAGATGGTCCTTTGCTCGCCGTCTTTTCTCTATTTCTCCGAGATCACGGAGGAGGATGAGCGACGCCTTAAACCGCATGACCTCGCGACGAGATTGTCCTACGCGCTCTGGGCGGCCCCGCCCGATGCGGAACTCCGCGCCAGTGCTGATTCCGGGAAAATCATCGAGCCGGCTGAGTTGCGAAATCAGGCGGAGCGACTGCTCGGTGACAAACGCTACAAAGGTTTCATTAATGGATTTCTCGACAGCTGGCTGAACCTTCGTGATCTCGGGGGGATGCCTCCGCCTCGCGAATCGAACCGGGCGTTCTACGCCGAAAATCTCCCCGAGTCGATGAAGCAGGAGGCGCGTCTCTTTTTCCAGGATCTCCTCGTCCGGAATGGTTCCATCGCACGGTTTATTGATGCCGACTATGTCTTCGTCGATAAGAAGCTCGGCAAACTTTACCGTCTCCCCGGTTGGGACAAAATGCGCCTTGCCGACGGATTTGAGCGGGTCAAACTGACAAGCAATTCGCAGCGAGGCGGACTCCTCGGCATGGCCGGTGTCCTCGCCGTGAGCGCGAACGGCGTCGAGACTTCGCCGGTAACCCGTGGGGTCTGGGTTTCAGAAAACATCCTCGGAGTCGAGCCGCCGCCACCGCCGGACGAAGTCCCTGCGATTGATTCGGACGTCAGCTCGGCAAAGACGATCAGGGAACGGCTCGCCCTGCACAGCTCGGAAAAGACCTGCTACGAATGCCATCGCAAGATCGACCCGCTCGGCTTCGGCTTGGAAACCTTTGACCCGATCGGGGCCTGGCGAACGCATTATCCGAAACCGAAAGGCGACAAACCGGCACCGGAAGTCGATACAAGCGGAGAGTTCTCCTCCGGGGAAACCTTCAAAGACTTCCGCGAATTCAAAAAGGTGCTCCTCGACACGAGAAAAGACGTCTTTGCCCAACATCTCATTTCGCAAATGCTCAGCTACGGAACCGGTCGCCACATGGAACCCGTCGATGAGTATGAAATCGAGGAGATTCTCGCGACGGTGAAAAAGAACGACTATGGTCTCCAGACTCTCATCCTCGAATCGGTCACGAGCGAGATTTTCCGCTCCCGGTGATCCCCTGCGGAAATCTCTATGAAACGAATCGCGTCCCTCTGCCTTCTTCTCTTTGTGCTCTGCGGCGATTCGCTCGACGCGAAGCCGAACGTCCTCCTCATCACTGCTGACGACCTGGGTCTCCAGCTTTCCTGTTACGGCGATCCCTACATCAAAACGCCGCACCTCGATGCCCTCGCCGCGAGCGGCACGATGTTCCGGACCGCGTATGTGACGCACGCGAGTTGCAGCTCTTCGCGCTCCTCGATGCTGAGCGGGCTCTATCCGCACACGAACGGACAGATCGGACTCGCCAACGGAGGTTTCGCCCTCGACCCGGCACAAGTGGGGAAAAATCTACCGGTCTGGCTGAAAGAGGTCGGCTATCGCACCGGGATTCTCGGCAAACTTCACGTCTCGCCGGAGGACAGCTTTCCCTTCGATTATCGGCCCAGGGGTCAGGACACCCGTGATGTCAAAGCGGTCGGCTATCGCACCGGGATTCTCGGCAAACTTCACGTCTCGCCGGAGGACAGCTTTCCCTTCGATTATCGGCCCAGGGGTCAGGACACCCGTGATGTCAAAGCGGTCGCCAATAATGCGGCGACGTTCCTGAAGGAAACCAGCGAGGCCCCGTTTTTTCTCATGGTGAACTATTCCGATCCCCATGTGTATAAAGAGAAGACGAAAGGGAAATCGATTTTTCCAGCGCAGTGGAAGGGGATACCTACCGACCCGATCGCGAAAGACACCGTGCCGGGGTGGGACTTCCAGGGCTTCGATGAGCCGATCGCCCGCGAGCGGGTCTCGAACTTTTACAACACCGTGAAGCGTCTCGACGTCGGGGTCGGGCTACTTCTTGCGGAACTCACCAAAGCCGGTCACGCCGGGGATACCCTCATCATTTTTCTCGGCGATCACGGGCCGCCCTTCAACCGGGGGAAAACAACCTGCTACGAGTCCGGACTCCGCGTGCCTTTTCTGGTGCGCTGGCCTGGCGTTTCGGGAGACGGGATCAAAAGTGACGCTCTTGTCTCCGCCGCCGACATCGTGCCGACAATCCTCGATGCCGCCGGTCGCGATTTCCCGATTCCCTTTCACGGCGAGTCCCTCCGTGAAGCAGTCGCGAGTGAGGCGATTCCTGCGGGTTGGCGCGAGCATCTCGTGGGAGAGTTTCACTACCATGGGCCGACTAATTTCTTCCCGCGCCGCGCAATCCGGGATCAACGCTACAAGCTGATCCACAATCAACTCGCAGGAAAATCACTCCCGATCTTCCGGGTCGATGGAGATCCGACTGCCTCTTTTGCGACGGCGGACAAGTATCTCGGGACTCCGGCCGCGAGGGCTTTTCAACGATACATCGATCCACCCGAGTGGGAGTTTTACGATCTTGAAAGTGATCCGGTGGAATTCAGAAATCTGATCAACTCCAGCGATCATCACGGGAAGATCACAGAGATGAAAACGGCGCTCCTTCAGTGGCGAAACGAGACCGGCGATCCCCTCCTGACCGACGAAGGCATCCGGCAATTTCAGAAGCTTGGTGCAGAGGCGAAGGCGCGCTCAGGGAGATAGGGCAACAGGTCGCGCAAGGTTTGCATTTCCAGCCCGCTTTGCTACGGTCTCGACAACCCTCATTACACTTTTATGAATCGAAAATTACGCATGGGAATGGTCGGAGGCGGCCGTGGAGCTTTTATTGGTCAGGTTCACCGCATGGCGGCCAACCTCGACGGGAAAATCGAACTGGTTGCCGGTTGTTTCTCCTCTGATCCCGAAAAGTCGAAACTCTCCGGAGAAGACTTTTTCATCGATCCGGATCGTGCCTACGGAAGCTATCAGGAAATGGCAGAGAAAGAGGCGGCTCGTGAGGACAAGGTCGATTTTGTTTCCATCGTCGTTCAGAATTTTCTCCACTTCGATGTCGCAAAGTGTTTCATTGAGGCGGGGTTCAACGTGATCTGTGACAAGCCGATGACCCTGACCTACGAACAGGCCGTTGAGCTTCGTGAAATCGTGAACAAGAGCGATCAGATTTTCGCCCTGACACATAACTACACTGGTTACCCCATGGTGAAGGAAGCCCGCCAGATGGTGAAGAAAGGCGACCTCGGACGCATTCTCAAGATCGTCGCTGAGTACCCGCAGGGCTACGCCGTGGGTGATGTCGAGGGCGACGGCCAGGGCAAGATCAACAACTGGCGCTCCGACCCTGCCATTGCCGGAATTTCCAACTGCATGGGCGATATCGGGACGCACGCGCACAATCTCGTCCGCTACATCACGGGACTCGAGATCGAAGAGATCTGCTCGGATCTCACCGCCTTCATTCCCGGCCGTGAACTCGATGATGACGGCAACAACCTTGTTCGCTTCGAAGGCGGCGCGAAGGGGATCATCCACGCTTCCCAGATTTCCAACGGTGATGAGAATGCTCTCAACATTCGTGTCTACGGCACCAAAGCCTCGCTCGAATGGCATCAGGAAGATCCCAATGAGCTCATCGTGAAATACGCGAACGCTCCGCGGAAAACCTATCGTCGCGGCAACGACTACATCAGCGAAGCTGCCTCCGGTCACGGCTTCACGAGGACGCCTTTTGCGCATCCCGAAGGATTCATCGAGGCCTTTGCCAATATCTACCTCGCGGCGGCTCAGGCGATGGCTGACAAAATTGACGGCAATCCTGCTCCCGAAGGTGGCTACGATTTCCCCGGCGTTGATGATGGTGTCGCCGGACTCGCCTTCATCAAGGCGGCGGTGGAAAGTTCTGCCTCCGATCAAAAGTGGGTTAAATTTCCGGCGGTTTGACCTGGGTGGTTTCAGGTCATCGGACCGGATCGTGATGCCAAAACTCCGTGACGAAACGCTCCCGACGGAGGGTCCGCTCTGGGCGTCAGAACCGTTCCGCGTGTTTTTCCCGCTGGGAATCATCGCGGCAGTCTTTGGGCTTTTGCTCTGGCCCCTTCACTACGTCGGATGGTGGCCAATCTACCCGGCCTTGCAGCATCCCCGAATTCTCATCTTTGGATTTGGTGCCGCGTTTCTTTTCGGATTCCTCGGCACCGCCTGGCCGAGGTTTCTCGAATCGTCCGCGCTCAACCGGCCCGAGGTCGCGCTCCTCGCACTCGGCTGGTTTCTCGCTCAGCTCGCCTATGCGAAAGCCTCCATTGCGAGCGGAGATCTCCTTTCTGCCGCGACCGGGTGCCTTCTCCTCGTGATTCTCGGGAGAAGGCTTTTCGGCGGTGGGCGTTCGCTGCCTCCTCCGGGCTTCAGCCTCGCCTTTCTCTCCGTCGTCATGAGTGTTGCGGTCCTCTTTGCGTGGGGATTTCAGCTTCATCTCACTTCTCCGGAAATCGATTACCTCCTGCGCCTTTTCGGGTATCAGGGGTTTTTGCTCCTCCCGATTCTCGGCGTCGGCTCCTACCTCTTCCCGCGCTTCTTTCAGGAGGAGGGAAATCGACCGCCCCTCGTTTCCCCGGCGCGGCGCGCCCGTTTCGTCTGGGGGAGCGCACTTGCGATTGTGATTTCCTTTTTCATCGAAGTCTATCTCTCGGTAAGTTGGGGAAATGTGATTCGACTTTTCGCGGTTGTTGCGTGGGCGATTGGGCTGCTCCCGTTTCTGTTTCAGGGACATGCGCCGGGGACGCGAGCGTGGGCGCTGCGGATGGGGCTGCTCATGCTTTGCGCGGCCTTCCTTCTGCGCGCGATCCGACCGGGCGAGATTTTCGCCTTCGAGCACCTTCTCTTTCTCGGGGGATTCACGCAGTTAATCCTCCTTGTCGCGGATCGCGTCGTCATGGGTCATTATCATGACAAAACCCCACCGCTCCGCAGTCGGAGTTGGCAGTGGATCGTCTGGCTCATGGTTCTGACCGCCGCGACGAGGGCGACAGCGGATCTCGTCCCATCGACGAGGATCTCGCATCATATCTATGCAGCGATCATGTTAATCGTGATTTTTCTGATATGGGTATTTCTTCAGCTTCGCAAATCTGCTTTGAATCCCGGAAATACATGAATCCTTTTTCAGGAGGCTGCGAATACCTTTTGGTATTTCTTCAATCTCAGGATGGTTCAATTGATATGAAGGGTGAGTATCGGACTTTTGCTTGATCCCTCTTCCACCCCGTTGCCAGTGAGTGCGAAAGTATCTTAGAGAATTTTCCCCAAGAGGCATTTAGCCAGCCCGTGGCGGCTTCCATCATATCGTTCGGCGATTCCCGACTTCGGTTGCCGCGTCAGTCTCGAAGCATATCCCAAATTTTTTCCCTTAGGATTTTGTTCCGGATCTTAGGGCACATGGCGAATCACTATAGGGTTGAGGGGTGCTTGGATATTTCCGTTTTTTGGTTTAATGCCGGACCTTTCCCAAATCGCGCGAGGTAACTACCGCACGGACCGGTCGCGATCCTTGAGTTGCATTCTTACTATGCTGATCACCAGTGCCTGACATTGGCTGAGAAGGAATACGTTTCGATGGTTATATTGCCCCTCGATCATGTCGGACTCATCATGGCCGAATTGAAGGCTCAGGGATTCGACTATAGCAAGGTCGTGGTCTTCACCTCCGACAGCGAATACGAATTCTAGTATGGCCCCAAGTCTCAGTATGGACCGAGAATTCCCGCCAATAGAGAGAAAGCGAATCTTACGGGCAAGAAATGGCGCACCTCAAGGTAGGGGGACAAACTTTCTCATCGCCCACGGCGGCTTCATGGCGGCCCCTGTCGAGGCAGAAGCTCCTGTCGGAAAAGACAGTGTTTCTTATCTGCCAACTCTCCTCAGGGAGCCTTAAGTGACGAGTCATGACTACATCGTTATCAACAAGATGGGAAGCGCCTGTCAGATCTCGAAGGATGGTTGGAAGCTCGTCGAGTTCGACAAAAAGCAAAGGATCATTACCAGCTCTACCAAATTCAATCGGACAATGAAGAACGCCACTTTCTCGCGGCGAATGAGCCAGATAAAGTCGCGGAACTAAAGCTCCGCCTCACTCAGGAACTAAGTTTGACGAGACCGGATCTGTAAATTCGTCTCTCGTGATTGAGGATCGACGGAATCGACTCGTCAGGTCCATGTTCTTACAAACCACTATTACCCATTCACAAAGATGAACATTTGTCTGAAAACTCTATTAAGCGTTGCGAAGATAGCGATCCTGCCTCTCCTCGTTCTTTCAATTTCTTGCGGAGACACACCAAAGGAATCGTCGACTGGCACGACCGTTTCAGCGGACACGATTTACGACAACGGCGAGATCCTCACGATGGCGGGGGAAACTCCCACTTATGTCGAAGCGCTCGTTGTTGCGGATGGGAAGATCGCGTTTGCAGGCTCGAAAGAGGAAGCGCTGAGACAAAAGGGTGAGGAAACCCAGGTCATCGATCTTGGGGGGAAAACGATGCTCCCGGGATTCATCGACGGACACGGGCATTTCATCAATGCGCTCACTGTCGCCGATCAGGCGAATTGCTAAGCGGCACCCTTCGGGCCGGGTGACACGAAGGAGGGGATTGTGCAGGCGCTCAAAGACCTGCGGGACGAGAAAGCGATTCCGGAAGGTTCCCTCATCATGGGAAATGGCTATGACGACAGCATTTATCCCGACGACGGAAAGCTGACCGCCGCAGATTCTTGACAAAGATTTTCCGAATCACCTCGTCATGGTCGGGCATGTCTCGCTCCACGGAGCGGTGCGGAATAGCGCGGCCCCGGAGAAATATGGGATCACTGCCGAGACGGAGACACCTGAGGGAGGCATCATTGTCAGGGTGCCGGGGACGAATGAACCGGAGGGACTTCTCATGGAAACGGCGTTTCTCCCGATCATGGCGCAGCTCCCGAAGCCGTCCTCAGCCGAACTGATGGCGGCTCTCGATGCCGGGCAGATGATCTCCTCCTGGTCGGTTTCTCAAGGTTGAAGTGAGGCCTGCAGGCCTTTTCGGAAGCGGACAGGAGCATTGAAAAGGGCTCAAGCCCTCACTCCCGCAGGGTCTCTTAAGCTTCTAGGTATCGTCTCGAAAACGCTCATAAAAAGGATCGAACCGACCGCGCTCGACGCCTAAAGTCGGCTCATGAAGTTCATTTTACTCCTCATTCTTTTCTTCGCCTTCCTTCCCGGCATGGCGGACGACCGACCGAATATTGTTTGGATCATTCCAGATGACATGTCAGCCCATTTTGGCAGCTATGGCGAAACGGCGATCGAGACTCCTCATGTCGACTCGCTCGTGGCAAGCGGGGTGAAATTTACGAATGCCTATGTCACGGCGCCGGTGTGCTCGACCTGTCGCTCCGCGTTCATCACGGGGATGTATCAGACGAGTATCGGTGCGCATCATCATCGCAGTGGGCGTGGTGAAATGAAGATCGAACTGCCGGAGCACATCAAGCTGGTGCCGCAGATTTTTCAGGAAGCGGGGTATCATACCTCTATCTCAGGTTGGCCGGGGAACGGGAAGCCGGGAAAGACGGATTACAACTTCGAGTGGGACAAAGCGGTTTACGACGGCACGAGTTGGACCGAGCGCAACGACGGTCAGCCCTTCTTCGCCCAGATCCAGACAGCCGGAGGCAAGCTGCGCGGAAAGGACCAGGGAGGGTGGGAGAAGGTAGCAGCAAGCGCTGAGCAGGTCTTTGGGGAGCGGACTCCGCTCGATGCTGTGAAATTGCCTCCGTATTACCCGGAACATCCTGACATTGTTAGAGATTGGGCCGCGTATTTGGATTCGGTCAGGCTCACGGATCACATGGTGGGCGAGGTCGTTGCAAAGCTCAAAGCGGACGGCGTTTATGAAAATACGATCATCCTTTTCATGACCGATCATGGGATCAGCCATGCGCGCGGCAAACAGTTCATGTATGACGAAGGGCTCCACGTTCCGCTCGTCATCAGTGGTCCCGGGATCGATGCCGGAACGGTTCGTGAAGATGTCGTTGAGCACATTGACATTGCCGCGCTCTCGCTCGGGGCGGCGGGGATTGCAATCCCCGAATGGATGCAGGCTCGTGACATTCTTGCGAGCAACTACGAGGCGCGCGAAGCCGTGTTTGGCGCCCGTGACCGCTGCGACGAAACGGTTGATCACATGCGCTCGGTCCGGACAAAGGAATTCAAATACATCCGGAATTTCCTGCCCGAACGCCCCTATCTGCAGCCTTGTGCTTACAAGGACGCGAAGAGCATCATCACCGCGATGCGTGAGTGGCATGACGCCGGGAAGCTCGATGAGGCGCAGTCACTTATCATGCGGGAGACGCGTCCGCCTGAAGAATTCTACGATGTTGTCAATGACCCTCACGAGATCAACAACCTCGCAGATGACCCCGCTCATGCGGAAAAACTCGTCAATCTTCGTGGTCTCCTCGATGCCTGGATGGAGGAAACGAACGACAAAGGGATGACCCCTGAGTCAGAGGAAATGTATGACTCAGACATGGCACCCTACCTTTCCAAGTTCACGAACGGGAAAAATCCGGAACAACTCGCGATCATCGAAGCAAACATCTCCTGGATGAAAAAGATGGCGGCGGAGGGGAAGTAAAATTCGCGAGAGTTAACCCTGTCAGGTGAATGACTTAACAGGGTTGCGTCAGGCGTTTCAATCTGCCGCGCCGGTGCTCTGCGCATAGGCCTGAATACCCCGGAGAATATCGGTCACGAAAATACCGATCGTGAGGATTGCGCCGATGTGCTCAGCCTTGGTGAAGTGAATCGAATCACCGACCTTAATGTCGCGCTCAGAATCACCGACACGCCGGGTCAGGCTCAAGGATCCGGAAGTGTCTCCGCCGTCTCCGGACTGAACAATCTGGACTGAGCGGATTTTCAACTGGCGCTTTTCTCCATCGGAAGACTCCTCGGCGGTAAGAATCCCGTCTTTCATCATCAAAGCCTTCGTGAACTCCATGAGTCCGAGGATGTGCTCTTTGACGTCACATCCGATCTGATAACGTTCTTCGAGAATTTCGAATTTACGTCCGATTTCCTCTTGCAGGAATTCCGCCCTCTGGTTCGATGCAATTTTTTGCAACTCATCCTGATCAGTGCTTCCCGAAGCTTTGAAGTCGCAGAGAGCGCAGATCGTGCGGGCGTCCTCTAAGACGGGCATGACGATGGCGAGACCATCAGCGAGGCTGTTCCGGAGGAGCCATTGCTCGGACGCGACCTTGGCTTTGTCGAACGAGAGGCGGGACGGTTGGCGCGGCATGACCTGCAACTGCTGAGAAAACTCATCATAGTCCGACTCGTTGATCTTCCGCGAGCCCGCGAGGGTATAGGACACCATGTCGTAATTCCGTTGCAGGGTGTCGAGGTAGCGGGCAGCCATCTCTTCGAGGCTGATAGTTGTCGTTTCCGGGGTGGGTTTGCTCATGAATGGAAAATAGTGGAGGCTGGGGAATTGCGTAACACTACTCGGCGCCGAATAGCTTGAGGAGCCCCTTACGCTCGAGAGGCGAAGCGATGAGAGGGGACTCCGAGGTTGACTCTTCGTCCACCTTCTCCGCGCGAAAGACAGAAACCGGCGAAGCGACAAGAACGGGGGCGTCTGACTCATCGACCGAAGCAGGGACATCACGGGTGGTCTTCTGGAAGAAATTTTGGAGGTGGTTTTCGAGGGTCTTCGGCTCTTTTTTCGCTTCGGCGAGGGTGTCCGGTTTTGAATCTTCAGGTTCGATCAATTCAGCAAGAGGAGGTGCCTCCGGCACCGCTTCGACCGGCACTGATGATTTCTGCCCTGAGACGGAGCGGCTAGTCACATTGGCGGGGCCATGGGTGGTCGCATCGGCCACGTGGATGCCGTAACGAGACAACAAGGTTCCGTTCGTCTCCCAGAGGTCGGCGAGAGATTTTTGAAGATCGGCGGCGGCGGCATATTGGCGGAGCCTCGTTTCACTGACATCCCGCTCCACTTTCATCACCGCTGACTCCGAGACGGCTCCTTTTTCAAGACTCTCCCTGGTCAACTCAAGATTATCTGTTTCGATCATCGTTGACATGCGTGCGGCTTGGAGTCGCTTTTCGTGGGTCTCTACCGCGGTGATATGCCGGTTGATTAGAATACTGGTTTCAAGTTCCGCCTTTTTCACTTGAAGGAGAGCCTGACGACGCTGGTGTTCCGTCTCTGCGTAGAGTGCTTTCTTTTCGGTATTGCCAAGTGGAATACTAATAAGCACCCCGAGGCCATATTCGTGCCCCTGTCCGTCGTAGGATTCGTCGAAGGCGCTGCCGTAGTTTCCATCCAGCCCGCTGTATCCGATTGTACCTTCGACATCGACGCGGGGAAGAAGCTGGTTTTCGCGGTATTTGAGAACGATGCCGAGTTTCTCCACATTCTCCACCGCCATGAGATATTCGGGGCGATGTTTCATTGCTTCGCAGGCGATGGCATTGGGATCGAGTTCGGGATGGTGCGCGTTGGGGGCATCGACAGGGAGAAAAACAGGGTAGCAGTCGAATTCGAACTCCTGTTGCATGAGCATGAGGAGATCCCCGTTCTTCGTGAGGAGGGTCTGACGGGCGAGAAGAAAGCGCTCATAGCTTTCCGCGAGTCGGCTCTTCACCGCCGCGGCATCCTGTTCGGTGGCCGCACCACGTTCGAGCTGTTCGCGTTTTTCGGTCGCCATTCGTCGCAGTACTTCGACTTCGAACCGTTTCACCATGGCATCCTCATAGGCGAGGAAAGCATCGTAGTAGGCATCGATGACATCTTTCACAATACCGGCCAGCTGCTGGCGAAAGTAGTGATCCGCGATTGCCTTGTTCTTGTAGGAAACGGTGATTTTGGCCTCGTTGACATCGCGACCAAAGTCCTGAAGGAGGGGCTGAAGAAAGGTCAGGCCGGTGAAGCTCCGGTATTCAGGATTGAAACGGCCGACGGTAGGGTCTCGCGTCAAATCATTCACGAAACGATTGGTTCGCACACTGAAGTCATACTCGGTGCCGGTCCGGAGCTTACCGACAATGCCGCTCTTCGCCTCGAAATTATCTTCTTTAAAGACTCGATTCTGAGTCAGGAGATTGCCTGTCGCAAAGCGGTTGCCTCCCGTGCCGACAAATTCCTGACTGGTTTGGGGCGTGTCGAGGTTGTCATAGCGGAAACGACTCTCAAAGGCCGGATCGAACTCCCCGACGGCCTGCAAAGTTCTTTCCTCTTCCAGTTGGGGCGAGATCGCTTCGATTTGAATCTCGAGGTTGGAGCGCAGGGCTGCGGCGATCGCTTCATCCAACTCCAGATAGCTCTCCCGACCGTTGCCGGCCAGCCTCAGGTCGTAGCTGGGAATGATGTCCTCAGCCTGCGACGCGCCAATGGCTAAAAGAAGGAGTAAGGGCGTGAGCAGAATGCGACTCCCTTTAGGTCCTTGACGGGAAGGAATGAGCGGAAAAGTAGACATCAGCGAGGCTTATTAAGGGGATTTAACATTCTTTGCAATTCCGTTTTTTAATTAGTGATAGAACTGAATTAAATGTCCAACCTTCTCTACTTTAACAAGGAGAAAAGGGCGAGGGATCTATTTTGTGCGATTGCGTTTCCCCCTGAGGCGGGACGAAATCCCCGCCATCGCGAGAGGCAGAAAAGAGGCTGCATTTCCGGTGCTGTTGCCCCAGTCCGGAGTGGGGGCATCGACTTCGCCACGAGTGGCGACGATCCTGTCACCGCTGTCATGATCCGGTTGGCTGTCTACCTGCGGTCCGTTGATCTTTAGCTCGGGGGTCACTTCCTCTTCCTTTTCTTCTTCGAGGAGATCGGCAAGTCGATCGAACAGGTCGGGATACAGTGACTCGAGCCCGATCGGATGATAGCCGAAGTAGGAGGAGAACATGTTCTCAAATCCATTGACGCGGAAAATGCCTGAATAGAAATAGTCGAGGAGAGAGCCCGGCAGACCCGAGAGTCCAGCAGGGGCGAATCCCAGCTCGCGGATCATCTTCTGCGAGGGAAGGGTGGAGGAGAACCCTGTCTGCACGCCCTGCTCATCGGCGCGGTTGATCAGTTCGGAGAGAAGCAGGGTCGGCGCGTCTGTGTTCGTGAAAGTAACGGTTGTCCCGACAGCGGAACCGCCACCGCCCGCACCTGATGTCATCCCGTTCACCGGAGTGAAGAAAAGAACATTTCCGAGGAAGAAAGTGAAGGAGAAGGCGTCGGCCCGGTCACGGATGAGATCGTATTCGAGGACACGTACCGCATCGTCGAGAATCTTGTAGGGGCTGACGAAGAGACCGTTTTGCGGGTTGTTCGTTTTCACGAAGAGGGTGCCGGTTCCCTTGATGGAACCGAAGCCACCGAAGTAGTCCAATTCATCGGACTGGAAAACGGCATCGCCGGTAATGTCGGTGCGGAAAATCTGAAGCCTCCCTGCGTCCCGAACCGTGATCCTCAGAGTGCCCGACCCAGTGGCGACATCATTGATGATCATGTTCTCCGTTCCGTTGTGGAAGAGAGTGATGTTACCGGTTCCGGCTGAAATTTGATCGAGGGTAATTGTCCCGTTAAACTGCTCGAAGAAAATCGGGCCGGCGGTGGAGCGGAGATTGGAGACGAAAACCTGACCGGTGGCGTAGTTGTTGATCGCGTTGGCTCCGAGACCGGAGACGGAGTCGATGTTCCGGGCACTCGTCTCCAGCGGATCAGAGATCGTTCCCATATCCCGCCTCGCATTGAGATCGAGAGTGGTGGCGCGTAAATCAACGGCCGCGTCGCTCTTCCACTCGAGAATGCGGTCGGCGTTGATCGAGATGGACGTCGCGGCGGCAGGGTTCAGTCCGGTGAACGAGTCGCTCCCGGCGAAGACCTGATGGACGAAAAAGTCCCCGTCAGCGCTCAGGAACATATCGTTCCCCGGCGCGTCTGTCTTCGTCCTGACATCGTTGGCATAGGCGTCCACATCGGCATGGATTGTGATATTTCCGTTCGCTGTCGCGACTTGCTCGAGGGTGACGGAGGTGACTTCCCGAAGGCCCATATTTCCGGCGTCGAGTACGTTGGCGATGAGGGTGTTTAACTCCGTGTCGATCGTCGCATTTCCTCCAATTGAATTGAAGGCCGTGAGGATGGCTTTGTTCCCCTGAAGGTCGATCGTGACATCTTCCGGCGTGAGGGAATCAATGCCCCCAAGGTCCGATGTGATTCGAACGTCCGCGAGCGTGCGCTGCGCGACGACGCTGTCGAGCAGGATGTTGCCAACGGTGTTGTGCAGTGTGATCGTGTTGGCGACCGCGTCAGTTGATGAGAGCACATCGAGGGCGATGATTTCACCATTGGCATCAATCTCAATCGACCCGTCGGCGGTGTCGAGATCGCGAAGAGTGATCGAATCGTGCTCGTCGATGTCAATGTTTCCGCTGGTGAGCGAGTGTGCATCGAGAAAGTTCAGTCTAGTTTCGAGATCCTCGACATCTCCGATCCCAAATTTGGCGGTGAGGATTGCCCCGTCACCGATCAGGTTGTTGTCGGCGCTTCCGGGCGCGAGTTCCTGGATGCTTCCTTCATCCGAGGTCAGGATGATGTCAGCGCCCACCAGTCCCGTGTTGATGTATTTCACAAGGATGTCACCAGCGGTATTGTGAATCGTGACATCATTGGGATCGGTGGAAGTGAGGCTCTCAACATCGAGCACCGTGACCTCGCCGCCTGCATCAATCGTGACGGAGCCGTTCGCGGTATCAATGTCGGTCAGGGTGATCGCGTCGAGTTCGTTCAGATCGATGTTTCCAACGGAATGGGAATGCGCTTCGAGGGTGTTGAATTCTGTCTCGATGGGACGGTTGCCACCGATAGAGCGAAAAGCGTTGAGAGTGGCGTTGTCTGCGATGAGGTCGACACCGGCGTCGCCCGGGTTGATTTCATCGATGCTTCCGGAATCAGAAGTGAGAAAGAGGTCGCCGTTGCTTGCTCCGGCATCAATCCGGTCGACCAGAATATCTCCCGCTGTGCTGTGAAGCCTGATGTCGTTCCCGTCCGCATCGGTTTCACTCACGACTGACACCGCAGCGATATCACCACCCGCATCGATCGTGATCGTGCCATCCTTCGTCCGAACCGACGTCATGCTGAACGCGTCATGTTCGTTCAGGTCGATGTTCCCGGCCGCGAGGAGTTGGGCTTCGAGGGAATTGATTCGAGTCTCAAGGGGGCGAATTCCGCCGATGGAGCCTAAAGCTCGCAGGTCGAGACGATCCGCTGTCAAATCGATTCCTGAGGAAGCAGCGGAGAGGAACGAGTCATCGAGGTCCTGAGGATCGACTTCATCAATATTCCCGAGGTCAGCGCGAATGATGATGTCGTTGAACTGCGTCCCTACGGTGATTTTGTCGATGAGAACATCACCGGTGAGTGACTCAAGGAACACGTCAAAGGTGTTCGCCTGGGCCAGATCCTCTTTCGACTCGACGAACAATGCCGTAATCGTGTCGTCTGCGGTCACGGTGATGGAACCTGACTTTGAAGTGAGGTGATCAATGATCAGCGAATTGTCCTCAAAGATTTCAATATTGCCGAACTCGAGATTGTCGGCAACGAGGTGGTCGATGTTCGTAAGGAGATCCATGCGACCGTAGGAGGTTGCGGTCAAACGATCGGCGGTGATCTTCGCATTAGCGACGGAGGTGTCTCCGGGGAGCAGATTGCCACCGCTGTCCGTTTGCCCCGAGGTCCGCATTTGGCCATAGGCCGTGGCCGTGACGTCATTCTGACCGGTCGCTCCGGCGCGGATCACGCCGAGAAGAGCGTTGCCGCCTTTGGTGATGATGAGGCCAGTGGGATCGACTTCTCCTGAAGTGAGGGAGATGTCCCCGTCTTCGGTGAGAATGGATTCGAACAGCGCGCTGTCACTTTCCGTGACGGTGACATCTCCGGAGACAGTTGAGCTAACATCAAGGACATCGACGGTCGTGTTGACAGTGATATCACTTCCGGCACGTGCGGTGATTTTGCGTCCAAATAACTTGGGCTGCAGCAGCGCGACTCCGTCACTGAGCGCTTCATCAAGTTGAACATCGATTGTTCCCACCGCCGTGAGATTGATTTCCCGGTTGGGAGACCGGACGGCCTGATGAACGATGTTTCCGCCTGCGTTTACGGTGATATCTCCAAAGAGAGTTTCGACTCTGCGCAGGCGAATGTCGTTCGCTTCATCGATGACGATATCCGCCCGGGAGTCTGGTCCGGGGCCGGTTTTTTTCGAAGGGTCACCGCCGGTGAGGGCGCGTGCGATGAGATCG
>Ga0208903_1000900_pt1 | contig 19328 bp, 17 predicted proteins | sample AntAceMetag02UKJ_FD_184769 | JGI IMG/M metagenome (GOLD analysis project Ga0208903, IMG submission 184769) | Saline lake microbial communities from Ace Lake, Antarctica - Antarctic Ace Lake Metagenome 02UKJ (SPAdes) (version 2) | ecosystem: Environmental > Aquatic > Non-marine Saline and...
TAGTGACGCTCATACTTGAGGGCCAAACAAAGACATTTGAAGGAACGGTAGAAGGACGAATTATGGAAGAACGAAGAGGCAAACATGGCTTTGGCTATGATCCAATTTTTGTTCCGGATGGCCATGAGCAGACCTTTGCTCAAATGACTATGGAGCAGAAAATACCGATAAGTCATAGGGGAAGAGCCGTTGAAAAATTGATTAGCTTCTTAAGCTCTAAGTAAGTCAAGCACCAAGACCTACCTCATTCTATCGGCATTCTTTACGAGCTTCTCGTCTTTTTTGATGAAACGATTTGCCATCCAGTTGAGAGCTAAGGCCGCAAAACCAGCAAAAATTCCTACATCAAAAGTACCATCACCGGCACCCTCTAGAGTCATGCCATCATACTTAACATGGTAAACGGCTATGGCCACTGCAGCACCAATGAGTAAAGAGTTTAGGGCGACAAAGAGCATTTGGCGGACCCTTCTTTTGTACTGAAAAATGGCAAAAATAGCTATCAAAATACCCATTCCGGCCATAACAGCTACGTAGAAAATGTCTTTTTTAAAGGAGGCTAGCCCACCTTTGGTCGCTAAAACCTGATATGGGTTTACGATGACTTGGCCGCCTGTGATATCACTTGTCCAAAGGTTGGTCCCTAAAAAAACGCCAAGGGCAATGGCTGAAAGTAAAAGCAATAAAGATTGTATTCGCTGGAGCATAAAGTTCTAAATTTTCACAAAGATATTTATTCTCTTGTAAGCTCTTCAATAATTACTTGATGAATGGGAAATTCATGGGTCAATGCATCCCTTTTTGCCATTTCAAAGTCTTCAAAATCAAAACCTGGAGAAACAGTACAGCCTACTAAGGAGTATTTTCCGGTTTTTAATGGACGTGAAGCAAACCAAACATTGTAGGGGACTAATGCCTGAAGGGTTTCTCCATTTTCAGGGTTTTGTCCCAGTAAATGCCTTTGCAGTATACCGGAGTGGTCAATAAAGAAAACTTCCAGTGGGTCGCCAGCATAAAAATGCCAGAGCTCGTCTGATTTTATTCTATGAAATGCCGAGAAATTACCCGTTTCCATGAGAAAGTAAATACCTGTGGCATAATGTCTGCTTTTTTCTAATCCGTCATCTATTAAAACTAGTGAGCCTTCTGAGCGGTAAGTCTCTTTAAAAAAACCGCCCTCTGGGTGTGCGAGAAGCCCTAATTTTTGTATCCAGTACGCTGCTTCGAACATTTATTCGTTTTTGTTTAAAAATAGTTTAATTTTTGTGACAAATTTACTTGCATAGGCTTTCATGAACAAAACCCTTAAGTCTTTCCTTTTCCCTGTTTTACTTCTCGTTATCAACGTGGTTTCTCTATTGTTCTTTATCAGAAAGGATTTGACAGAAGAGAAGAGATATAGCTTATCTGATGCCAGTAAAAATTTGGTAACAGGTTTGGAGGCACCTATTGATGTTTTGGTGTTTTTGGATGGGGAGGAATTGCCAAACGGCTTCGAGAGGCTTAAGCAAGCGGCCAAAGAGACTCTGGACGAATTCAAAAACTATGGCGGAGCTAAACTAACCTATCGCTTTTTTGACCCCAACTCCATCGGAGACCCCGCTCAAAGAAATGCCTACCTAGATTCCTTGTACAGAAAGAATATTCAGCCTACAAATGTTTTTGATACCGACGGAGGAAGGAAAACGGAGACCTTGGTTTTCCCTTATGCTTTGATTTCTTATCAAGAAAAGGAGCAATCTATGCTGCTATTGCAAGGAAACCAGGCCCTCTCTGCGGAGGAAAAACTCAATCAGTCTTATGAGAACTTAGAGTATTCGTTTGCTACGGCATTTAGAAAACTAACACAGAAGGAAAGAAAAAAGGTAGGACTTTTAAAGGACTTCACGAGTTTGGACCCCATGAACTTTGCGGGACTGATAGGCGGGCTCCAAGAGTATTATGATTTATTTTTTGTGGATGCGGCCACATCAGAGTCCTTTATTGGCTTAGACGTCCTTATTCTTCCTAAACCCGACATTAGAATTGATGATGCCACCAAATTCAAGATTGATCAATACATCATGAATGGGGGTAAGGCATTATTCTTTTTGGATGGATTAAAGTTAGACTCTATTGGTTTAGAGGGGACTTACGCTCAGACTTTTGATTATAATTTGCAGGATTTGTTTTTCAAATATGGAATTCGAATAAATCAGGATATGATAAAAGATGGGGCCAGTGCTTCTCTAATCCCTTTGGTTGTCGGAAACATGGGAGATAAGCCAAATATCCAGCCTATTCCTTATCGTTTTCATCCGCTTATAAATAATTTTGGCGAGAGCCTGATCACTAAAAACCTGGACCTTGTTCAGACTAAGTTTGTGTCCTCTATAGATGTCGTAGGGGATGGGGAGATTAATAAGACTGCACTTCTCAAAACCACGCCGTATACTAAGGTTTTACAGGCCCCTGCCTTAGTAACATATAATGATGCCAGAAGTAATACCGACGAGCAAGAGTATAGTCAAGGAGAAAAAACGATAGCCTATTTATTAGAAGGTGAGTTTACCTCGCTTTACAAAAACAGAATACTTCCTTCGGACCCACGTAGTGCCTATTTTAAAGAAAAGAGCCCGGATACTAAGATGATTGTTTGCTCAGATGGAGACTTGATTGTGAATGGAATTGATAAAAAAACAGGGCGACCAATTCCTCTTGGTTTTGACAAAGTAACTCAGCACACTTTCGGCAACAAAGATTTTATCATGAATGCCGTGGACTACCTTATTGATGAAAACGGAGTGATAAGTGCCAGAGGCAAAGAGGTGAAGTTAAGGCCCTTGGACGCCATTAAATCAAGAGAAATGAGAACCCAGTTTCAACTCATAAATTTGGTTTTACCATCGCTATTAATCATCGCTTTTGCACTGCTGAGAGGGCTTTACTGGCGAAGAAGGTATACTTAAAAATAAGGGTAAATTAAAACTTTTGCCGAAAGACCAACTTTAGGTCATTTTGAGTAACTTTGTTTAATTTTCAACATAAAATTAATCTTTCGAATATGAAGTTTGTCGTTTCTTCTTCTGAATTATTAAAGCATTTGGCCACTATAAGCGGTGTAATTGCAAGCAACCCAATAGTTCCGATTTTAGAAAATTTCTTATTAGAGCTGGATGAAGCTAATTTGACCATCACGGCTTCTGATATGCAAACTGTCATGATGACAGAGGCACAAGTAGAATCATCTGATAAGGGCTCTATAGCCGTACCGGCAAAACTTTTAATGGAGACGTTAAGGAGTTTGCCAGAGCAGCCAGTTACTGTCAATGTAGATGAGGAGAGTTTCGGTATTGAACTAGTGACATCTAACGGTAGATTTAAGTTAGCAGGAGAAAACCCAATGGATTTCCCCAAGGCCCCAGATGTTAATAGAAACTTCAGTATAGAGATAGACTCTAGCGTTTTAGGTTCGGCTATCGCCAACACGATTTTCGCTACAAGTACTGATGACTTAAGACCTGCGATGACGGGTGTATTTGTTCAGGTAGATACTGATAATACTACTTTTGTGGCCACGGATGGTCATAGGCTGGTGAGGTATAGAAGAGATGACGTAAAGTCTGAGAATGCTACTTCCTTGATTTTGCCTAGAAAAGCCTTGATGCTCTTGAAGTCTAGTTTGCCATCTGGAGATTTGCCTGTGAAGGCTGAGTTTAGTAATTCTAATGCTTTTTTTAGCTTTGGTAATATCAAAATGATATGTAGGCTTATAGACGAGCGTTACCCAGATTATGAAAACGTAATTCCACAAAACAACCCTAACCACATGAAAATAGGAAGAGCGGAACTGTTAAGTACGCTGAAAAGAATTTCTATTTATTCTAACAAGACCACACACCAGATTAGACTTAAGGTGACAGGAAACGAGTTAGAAATATCTGCCGAGGACCTGGATTACTCTAATGAAGCAAACGAGAAATTAGTTTGTGAGTATGAAGGAGAGGATATGGAGATAGGGTTTAACGCAAAGTTCTTAGTAGAAATGCTAAGTAATCTAAATACTGATAATTTAACGCTGGAAATGTCTCAGCCTAATCGTGCTGGTTTAATTGTGCCAGAAGATAAACAAGAAAATGAGGATATGCTTCTACTGGTTATGCCTGTAATGCTGAATTCGTATTCATAAAGATACTTATACCTGTTTTAACTATGAAAAGAAAAACCTGGCCTTGGCCGGGTTTTTCTTTTTTATAATCTTTGGTTTCACTTGTATATTCGTAGAGTAACTTGTCATTGAGTGAAAAAAAATCATTTGTTCTGCTTTTAGGCTTTTTTTACCACTTAAATGCTTCAAGCCATTTACTAGAAAAGAACAATCAAGATGAGCGGCTATGACAGAAAGAGCTCGTTTTACGGGTTTATAGGAAACCTCAAAATCAATTTACACGCATAGAGTTTTGGCAGGGCAAGGTTAATGTAGACATCATGAATGCCAATGGAGTATTGATAGAGCGAATTCCAAAGTCTTACAATGAGGAAGGGCTTAAAATTGTTGAATTAGACACACGCTATTTTAGGCCTGGTGTGTATTTCGTGCGAGGAAATAAGGGAAAGATGAAGTTTTTAATTGCCTAGGCAGCAACAAAAAAGCCCCAGTGATTTCTCACCAGGGCTTTTTATCTGTTTCATGAATTTTACCTCACTACTTTAACTTTAACAGCTGTAGGTCCTTTAGGCCCCATTTCTATTTCAAAAGTTACTTTATTTCCTTCAGCAATAGGGTCAAGAGTATTATTGACATGGACAAAAACGCTGTCCTGACTTCCTTGGTCCTTAATGAAACCGTAGCCTTTGGAGTCGTTGTAGAAACTAACCGTTCCTTTTCTTTCAACCTCCTCTGGTGGTCCTTCTTCTCTCTTTGGTATCCCTATCTCAATGCTTTCTACGTCAATTTCTTCTTTTTCTGCATCTGGATCTGGTGGCGTGTTAGTAATGTTTCCAAACTCATCCACGTAAGCGATCATATCTTCTAGCTTACCAGACTTTTCAAGGTCTTTTTTGGAAAGCTTTTTTTCCATTTTCTCTTTCCTTCTTTTTTCCTTCTTATTTCTAACTTCCTTCTTACTAAATGTCTCCTGCGATCTGCCCATAAACTATTTTAATTAATCGATATAAACCCCTTTGGTGTAATAGATAATACAGAAAAGAACTTAATAAACCAAAGGTAATTCAAAAAAACGTAAAAACTTCATAAGAAGTCTCACGAATAATTTCACTACTCTTTAAACACGAAATATCTTAGAAAAGTGCAATCGGCATAAGCCTTCTCAATGGGCTAGGAGTATTTTGGGAATTTGTCAAAATCTGGTTGCCTTTTTTCTAAAAACGCATCTCTTCCTTCTTTAGCCTCATCTGTCATATATCCTAGTCTAGTGGCTTCGCCTGCAAAGATTTGTTGACCTACCAGACCATCGTCAATCATATTAAAAGAGTATTTTAACATCCTAATGGCCATTGGACTTTTCTCTAGTATCTCTTGGCCCCATTGAAAAGCGGTATCCTCTAATTCGTCATGTGGAACGGCGGCATTCACCATACCCATATCAAAAGCTTCCTGGGCAGAATAATTTCTTCCTAAAAAAAATATTTCTCTTGCTCTTTTTTGACCGACTTGCCTGGCTAAATATGCAGATCCATACCCAGCGTCATAAGAGGCTACATTGGCATCTGTTTGCTTAAAAATGGCATGTTCTTTACTGGCTAGGCTTAAATCGCATACCACATGAAGGCTATGTCCACCACCAACAGCCCATCCAGGCACGACACAAATAACTGGTTTGCTCATAAAACGAATTTGACGCTGTACGTCTAGGATGTTTAATCTTCCAATACCTACCTCGTCTTTATAGCCATCATTCCCACGGGCATTTTGATCTCCTCCGCTACAGAAAGCCCAAACGCCATCTTTGGTGGAGGGCCCTTCGCCAGATAATAGGACTACACCTATTTGACCGTCATTTCGGGCATCTTCAAAGGCATCAATAAGCTCAAAGACAGTTTTGGGCCTGAAAGCGTTTCTTACATCAGGCCTGTTGAAAGCTATTCTAGCTACTCCATCTGCTTTTTTATAAGTGATATCTTCGTATTCTTTGGCGGAAATCCAATTTGTAAAGGACATGTTTTATACTAATATAGTTTTATGAAAAGATAGAATATAATTAACTCAATACGAAAAAACCGATAACCAATCCAGCCAATTGACTGAATAATGAAATTAATTCTAATTCTTTATTTTGATATTTGTTAAGCCTCTGTAATCCAAATATTAGGAACCCAATAACCATAATAAACAAAGGCCATAGACCTAAAAAGTTATCATTGTAAGAATAAAAAATTGACATTAAATAGAAAAAGAAAAAGCCTTCTGACAAATGCATGCAAAAAGCTAATGGCAAGTTAGGTAGCCTAAGACTCTTTAATAACCCTCCAACTAATAAGGTAACTGGAAAAGAAAGAATTCCTGAAAAAAAAGTTGAAACAATTAGAGTGATTATATAAAGGTAAATAGTTTTCATAATGTTTTTGAAGTCAAAAGTATACGAGTATAAATAATTTAACAAAATTGTATTGAATAAATATTAACTTCTTCAAAACTAAATAATTAAGACTAATAATTGCTAAAGTTTAACTCTATCTATTCCGACTCTCTAGCCTTTGTGCTATCAATCACTGTCTCAAATTGACTTACAGCAGAAATACCAAAATAGCCTAAAGCTTTTTTGTTAGAAATTTTATTAAGGTTAAAAATGTTCGTAGGGATATTGGCCGGCGGAGTGGCAAAAATACCCCCATTCGCTGACTCTTGTCGCACTTGAGAAAGGTAATAGAAGGCGTCATTTGTGATACTCCAAAGCTCTACATGCAGGGAGTCTCCATGGAGGTAAAGTCCATCGTTTATGGACTGACGGATGGGTAAAATAAAAAGCAATCCATCAGATAAGGCCCCTGGAGAAAAACCAGCATCAAAGGCTGTGGAAATGCTCGTAGGATCGTTTATTAATTTCCCGTTTTTGGTGGTACGTATCCAGTAGGTATCTCGGGCTCCTTTTGGATCTCTGGCATAAAACTCAGCGAGATAGCCATCATCAGGCAGAGTGCTATCCCCTTGGGATATTGGAAACTCAAAATACTCATAAGCAATGGAATCAATGCTAGGAACTCTATTGAGTACAGAAAGAGAGCCATATTCTTCACCTTTATAGCTTATGTAAAGCGAGTATTGTCCACCGTCAGTAAGAAAATGGGCGTCTTCCTTAGAGAGTCGATACTTACCATTTCCGATATTCATAAATGGATGAGGCGTTTGGTCTAGTTCATAGACAATTACTTCGGCGTCGTTTACGGTGGGCACATCACTGTTGTCAAAATAGGCCTGGGACAGACTTAGTCTAACAACTTGGTCTTCTGCCTTGTTGGTGAGCCATCCATCTACTACAAGCTGTTCTACGCCGTCTTGTACCTCTAAGTCTATGACGTCTTCACATGAAGATAGGAAGGAAATTAAAGTGAGAGCGACTATTATATTTTTCATGTTCTCAAAAGTTAAAGTTGTAAGTTACGGCAGGTAGGATAGAGGCAAATACAGAGTATGAAACGGCCTCCGTTTGAGCAAAGTCCTGCTCATTTTGACGCACATATACAGAGAAAGGGTTTCTGCGATTATACACGTTGTAAACGGAGAACACCCATTCACTGTCTCCTCTTTTGAAGAAGGCATGTTTGTTTTTAAGCGTAGCAGCTAAGTCTAGTCTGTGAGATGCTGGGATTCTATAGGAGTTTCTGGTATCTGTATAGTTATGAGGAAGAGCTATTCCTTGCCAAATAAACTTATTGCTCGGGAAGGTGGCGGGAGTGCCAGAAGCAAAACTAAATGTGGTAGAGAAGGTCCATTTCTTCCCCGTATCATAAATACCAACGAGTGATATATTATGAAGTTTGTCGATCCTAGAAGGAAACCATTCATTATTACTTAAACCTTCTACCAACCTTTCTGTTCGTGCCAAGGTATAGCTTAGCCAACCGTTTAACTTTCCTTTATTTTTCTTCAGGTAAAACTCTGCACCATAGGCACGGCCATCACCACTTAATAAATCGGCCTCAACAGCTGGATTCAAGAGAAGGTCAGCGTTTCTCACATAGTCAATTTGATGTTGAAGTTTTTTGTAATAAACTTCAACAGAGGCCTCATAAGTATTGTCTGAGAAATTAGTAAAATAGCCTATGGCTACCTGATCTGCGAGTTGGGGCTTTATATTATTACTACTCGGCGTCCAGACGTCTAAGGGCGAAGATGCCGCAGTGTTAGATAATAAGTGTACGTATTGGGCAAGTCTATTATAACTAAGCTTAATAGAGGAGTTTGAGCTTAAACCTAAATTTGCGGAGAATCTTGGCTCCCAGTTACCATACTGTTGAATAACCTTTCCGGAAGCTATTTTATTCACGGTTGTCACGTTTTTTCTATCACTGGCGGCTACACCATCTTCATTCAAGATTACTTCGTTTCCTTCTCCCAAGTAGCGATAATCTGAATATCTAATGCCGTATTGAATAGACAGCTTGTCGTTTATCTTTTGTTCATTGCTTAAGTACAAACCAGACTCTACTGCGTATTTATCTGACAAACCAATACTGACGGTTTGACCACCGGAAACCGCTTCCGCTTGACCAGGGTTAAAGCGATAATATATACTTTGACCTCCAAAAGAGATGGTGTTTTTTGGGTTAATGAAATATTGGAAGTCAGGTTTGACACTATAATTTTCTATGTTGGACTGCCATCTGAAAGAATCTTGGTCATTGCTATTACTTAAATCAGAAGCTAACAAGTAGTCGTAGTTACTATAGAATACGGTGGTATTCAAAAAGAGTTTTTCATTGAAAAGGTGATTCCAGCGTAAGGATGTGGTGGTGTTCCCCCAGTTAAAACCAAAATCAGCCCCAAAGACGTCTCTTCCAAAATAACCACTTAAGAAGACCGTATTCTTGTCATTTATTTTATAATTCCCTTTCGCGGTAAAATCATAGAAATAGAATTTTGAATCTTTAAGGTCACCTTTTAAGAAGGGCTTAGCCAGTACATCAATGTATGATCTTCTCAAGGCAACAATAAAAGAGCCGTTCTCTTTTAAAAAAGGGCTTTCGTAAGCAAAACGAGAGAAAATACTTCCTAAGCCTCCTGTGAAGGCTTTCTTTTTGGAGTTTCCTTCTTTCATTCTTACGTCAAGAATAGAGGAAATCCTGCCACCATAGTTCGCAGGAATTCCTCCTTTGATGAGTTTCACATCCTTGACAGCATCTGGATTAAAAACAGAGAAGAACCCAAAAAGGTGAGAAGAATTATAGACGGGTGCCTCGTCTAAAAGCACCAAGTTTTGGTCAATACCCCCTCCACGAACATTAAATCCAGAGGCTCCCTCACCAACAGAGCTAACTCCAGGCAAAAACTGAATACTTCTTATGACGTCTACCTCACCCAAAAAAGCGGGCATTTTTTTGATGGTCTTCATAGCCACCTTATTGACAGACATTTCAATACTCTTTACGTTTTCGTCTTTCCGTTCAGCCTTAACCACTACCTCCTCCAAGGCAGATGCCGATTCGTCTACCTCTATGTCGACTGTTTGATTTCCGCGAAGTGAAATATTTTTCTCCAAATCGTTATAACCAATATAGGTCAACAGCAACGTATAATCTCCATCTGGAATTGTAAGAGAATAAAAGCCGTATGCATTGGTCTGTGTTCCAATTTTAAGTTCTTCTACATAGATTGAAAGACCAATCATGCCCTCCCCGTTTTTGGTGTCTGTCACATAGCCGCTAAGGCTGCTATTTTGACCAAAAGAGAGTAGGGGGAATAGAAATAGGAGAAAAGTTTTGTAGATTTTGGTTTTCATATTTGTGCTTTCGGCTTTCTAAATTCAAACGGTGCGAATGTTAATGTTTTTGCTCAGTAAAATATTTTAATTTTTCCATTCATCAAGTAAAAGATGAAGCTTATGGATAGATGTTTGCCCGTGGAATGCTTATTTTTAATTTCAAAACAAGTTTTTGAGGAGAATAGATTCACGAAGGAATAATTAAATTTTTTTAATATATAATATTTAGATGTGCAATTAATTTAATATTATATTTGTCTAATTTATACATAGAGAAATTATGCAAGAGAGTCAAATTATAAGAGAACCAATAGCTTACGAAAAAGTACCAACACGTATTTTTCAAAACTCAGAGGATGCTTCCAAGGCAGTGGCAAATGAGATAGCGGACTTGATAAGAACCAAAAGCGAAGCTGGACAAACTGCGGTTTTGGGCCTAGCTACTGGATCGTCTCCAAAGACGGTTTATGGCGAATTAATTAGAATGCACAGAGAAGAAGGATTAAGTTTCAAAAATGTTTTGAGCTTTAATCTGGATGAATATTATCCCATGCAGCCGGATGCCATTCAGAGTTATTGGCGATTTATGAAGGAGCAGCTTTTTGATCATGTAGACATCCCAGAGGATAATTATCATATTCCAGACGGTACTATATCAGCCTCACTTTTGGCCAAACATTGTCAAGAATATGAGCAAAAGATTGAAGATGCGGGAGGCTTAGATTTTCAGCTACTAGGAATTGGAGGAAATGGACATATTGGTTTTAATGAGCCAGGGTCTTTAGAAAACACCAAAACTAGACTAATGATGCTGGATCAGTCTACTCGTGCCGCAGCCAAGGCAGATTTTGGGGGTGAACTTATCAAGGTTCCGAAGAAGGCCATAACCATGGGTGTTTCCAAGATATTGCAGGCAAAAAGAGTTGTATTGCTAGCATGGGGAGAGCGTAAAGCCCCTATGATTTGTAATGCAGTGGAGGGAGAAGTATCTGCTCAAAACCCGTCTTCTTATCTTCAGAAGCATCCAAATGCTATGTTTATTGTGGACGAGGCCGCAGCGTCTGGTCTTAAAAGAATGAAGATGCCTTGGTTAGTGGAGGACGTAGAATGGACAAACATCATGACCAAAAAGGCTGTGACCAATTTATCCCTTTCTCTCGGCAAGCCGGTATTAAAGCTTACAAATGAAGACTATAATGATAATGGACTAAGTGACTTATTAGCTCTGCATGGAAATGCCTACGATATCAATATTGAAATCTTTAATCAGTTGCAGCATACTATTTCTGGATGGCCAGGGGGAAAGCCAAACGCTGAAGACGCCGACAGACCAGAAAGGGCGCAGCCAGCACAGAAGCGATGTCTGATTTTTAGCCCCCACCCAGATGATGATATCATTTCTATGGGGGGTACTTACCAAAGATTGGTAGACCAAGGACACGATGTTCATGTAGCCTACCAAACTTCAGGAAACATAGCCGTTTCTGACGAAGAGGCACACCGTTTCTTAGAGTTTGTGGTAGACTATAATGCTGGATTTGGATTAGAGAATGACGAAACACTAGCTATTTATAAAAACGCCCTGTCTAGTTTAGAGGCAAAGAAAGACAGTGAATTAGATACGCCTGAAGTACGCCTAGTGAAAGGAATTATTAGAAAAGGAGAGGCCAAGGCTACTTGTAGGTTGGTTGGTATTCCCGAAGAAAACGTTCATTTCTTAGATATGCCTTTTTATGAGACAGGTAGAGTACAAAAGAACCCTATTGGGGAAAAAGATATAGCTCTGGTTTCTGGTATTATTGAGACGCTAAAACCTCACCAAATATATGCTGCTGGAGATTTGGCGGATCCACACGGGACTCATAAGGTATGCCTAAATGCTATTTTTAAAGCTTTGAATAAACTAAGAGATCAACGCTATATGAAGGACTGCTGGGTATGGCTTTATAGAGGAGCTTGGGCGGAGTGGGATATTCATGAAATTGAAATGGCTGTGCCAATGAGTCCTCATCAAGTTCTTCAGAAAAGAATGGGGATCTTTAAACATCAGTCTCAAAAAGATGGAGTGGTTTTCCAAGGAGCAGATGCTCGAGAGTTTTGGCAACGTGCTGAAGACAGAAATCAGTCAACGGCAGAATTATATAATCAGCTGGGACTAGCGGAGTATCAGGCTATGGAAGCCTTTGTTCGATACCATTTTTAAAGTATTTAGCTAAATGTTTAACAAAGCCCCAGAAATTCAAGATTTCTGGGGCTTTGATGCTTTAAATAAAATCCACAAGGAATTGTTACCGTAGAATAAAATTCTTACTTTTAACAGAGAGAGTTAAAATAGTACTATTTTAGTATTAACTTTAATAAACCCTAGAGGTCGGCGTTTTTACTCTAACCACCTTTGTACACATAACATGTGTCAAACTGAAATATGAAAAAAAGAAACTTCAATCTTTTAATGGTAGTGCAATGGCTGATTTTCATGCCACTTCTGCTGCCTCTTGGAATCATTGCAGGGGCTTTCGAAGGAATAAAAAGAACCTTTGATCAAGCTAACGCAGACATCTTTGAGGAGGACGCAAATCTTCGTGAGGTTTAGGAGAACTCAAGGAGCGGATTGTCTAGTGTAAAAACTTCATGGTCTCGTCTTTTATTTCTTCTGTTTCTAGTTCAAGAAACTCTTCCCAAAAGGCATTATCTGGAACTGCCGCTTTACAAAGGACGGGCTCCTTTTTAACAGGGTGGATGAAATAAACTCTTCTAGAGTGGAGGTTTATGGAAGCATCTAGATTTGGTTTAGGATAACCATATTTTATGTCGCCCCTAATAGGACAACCCATTGCGGCTAACTGAACCCTTATCTGATGAGACCTGCCAGTAATAGGCTCTACCTCTATTAAGTGGTGCTTATTTAGGCTACCAATGTATCTGTAATTCAGCTCGGCCTTCTTACTTCCTTCCACTTCTAAGTCATGTGCCGTTACCACATTTCTGGTTTGATCTTTTACCAACCAATGCACTAATCTTCCTTTTTTGACTTTGGGTTTGCTTCGTGTAATTGCCCAATACGTTTTTTGAATATCACGTTTTTTGAAAAGCTCCGTCATTCTTTCTGCAGCCTTTGACGTCCGGCCAAAGATGATTAAACCACTCACAGGACGGTCTAACCTATGAATGGTAGCGAGATATACCGCACCGGGTTTTTCGTACTTTTCTTTGATATAGTCTTTGACGTATTCTTCTAAAGTTTTGTCACCGGTTTTGTCGCCGTGAACAAGTACGCCAGCTCTTTTATTGACAATCACCAGGTGGTTGTCTTCATATATCACATGAAATGGTTTTCTCATAATATCTTAAAGCCCTGCTTCAATTTTGCCGCAGGCTATTTTAGTTTAAAGCAGCTCTAGTGCTTTGGCTCTAGTTTGCTTGTCTGTTTCTATATAATCGTCAATAGTCGGTTTTTTTATGAAATTGATATGAGACATGCATGTCTCTATCAGATCCGACATTTGAAGAAAGCCGACTTTGTCTTTCAAAAAGGCATCAACAGCGATTTCGTTAGCTGCGTTCACGATACAAGGCATATTTCCTCCTTTATCTAGGGCTTCAAATGCTAAACCAAGGTTTTTAAACGTCTCTATATCAGGTTTCTCGAAAGTTAAGTTTGGGTAATTTACGAAATCAAACCTCGGAAAATCTGATACCAATCTTTGAGGAAAACCTAAGGCATATTGGATAGGCAATTTCATGTCTGGTAGGCCCATTTGAGCTTTAATGCTACCGTCCTCAAACTGTACCATAGAATGAATGATGCTCTGGGGATGCACAATTACATCTATTTGTTCTGCTTTTAGATCAAATAGCCATCTGGCTTCAATAACCTCTAGGCCCTTATTCATTAAGGAGGCTGAATCAATCGTGATTTTAGCACCCATTTCCCAATTGGGATGCTTTAGAGCTTGTTCTTTTTTGACGTTTTCTAAAAAGGCTCTGTCTTTACCTCTGAAAGGCCCACCAGAAGCGGTCAAAATTATTTTTTCAATTGGATTTAGGTTTTCGCCTACTAGACATTGAAAGATAGCGGAGTGTTCAGAATCTACAGGTAGAACCTCAACGCGATTCTCGAGTGCCAATTGCGTGATGATTTCACCAGCGACCACAAGGGTTTCCTTATTGGCAAGAGCAATATGCTTTTTTGCTTTTATCGCTCTTATAGTTGGTAGTAGTCCAGCGTAGCCTACTAAGGCCGTAAGAACCATATCTACAGAATCGCTTTCTACCACATAGCCCAGTGCGTTATCTCCGGCATATACCTTAATATCTAAGGGGTTTAGGGCAGAAAAAACTTTATCATAGAGCTTTTCATTTCCTATGACCACCACATTTGGTTTAAACTTGACGGCTTGTTGAATAAGTAAGTCGGCATTGTTTTGTGCCGTTAGCACCTCTACCTGAAACAAATCAGAGTTAGCTTCTATAACATCTAGAGCTTGTGTTCCGATAGAACCGGTAGAACCAAGAATAGCGATTTTTCTTTTTTGCATTAAAAAGTATTTGATGCAAAGGTCTTAATTTTCAGTTGCAATTGATAACTAAAAACTCCAAGTGTTTTTATTTCTGTTATAAGGCTCAAAAGAAAACTTAAAACCGCTTTTTAATTCAAACTTGTTTGATTGGGCGGCTACGTAATAAGCACCTATTCTAAAGCGGGATTTGCCCAGCTTAAATACCCTATTGACACCTGCATAAAGCTCACTATATTGGTAGTTTTGCTCAGGTACATAGAGCAGCCCTGCCCCTGCTACTGCTTTAATGCCTGTTTTGTTCAGTAATGGTATTTTACTTGTTAAGAAACCATTGAACTGGTGCTCATAGTGCGATTCAAAAAACCAATTGAAAGTGCTAAAGGTTTCTGGAATATATTGGTAGGTATACATACTTGGTGAAAACCAGATGGGGTCGCCGCCTCTTTGATATTGATAGTCCATTATAGCGATCTTGGTCGTGTCTAAAAAACGCCCGATACCGATTCTGTATTCGGAGGTGCCCAGTATGCCAACGTTAAAATACTGTTCCATATTGAATTCGATGTTAGTGAATGCTTTTTTGAGATTATTGTCCAATTGGAAAGCCTTTGTAAGTCGAAAACTAAAAGTGGGATATTTGGAGCCCATCACTATTTTTTCATTGGGCTCTGAGATATATAGCTGTTTTGGGGTATAGTCAATTCTAAAATTCGTTTTAAGAAGGGTACTGTTTGGGAAGACGGAGGGACTGTTATTATCAAATAACTCATCTCCTAGTCTTGAAAACTTGAAGTCTCCAAAGTCCTCCCTCTTGTTAAATAGAACCTCGGTGTTTAAATAAAAGCCATTGAAGATTTCTGTTCTGTGTTTGGCATTTATTCTGGAATTGATGTAAAAGTTATCTCTGCGAACAATATCCAGTATGGTAGCATTGCCATTTATAACATCAAAGCCTTGACCAACACTTATAAGTATACTTGACTGTTTAACAGGATTGTAGAGGTAATCTACCGCAAGCTGCCCTCGCAAGTCTTTATTAAGAAACCCATAATTTAAATAAGGTGTGATCCTGAGCTGCTTTCTGTTTTCAAACTTTTTAAAGTAATTGATATTGTACTGAGTACGCCAGCCTCCTATGGCTACTAAGTTTAGAAAGGAGGGAATGGAACCGAATTCCCAATTGGTTTTCTTTTTCCTGTTAATGTGTCCCACGCCTTCCCATGCCACTTTCATAAAAGTGATTTTATTATAAACGGCGTCTATAGAGTCTAGATAATCTTTCGAGTTGATTTTTAATTGATATGCCTCTTCTTTTTGGATAATGTTACGCTCTTCTTTGGTCAGGGGTTTGGGTCTGATGTTGTCCCAAAAAGTGGAGTCTCTTTTATAGGCGAGCTCGGTAGTTTTTGATAATTCTGGACCAAAGAAATTTTTGGAGTAGGTACTATCAAAAACGAAGTTAGACTGGCTAACGGTAGTCATTCCCGTTTTTATTTGACCTTCTTCTGTTATTTTCCAAGTAAATCTTTCCTCGGTTATCACCCAATTCTCCTCCATTTTCTCATAGGCTTGTTTAAAAGAGAATTCGTCGTATACAATAAGGGCCCTTTTAGAAAGCTTCAAATCAACACTTTTGAGTACCCATTCTTTGTCCCAAACCTCTATTTCTCCTTCGTAAAGAGCATTTCCCGTTTGTTTTGGCTTTACAGCTATTTGGTAGACTAAAGTTCCCTCATCATAGTAGGAGTCTAGAAGTTTGTAACGATAGCTGGCAAAACCTAAGGGGCTTATTGGAGAAACGAAGGCATTTTCACTCAGCTGTTTGACATGCTGAAGGTTTTCGTAAAGATTGAATTCTCCGTCTGTGGTGGAGGTAAAAAACAGGGTTTGTAAGTCTCCTATTTTCTTGACAGCTGTCCTTTCTTCTTTGGTTTGATTAGGAATAGAAACATATCTACTTATATCCGCCTCAAAGTAGTTTGTCTTTGGAATGCTATCATTCTTAAAAGGGTCATCTTCTTCCTCTTTCTTGGGAGGTTTAAGGTTTTTGGGCTCTTCTAAGGCTTTGATGTACGTCTGGCAAGCATAGTTTTGATATTGATTTAAAACCGCCTCTTTATGGTCTATGATGTTTTGAATAATCTCATAACTAAAGTCCTTTTTTTTGTTCGAAACCACTACCTCTGTTAGCATGGCTGTGTCTGGTGTCAGAAAGATATTTTTAACGTTATCTGCACTTATTACCTGCTCAAAGGTTTCGCTGTCATAGCCAATATAGGAGACGCTAATTCTATGAAGGCCCTGTTCCAAGTTAAGCTCATATTGACCTTCGGCATTGGTTTGTGTTCCAATCTTCGACTCAAAATCACGGATGTTGGCTCCAGGAAGCGGGAGGTTATCTTCAGAATAGACATAACCTCTTAGCATGTAAAAGTTCTGAGAAAAGGATGAAATAGAGAATAGAAGGCAAACCAAGCCAAGGTAGAATCGTTTCAAAAAAGCTCTTTTTCACAAAGGTGGCTCTAAAACTCTTAAGGCAAGTTTAAAAATTGTTAAACGGACGAATGGGCTATCAATTATTGAATTAGGCACTTAATATATGTTGTTAACATGGATATAATCAGCTGATAGTTAGTATTTTTATACTGTAACCAATCAGGTCAATTAATGGAGAAAATATTCAAAAGCCTTAGTTTGTTTGAATTTCAGAATAGATTTAGAAGCGATGATGATTGCATGGAGCATTTATCATTATTGATTGGCCCAATGGCTTTGTGTGTGAAAGGTGCCAGAACCAAAAGTATTGTAAAGGTACATTGAGGCAAACAAGACAATGTACAAAGTGTGGTTATCAGGCCACACCTACGAGCGGTACACTTTTTCACAAGGTTAAATTTCCTTTATTGAAAGCGTTTTACATAGTCTACTTTATGAGTACCAACAAGAAGGGGATTTCCTCTACAGAATTAAGTAGGAAACTAGATTTACGTCAAAAAACATGTTGGTCATTTCGAACCAAAGTTAGCAAGGCTATGAAGCGTAGTAAAAAGCACCCTATGGATGGCCAGGTTGAAGTGGATGAATTTGTTGTAGGCCATTGGGCGTAAAAATGACAAGAAAAAGACTGTTATAATAGCAATTCAGAAAGAAGCTAAAGGAGTTAAACGAATGTATGCCCGCGTGATTGGAAATTGTAGTAATGCCAAATTTAAGCCATTTTTCGAAGAACATATTTCCAAAAATGCACAGATTAAAACGGATGGGTGGTCAGGGTATACACCATTCAAAAAAGAATACCCGAACTTTGTACAAGAACCAAGTGGCAAGAAAGGAGGAAATTTCGGAGAAATGCATCGATGCATAATGATGCTCAAAGCATGGCTTATAGGTATGCACCATTCTGTTGAGCACTTGCAGAATTATTTAGATGAGTATTCATATAGGTCTAATAGAAGCACTATGAATGGTGCTATTTTTGACAATCTGCTTCTAAGGACTGTTCAACACCAACCCGTCTTTTCTGAAAATATGAATATTAAGTAAGTGCCTAATTCAAAAACTCTAAATGACTATTGAGTGATTTTGTTAAAATTTGTAATAGCTCTTCATCCTTTTCTTTAAGCCCATACATGACCAAGCTATTCAGCGACTCTTCAAGGTTGTATCCTAAGTCAACACCCTGAAGACCTTTTTTGCTTAACTTATGCAAATTGGGCTTACACTTGCCAAATAAGAGATTATTTTGACTGGTGAAGTACGTTTTAACTACTTCCGCCAGCTCTTTACTTTTCACGATAAAGTCTTTATTCTTAACTAATTCTCCAATTAGGTTTAAGCCATAAATTGCAGTAGCTCTATAGTTTATGTTTGTGAATGAAATAGTGAAGTTTTGGTAAATATATTCACTAGCCTTTTTTAACCTTGATGTCCAGGCTTCAAGTCGCTTTTGGTTCAAAACATGACCGTGATAATGTATGGCTTCCGCCAAAGCAATGGCTCCAAAAAACGTGATGCCTTTCCATGACTTTGGATTTGGAATAACCGTCCAGCTGCCATCCTCTTGTGAGACATTTTGCTCTGCCCAGTCCATGACTAAAATAGCGGCATCCGTATATTTCTTTTCACTAGTAACATCAGCCACATATAAAAATGGATAAACCGCATCCATGCATCTCCCATGTATGTGCGAACAGGATGGGCAGCCCAAAGCACCATGTTCTTCAACGTTTGAGGGGTTAATGATTTGAACCTTAATCATACCATCACACCAATCCTTTAACAAGTCCTGCGAAAGTTGTATAAATTCTTTCCGTTTCATCTAATGGTTATTGTTATTCAACTCCTAAATTTTGCCCTAAAAAAGATATCCGTGAAACAATGATAAAAAATATGTCAAGTAATAGTATCCCGCTTCACTATGCAGGTTAAAATCACTTCCGCTGTAAATGAGATTTGGCTGAAACCTTGCAACAGTATTGAGCAGGATCCACTTCATCACAATACTTTCTATTTTTAACGAAATTTGAAACTCCTAAAGAGTTGGCCCAAATCACAAAGCATATGATTCGAAAAGCATTTAAAATGAAGATTTATTCTGACAAAGCAGAAGAATATAAGAAAAGGCACAATCCCATTTGGCCAGAGCTTAAAGAAGTGTTAAAAGAACATGGAGTACATAACTACAGTATTTTTTTAGATAGTGAAACCCATACTTTATTCGGCTATGCAGAAATTGAATCCGAAGAAAAATGGAAAACAATTGCCAATACTGAAACTTGCAAAAAATGGTGGGCACACATGGCTGATCTAATGGAAACTAATAAAGATAAAAGCCCCATTTCCGTTGATTTGAAATCTGTGTTTCATTTGCCTTGATCTTTAAGGAAAA
>Ga0208903_1000907_pt1 | contig 19167 bp, 17 predicted proteins | sample AntAceMetag02UKJ_FD_184769 | JGI IMG/M metagenome (GOLD analysis project Ga0208903, IMG submission 184769) | Saline lake microbial communities from Ace Lake, Antarctica - Antarctic Ace Lake Metagenome 02UKJ (SPAdes) (version 2) | ecosystem: Environmental > Aquatic > Non-marine Saline and...
TCGGGTTGGCGAGCGTCGTGTTCTCGGTGAGGGTATGACTGAAATGATTATTCAGCGCAGCGTCCACAGCGATGGATGCCGCCGTTGAAGTCAGTGCCGTGATCGAACCTGACTGCGCTGCGGTGAAGGTGTTCACCACATCATTCAAAGTGTTGTTGGCGTCATACCCCTGAACGGTAACGCCAATGTCAGCCGAAACGAGATAATCTGTTGAAGGGATGCGCGCACGGCTGATTTGGAATTGCGTTCCATCATACACAATTTCATAAATCTTGCCGGTCGCTATGTCTGCTGCCGCAAGGGCGCTTCCGTCGTTCTGAATGGCCTTCGCTGCAAGGCCGTTGATGGCGATGGTCGCCGTGCCTGTGTTGTCCGACGCCGCGACGAAACGAAAAGCCTGCCCAGCCGCATAGGCTGTGATGGCAGGGCTTGGCGATGCCGTCAGAACGTCAGCCGTCCCCGCAGCCGTTCCGGCCCAAGCATAAGCCTGCGCCTGAACCTGCCCAAGTGTGGCGCTGTCCGTCGCTGCGCTACCAGCCGTCAGCCCCGTGAATTTATTCGAGGCCATTGGGATGTTGGCGGTAACGACCGTTTGGCCGTCCTTGGTGATTGCCGTGGATAGTCCCGTGGCAATATCGGTGAAGTTCTGGTTCACCGCCGTTTCTGAAATCACCGTGTCATAAACGAATGTGTTGGTTGTCGAAAATACGCCGCTGCCGTTATAAGCCATTTTAGTCCACCAAGTTTCCGAGTTGTTGGGCCGCTGTGACGTTGCCCAAAAGCTGCTTTGATAACGGGCCAGACGGCCTCAACTGGTTCATCAAGTAGCGTTGCATCAAGGGTGTGTTGTATATCGTTTGGGCAACCTTCGGGCCTCCAAGTGCCGCCCCCGCAGCGCCAAGGGCCACAACAGGATTGCCGCCAGCAAGCAAGTAGCCCGCCCCGCCGCCGCCGCCGCCGCTGAGTAAATATTTCATCATGCCCCGGCTTGACGTGCCGCTGTCTGGGGGGATTGCCGACCCTAAAAAATCACCCACCCGTGACAATTCATTAAGGTCGCCCCGCCCCCGTCCATATCCGGTTTTGTCAGACGCCTTGACGGCCTGACGCAAGCCAGCAAAGGGAACGTCAGCCGACGCGCGTGACGCCTGTGTGCCGCCGCCAACTGCCTTGTCTATCGTTAAAAGGTTTCTGTATTTTGACCGAACATCGCGCCAAGCAGCCTTTAATGCTGGCCCTGCCGAACGCTCAAGGTTGTCATCAATCGAGCGCGCCAAAGCATACAATGATTCTTGCAAGTCTGGATTGTTCGATGCGCTCCGCGCACGACGCTTGATGCTAGACGAAAGGGCTTGATATTCTCTGCCCGCAATCTCTGGCTTATTCGCAAGCTGCTGTCCGAGTGCTGAAAGGTCGTCCATGTAGGACTTAAACACAGGCGCAATGTCGGTTGGCAATCTGCGCCCGTATTCGCCTTGAACTCTAGCGATGTCGTCCACAAAGGTTTTATCAACCTTGATTGTGGTCGCCGCAGCAAGTTCGTCAAACCGCTTTCCGAGTGACTTAAACGCATCGTCGATAACTTCTGGTGATGCGCTGTCAGCGTCAATGCCTGCCGTCTTCATAACCGCTTTGTTGAAGGCTGATCTTTGCCCGGAGTATATTTGCCCCTGCTTTGCGCCAGTGAAAGGCGTTTGCGTGAACACGCTCTCCATCGTCCGCAACGGCTTCGATCCTGTCGCTTGGCCGGGTGTCAGTTTGATCCCAATTTTCTGCGCGGCGCTCGCCAGTTTCTTTTCGTTTCCGCTCAACTGAGACGCGAATGGGGTCAGCGCCTTTCGAGCCGCGACCGGCGACAGCGGAACCGCCAGGGCAGCGGCCAGCCCTAATGCGTCGGACCCCGTGGCCTCGGACACGCCGCCGCCAGCAACAGCAGACGCTACTTGCATGGCGGGCTGCGTGGTCATGGCTCGACCTACGCCTTGAAGAACCGGCCCACCGTACTTCGCAGCAGCCATGCCGGGAACCATGAAAGCCGCTGCATCAGCGAGGCCACCACCACCACCATAAGCCCAGCGCTCAACGGCTGACTGAGGCTCTGCGGGTCCGAAATCAGAAATAGCGTTAAGAGGGCTAGAGATAAATTCACCAACGGCATTGAACCCTTTCTTGAGGTTGTCTGGGTAAAACCCCGGACGCGGTGCCAAGTCTTCATGGATTGCCCGTAGCCCAGATGATGCCAACTCAGGCACAGACCCAATGACTTCCAGCGCGCGGTCTGAAAACCCACGCGCCGCAAACTCACCCGCCCGGAGCACCTTGTTGCCACTAGGGCCGTTCGACGCAGACATCCTGCGCTGCAATTCACCCTTGGTGATTCCGTCTGGAACGTTTCGGATGATTGTGCCGTCTGGCATTTTAACGTCTGTCATGGGTCTACTCGTCCGGCAGGTCGTTGAAATCTATCACGTTGCTGCCCCCTGCGTCCGGCCCATATGAGCCCGCTGCACCGGATTCAGAAACGCTGCGGTCAAAGTCTTCGTTAATATCGCGCATTGTCAGCGTCTTTGTACCCTCGTAGCCCTGCAAGGTTCCATTTGCTTCGTAGTATTGCGCGGCGGCAAGTTTGGCCTCATACGCCCGCCGCATTGTGTCTTGCAGGCGCGAAACGCGCTTTGCGTTCTCTGCCTCGGAAAGCTGTGGATTATATGCGCGGGCGATAAGGCGTTTGCCTTCGTTCTCTGTAAACTGAGCACCAAGAATGAGCCGCAAGTTCCGTTGCACCACTTCTTCAATGGCATCTTGTGCGCTGACCGACTCGGGGTTGGTCATGGACCTTATGCTGTTCGGCACCAAGCCAAGGACCGGACCCGTCAGGTTGTCTTTCCCTGACTTCAGCGCGACAATCACATCATCAAGCTGTCCAATGTTCTTTTGTGTGTCGGACATTGCGCCAGCCGCCACAAACTCCGCGTAGTCGGTGCCGAAGGATTCATCAATCTTTTTCTGCGCTGGCGTCAAATAGACACCACCCGTCTTGACTGCCTCGTCTTCCCTTGCGCGTTGCAACTCGCGCGCTCGACGCATTTCGGAAAGAGACTGCTGCGGGGCTGCTGGTGCAGGCTGTGCCACAGACGGCGCAACCATTGGCTGACCGTCTGGGCCAAACTGAATAGCAGTCTGCCCATTACCACCAATAGGCGGCACGGCGGGAGATGGCTGCTGGTTTTGGCTGACAGGGGGAGCGGCAACAGGCGGGCGACCAACACCACCACCGCCGCCGCCAAATTGATCCATTGACGGGCGCGGGTATCCCGGAAGTTCCCCAACGGGCGGTAGATTGTAGCTCGCGCGTTCCGCGTTGTGTTGCCCAAGCGCCTGATCGTATTGGAACAGGACACCTTGAAGCGCGGACCTGCTCTGACGGTTGCCAGCAAGGCGGTCGGCCAACATAAGCCTTTCGGCCTCGCTTGTTACGGAGAACTCTCTTTTGGCAAGTTCAAGTTCCTTGTTTCGGTCGAAGGCCAAGTCCCTGTCGCTTACCGTCTGTTGCCGGGTCTGCATCCGCGCCTGCTCTTGCATGACAATCTGGACAGCCGCTTGCGGGTTGCCGCCAGCCACAAGCGCCTGCACAAGCTGTGCGGTCTGCGGCGGTAGGTTCATGCCACCCTGACCGGGTGCGCCCTGCGGTGCGCCTTGTGGGGCGTCCTGCAATCCAACCGCGAATGGCGCGGGGCCGTTCTGCGGCATGTTGCCGAGTGCGGGGGGGGGTCCGTTCTGCGGCATGTTGGTGAGCGCGGCTGCGTCCTGATTGGTCATGCCCGGAACTTCAAGCTGCGGCCTGAATGGGGCCAACTCCTGCTCAATCGGGGTCATCGTCCCGCTCATTGCGTCGCCAGCGGAGATTCCGCCAATCATCTGATTCACGGTTGGATCGTCCGACACTCCAGCCGGATCAGCATATACGGGATCAATGGGGGTTCCCATTGAAAATTCAGGGATGGGCTGCTGCGGCCCTGCGGGGGATCCGAACGACAGCGGAACGTCATCAAGAGACGGCTGCGCGCCGCCCGGTGCTTGGCCGGGGAACCTGTAGCCGCCCGGTGCCTTGCCGCCACCGCCCGCAAGCGCGGACTTGATGTATTTGGCAAGCGACTCATTCATGGCGTCTTCTTTTGCCTTGTCCTTGCCCATCAGATAGCCAGCCATGCCCTGCCGCAATGCGTGAGCAAGACCGCCCGTGGTCGTGCCGTTGTTGGCGTTGGGCTGGTTCATCAACATTTGCGCGTAGCGGTTGCCGGTAGTCAGGCGTGATCCGGGGTTTTGAAAGTTCATAGCCATTATTTCACGGCCTCCACATAGTTCACCGCGTCATAGCCGCTGAACGATTGAACAGCGTGCGGATGCAGAACCTTGACCTCATCAGCCATCAATCCAATGACCTCCGGGCCACCCCAGACATATTGGAACTTGTAGACCGGCAACCCGTTTCTGAGAGCGCCAATCTGGCTGATGTTCTGTTTCAGGCGACGATCAGACGCGCCCCACGCATACGCTCCGGCTTGCGCCCCCGCACCAAGCAGACTGTAAAGCCCCTGACGGTTTGAGTTGCCGCTTGCCATTTGAGTCTGATAATTCTGATTCGCAATGTTCGCACTGCCGTAAGTCGCGCCCATGATGTCAGTTGGGGCGACCTGTGCGTTCGGTGCATTCACAAACTGCGGACCCTGGACCTGTGCACCAGCCATCATTGCGGACAACTCGTTCAGCGGCTGATTCCGCTGCTGCATGATTTCGTTGATGGCGCTATTGCGTGCGGACAATTCCAGCCCATACATGCGCGCCATTTCGTTGCCCGCCTGCGTATCCGCAGCGAGGTACATATCATTCTGGGATCGGTTCGCCTCGTCGATGGCGTTGTTGTATCCCTGCGATCCAACCACAAACCCCTGATTGGCGAGGCTGGTATCAAGCGAGGCGCGCCGTTGATCCATCTGCGGCTGCATACGAGCCAGCATTGAATCACGGGTTGCCGTGCGCGTGGCCTCGTTCGCCGTTGGCGCTGCGCCCAAGCTGGTGTAATCAACAGGCTGAGACAGCTTGGCAGAGACGTTGGCAAGCTGCGTGTTTGCGGTGTCGCCGTACTGCTGCTTGACCTGATTTTCAATGTCCAGCAAACCTTGCTGTTCAGGTGATAGCGTCTGCGTTGCCGTATAGGTCGGATTGTTGTTCTCAGAGGTGCCGGTCTGCTCATACGCCATATTGCCGTATGGCGTGATCTGGTTGACCATCGACATTTCTTGAGACGCTATCGACGCCTCGCGGTTGGCCGCCGCTTGAGCCTGTGCCGTCCTTACGGGATCGGGTGCGGGAGGCGGGGAGGGGGATGATTTGCCCATTTATTTTCTCTCATATAGTTTGGAATAGTCAGGTTGCAACATCCGCATGATGACGCCGTGCCTGTTTTTACCAAAAGCCGAATGGCATACTGCTTCCCTTTGGAAGCCTATATGGAGGTTAGTCCTCAACGCAATAATATTGCCTATTGGCGTCAATGTAAACAACCTATGGCACTCTAATTGGTTAAACGGGTAATCAAGTAACGCCGCGATATTTTCGCGCCGCGCCCACATCGGGCTGTCCGCAGCCATGCTTAACTGGATGGAATCGTAATCTTTCTGATAGTCGTGATAAACAATGCCTGCCAAGATGCGGTCGCCGTCAGCCACCGCCAAGCCCTGACACGGGCCGAAGTTCGCGCCGCCAACATGAGGGATACGCGATCCGACCCATTCGGCCAGCGCCTCCGTCCCGTTTTGGTCAAGGCAAACAACCTCGCTCACATCGCGCCGCCCTTGTCGAAAATGACGTTTGTTGAAATCCATGACGGCTTTGACGAATTGGTATTGACGCGAACACGCACAGAACCGGCGCGACCGATGCCGCGAACCTTGCGCCACCCTTTGTAGATTTGCCCGGCGCTGCCCCACGTCCCGATGCCCCACCGTGAAATGCCCCACCGTGCGGCGTTCGTTGGTGATGCCTCGGCGGTGCTGGTTGGATTCAGGAGGTTGAAATCCACGTTCCAATCAATCGCCGCGTTGGGGTTGCCTTCACTCTGGAAGATAGCCTCAACCAGCTTGAACATTTTACGCATCTGCGGGCTTCCGAAATAACTGAACGCCTGGATGCAATCGGCTGCGATGTTTCTGCCGTTATCACTGGTGCCGTTGTCGGCCAGATAAACCACGCCGTCCTTGCCGCCGAAATACAGCGCATCATCCAACAATCCCCAACAGAGAGAATCTTGCCCGGTGAACTTGCACGGAGCGCCCGTGATTGTGTTGAACACAAATTGTTCTGTTGATGCCGTAATCGGCACGTTGAACAGCAAATAGGTGCCTTTCGGGTAGACAATCGGTTGCCAGCCAAAGCTAGACTTATATATTCGCACCACGTCATTCACGGGCTTGCTGATCTGGTCGGAGAGCGCCACCATGCGGCTCTGGCTGCGATCTGTCGTAAGGATGCGTGTCAGCGGTACAAAGCCGTCCTGCGTCATTACAATGAGATCAGAGCCAGCCTTTGTCATGCACCGACGCCCAAGCGGCTCACCAATGCGGAAAACGCCAATCAATGCCCATGTTGCCGCAGCGGACGGGTCGATTCCCTGATAAACCGCGACTTCACCTTCGGACGTGACAAACACCGCCACATCATCCATGCCATCGCCGCTGTCGCGTGTCCACGTCCCCATCGACATGATATAGCCGCCCATTTTGAACACGCCGGCAAGGGGAAACTCCGTGGCCGCGCCACTGACTGAATTTACCGGCAGATACCAAGCCGACAGGCTGTTGACCTCACCCACCCACATGCGCTTCTGGTGGACGTTGATCCAAACAAGGTTGGCCGCTGTCGGGCCAGTGATGGCCGTGGTTGCCCATGTCGAACCGTTGTAAAGCAAGGGCGTATCTGCGCCGTTTACCAGCCGAACAAACTGCCCCGCCGCCGTGCCAATATTCGCATACTGCCAGCGGTCGTTCGTGTGACCACTGGAAACCGCAGCACCGACAGCCCCGGAAGAACTCACATCGTAAATTGCGCCGCCGTTGGCCGCGAACAATTCGCCCACGCCACTTAATGGGACATATTCAACCAGTGTCTCGACGTTGCCACTCATCCCTGTCGCGTGGCTAGTGTGGCCGCGCCGCACGTCAACCGTATCGGTAGACGGAAACCAATTCTCCATCTTGACCGCGTGATCCTCTGGCATATCCGCCAAACTCTCCCGGCCATCCCACCCGCCAACAGGCGGCGGCAATGCGGTGCTTGTCGCCATCCTAATACCCTACGGAAACAGTGCGAGACGCGACAGGCGCTCCGTTCCAGTGCCGCGCATCATTCGCAAATATATCGCCCGTGACGGCAATGTTTTCAGTTGCGTTCTCGTTGTCTTGCAGCGTGTCAAAATACTCCTTGAACGCGCCAAACGCATCACCAGCAGGCAAGCCCTCGGAAGAAAGCCAAATATAGGTAGCCGCGAGGGTAAGAAGTTCCTCGTCGAGAATGGAAACATCCTCGTCGGCCTGCCAGGTTGACTGCGCGCTGCCGCCGCTGCTTTCAATGTACTGATTCGAGACATATTCAAACACCATGCTGTCGGTGCCGACTGTCGGAATAGCCAGAATGTCGCCGCCGCGATACGTGAATATCGTGTTATCGCCTACATATGTTTCAGCCTTGAGAGACTGCCACCGAGAGGCGGGTACGGGTCCAGACAGTAAAACGGTCGTGCTGCGGTCCCAGAAAGTCTCCGGAATGAACCTGTCAAAGTCGGTCGGCATCGAAGCCGCAGCCACAAGGATTTCAGTTCCGGGCGCGGTGAAGGTGTTTTCCTTTCGCAGAATATTCCACGGGTAGACCTTCATCAATCGCAAGCCAACACGGGTAACGGCCCGGAGATAGGATTGCGCCTCCGGGTTGGTGTTGCTTATAATTGTCGCCGGTCGCGGGCCGGAGGTTGTGTCCGCAATCCCGTTGCAGATTGTCAGGAGGCTCACTGGCTATTCCTCGCCTTCGGATTCGGCCTCAACCTCAACCTCAACAGCCTTGGATTTACCTTTACCCTTGGCGGCGGCTTTGGCTGGCTTGGGTTTGGCAGCGTTGGCTTTCATGGCGCTGTTGACATCCCGGTGCCAGCCGTCAGGCATTGGTGAATCATCGCCAATCCAAGCCTCTGAAACTACGTCACCGTCAATATTGAAAATCTGTACCATGCTCATGTTGATGCCCCTTCTTCGGCCTCAATGTTGAACGCTCTTTCGTACCGCAAGCCCTCGGCAATGCCCTTGGAAATCTGCTTCACATCATAAACGCCATGCTCCACAAGCGCACTCAAAAACCCAATGCCGCGACACGCGAACCTGTCCGGGAACTCTCTAATCACCGACGATAATTGTTCGGCCTGCAAGATAAGTTCCAGTCTTGTTCTGTATTGCTTGCCGCCACACTCAACAACAACCAAATCGGGAACAGGATCGTCCCTGTAAATGTGGCTGGTTTTTTCAAACCCGCTATCACATCCAAAAAACACAGCCCCATCGTAACCATACCGAAGGCAGAACAGCGAAGATGCAACGGCACTCGTTGGGCCGGGCATCGGCGGGACTACCTTTGCCAAACTGTCGGCCTTTCCCACTAGCGAGGGGTGACAGTGATCTGCCAGGACTGCTGCCCCGACGCTATCTAAATCTAAGTCCTTGGGGTCTATCGTATAAAAAAAGCAATCCACACCCCTAGCTCTAAGCCACGGCGCGGTGTAATTCACACCCCAAACATCGCCGGGCCACTCTCGTAACTCGTCGAGGTAGCCCTCAACAGAAGCCCCGCCGCCAACTACGGCGAGGGTGCCTCTGCCTGAGACTTCGGGAGCGTCAGGAAACGCGGCCCGTTGTGCCGTCAAAACATCATCCGACACGCAGGACCGCGCATGTATTTTGAGCTTTGGCATAACTAGGTAGCCATCAGCCCTTTTTCCTGAAGCAGCGCGATAATTGCATCGACCGCTGCATTGGTGTTGCCCAGAGTTCCACTGGTGTTTGTCACGGCGACATACTGATCGCTGGGTGACGCACCATGAAAGCCAACGAGATCAGATGCGCCCTGACCAACCCGGATTCCATCGGTGTTGCCATCACTGAGTTCAATGATGGTTTCGGTACTATTTGAAGTTGCGGCCATTTTTCAACCCTCCTTTAGGCTGTGCCAGAGATACGAACGGCCTGACGCGGATCGACGGCCTTCACACCGTAGAGAACGTCAAGACGCCATTTGGACACGTCATTCGTGCCATCATAGACAGGGATGACGCGAATGTTCATGCCCTTGTATGACTGACGCGAAACGTCAACTGCACCCGGAGGCGATGCCAGCGGAACAGTGACCAACGCAAAGGCGTCTTTGCGGAAGATCATGTTCTGACGGTATGCCGTGGCTGCGGTGCCGACGCCCGTGATGGCCTTGGCGTTCAAGTCCGTCACGCCAGACGTGATTGCGGCAGTCTGGAAAGCGCCCGTCCAAACGATAGCCGGGGAGAAGACCAGGCTGTTAGCTGCGTAAGAAACGCAGGTAAACTGCTTGAGCGTACCCGTGGAGGCTTTCGTGACCGGGTTGACTTCGTACACGTCAGCAACAGTGAACACGTCACCGGCATTCAGGTCTAGACTTGCGACCGTGATTGTCTGCTGGTTGGTGTCCTTGACGGACGTGTAAGTGACGGTCGCCGCGCTGACTGCCTGGTTGACCGTGCCGCCCACATCAGCGCCAACAGTGTGCGACGGCACATTCTGGCTCATGTAGGTGTCAACACCACCAATCATCCCAAGAGAACCATTCTTGTAGGCATCGCCTACCAGACGGTCATTGAGAAGGTTGGTCTGAGCGCCGACAAGCCCCCAGTGATCGGCAGGCGCGAGAACGGCACAACGGCCATCCATCGGGATTGCCAACTCATCAAGCCGCTCCGGTCCTTTGGAGAAGTCCTGATTCGAGTTGATCGTCTGGCCCGGAGTGCCGACCCAGTTGGGGACATCCTTGTAAAGGGCCATCAGATCGGTGTCGATCTGGTTGGCAAGCTGGATCATCGCGGGCTTAATAACCCGGTCGGACAACTGGCCGATGTTGAGGGTCAAATCCTGAGACGTGAACGAGAAGTCAACACCCTTACGCTGGTCAACAGACAGCGTGGTTGTGCCTTCGGTCACGTCCTGCACGTTCATCGTTGCGCCATCACGCACCGTGAAGTCCATCGGGCGGCGAATGGTGATGGACGATCCAACCTCATAGCCGTTGACGTTCTTCGAGAACTCGGACTCATATCCACGGAAAACCTTCTTGCCCATGACAAGATTGTTGTCCAACTGCATAACCGCCGCCTTGGCGATAATATCAGCAGTAAGTGTAACGTTTGTAGCCATCGTGTGGCCTCCTTAGAAATTGAGTTATGAGATACCCAAGACCTTGCCCAGTTCCGAAAAAGACATATTGTTCGGATTTGATGAAGTCCGGCTGCCACCCTTGTTCTTCATGGCGCTGACCGGCTTGGCCGTCTTGGGTGCTTCTTTCGGCGTCTTCGCCTTCTGCATCTGATCGTAGAGCATCGCCTTGTAGGCAAATTCAGCAACGACAGGAGAGGAAGCCCAAGTTTTTGCTTCGGCCTCCGGGATGCCTTGCTCAACTGCATACGCCTCAAGTTTCGGGGCTACATCACTTGAAAAGCCCTTATACTTGCGATCCAGAACTTGCTTCCCTTCGGCAGCGCGCCGCTCAAGTTCGCCTTGTCGTGCGCTGCTAATGTTCTGCTCGTACTGGTCAACGGATTCGATGATGCCGTGTAATTCAGCCTGCTTTGCTGACAGCGTGTCTGAAAGCATCCGCGCCCTGTCCGGGTCGGACTGCCACAGTGCTTGCATGTTAACTGCCGAAAGTTGCTCAATTTCTGCTTTGATGCCTTTGCCTCTCGAAAAGACATCCAATGCCTCGCCCGTTAGCGTCTCGATGTTGTCCAGGGCGTCGGCTCTGGCACCAAGACTTTTGGCTGATTCAGCATTGGCTTGCGACTTTTTCGTATAGTCGGCCCAGATTTCCTTGGAGAAGGTGTCAATCTTTTCAGCCAGTTCGGGCGGTACTTCGCCTGCCTTGACCTCAAGTTTGTTCCCGCCAAAATCAAATTCAATGACTTCGGCAGTTTCCTTGGAATCTTCTTCGGCTTCCCCTTCGTCGTCCTCGGATACGTCTTCCTCGGGCGCTTCTGGATCGGCTTCAGGACCGTCTAGTGAAACAGGTTCTTCCTCTGCATCAGGTTCAGGGGCTTCGGCTTCCTCTGGAATTTCTTCCAGTTCGGCTTGCGGCTCCAGTGCCTCATGGGTGGAAGGCAAATCGACAACGCTTTCCTGCGGAACTACGTCGTGGTTTGTGTCGCTCACTGTAAAAATCTCCTTCTTGCCTTTCGGCGTGGGAACAGCGCGCCATCACGGCGGGCCTTTAATTTCAAAAACTCTGTTACTTATAACACATTGTTGCTAACATAACACCCTAATCAATCATTCGCATGGCAATGGTTCAGCCATTACATATTCCTCGGGTCAGCAAGCCAGCGGGCCATCTGCCCTTGGGTCATGCCCTGCTGCGGCTGCTGGTTGCCGCCTAGCATGTTCGTCATTGCGTATGCCTCGGGGGAACCGCCCATTGCGAGGGTCATATCCTCGCCGTTGCGCTCAAGCAGCTTCATGCGGTCAAGCACGCCTTGGTCCCATGTGACGTAGTTGCGGGTTCCTTCGCCAGCGTTCCGGCTCATCCCGTCATAGTATTGCAGGCCGGGGATGCCAGCGTTGCCAAGGGCTTCGGACCCCTGACGATACGCTGCATCAAAATCAACAGGGGAGCCCGTGCCGTCCAAACCTTTCGCGCGCTCCACCATCGCGTTGTATATTTCTTGGCCCGAATAGTCACGAATCTTCCCATCACCAAAATGCGGCGGCTTCCCTAATGCGGCAAGTTTTTCATCAAAACCAGACATTGACACCGCAGATTTTGCGCGCATTTCAGCCAAAACACCCGTCTGCTCCAAAGCCGCCCGCACACTCTCCGGCTGCTCACTCAGCGGCTTATCCCAGTCCAGATACCGCGCTATGTCTTCGTCGGGGAGATCGTGCTTATAGAGGCTGCCGCTGCTGTCAACCGCTTGCCGGAGCGCAGGCGACGGGTCCCAATTATCGAGGTTTTTTGAATACGCGGCAGAAATTGCCTGTGACGGATAGTCAAACCCAAGCCAGTCATCGGCAGCGAGTGCGCGGATAACTGTCTCCTGACTTTCAGAGAAATGCCCTCTCCCGAGAAGGCCCGCCACATCCTCAATACCAGCATCTTCCGGCAGTGCGTCTAAAAATGTTCTTTTGGTGTCCTGTGCCGGGACTCTTGCCTGATATTCCTTCGCCACGGCCTCGCTTCCCGCATCATACCGGCCCCACCCGTAAGCCTGTGCGCCTTCGCCCTTGCCAATGTGATCCAGAGACTTCGCGGCACCTTCCGGCCCATATTTGTGCGGCCCGCCCTGCCAGACGTTCGCGGTTAGTGCGCCCTTCGGCACATATCGACCGCCAACAAGGCCCGCGCCCATCGTGGCAAGCGCCGTATCAAACGCGCCCTGCTCCGGGGTAACTTCGCCATCAAACACACGCTTGGGAGCCTCAAGGCCAGCCAATCCCTCACGCATAATGTCGCGGCCCATCGACGGGACTGCCCACTCTGTACCGCCGTCCGCATTCGTCGCATAGGGCAGCACGTTGGCGCGCTGGTATCCCTCGGGGTCCGGGTTGTTCAGGTATGTCCGCGCAGATTCCAGCGGGTTGCTGTTCCAGGCGCGCTTGATGAAGTCCACCATTGACGCACCGTTGGTAGACGTGCCGCGTCCACGCCCCTTGGGCGCACCGCCTAGCATGTCATTCATTGGCATTACTGGATTTCGCCTTCCACGTCCATCTTGGTCGCGCTGATAATGTTGCCCATTTCGTCACGCTGGAAGAATATCTGACTCGCCTCGCGTTCTGCTTCGTCCCGTGCGCTGTCCGCGTCCATGCCGTCGCCTTCTTTCGCCATGACCAGCTTGATGATTTCCAGTTCGCGGTCCTTCTCAGCCTGTTCGGCATCGAACGCCATGCGCTCGCGCTGCATTTCAACGTCTGCCGCAATCCTAAGGTTGTCGGCGGGCTTCTGGGCCTCGTTCTCTTTCAACACCAGTTCGCGTTCTTTCAAGTCAAGTTCACGCATCTTGGCTTGCGTATCGGCTTGCGCCTTCATCATGTCAGCCTGTTTAGACTGCTTGATAGCCTCGTTCTCGGCCTGCAGCTTCTCAATCTCAGCCATTACCGCTTGCTGTGCCTGTTGCATCTGCTGGTCTTTGGCCTGCAACTGCTGCTGCATCGCCGCCATTTCTGGGTTGTCGCTGTTTTCCTCTGCGTCTTCGGCTTGGCGAACCTCTGGTGGCAACAGGGACTTGAGGCGCTTGGCAACCTTGTCGGCACCAACAAAGTCCATGTGGTCAAGCAGAACGTCGCCAACGAACGCCGCCGCGTCTGGAACCTGTCGCATGATCTCAATTAGCGTCTCGCGGGTTTCCTCGCGCTGCGTGGCAAAGGATGGCCCGGTCCTCACGTCCACATCGTACTTGCCGACAGTCAGGTTATAAAGCCGCTTCTGCCCGTTCAGTCCCGCCTGGTTACTGCCGCCGTCCTCCATCGTCAGTTGGACAATCTTCGCCGCGTCGTCTTCACCCAAGATGCGGATGGCTTCTTTCGGGCTGTAAACGGCTGGCATAATCTCCACCAGAATCTTGCCCGCGTATGTGATGGCGCGGTTGAGGTTGTCGATGAAATGGAAGTTCGACACGTCGCCCTGACGTTCTCGCGCCATGATGGCCTTGCCGCTGGTTTCGTTCGACCGTGCGCCAATGGCTGACGGGTAAATGCCTGTAATGTCGCTCAGGTCGTTTGCGGCCATCGTGGCTTCATTTATCGCCCCGGACGGAACGCCTGCGAACGCCTGGCGCTGCGGTGGCGTGGAACCGTCATACTCAAGGAATGCGTGGCTGCGTGCGTTCGCGCTTGCCCACTTGCCCTCTTGCCCCTTGGGGACAAAGCCCTTCGGACCAACCCACGGAGCCTTCGGCGCGAGTGCCACAAGTTCGGTCGTCGCTGAACGCCAGAAGTTGAACATCATCTGCGGGTCTTTGGCATCGCGAATCAGGCTGCGGAAGTGACGCCGCCCGTCGATATAGACTTCATCACCCCAAACCGGGCAGACAGGAATGCGCTGGCCCGGCCAATCTTCTTCTTCCAGAACCTCAACGCCGTCGATAATCCGGCGCTTTACATCATAGCCATCAACCATGCGCTCACGGAGAACCTGAACACCGGACACAGCCATAAAGCCCTCAACCAAGTCCGTGTCCTTCAGCCCATCAATGTCCATTTCGCCAGCGCCGAAGAATTGCCGCGCCATGTTGGGCAGGCTTTCTTCACGGATGGCGCGCAACTCGGGTTCACCTGTCTGCGCGTTGGGGAAGCTAACCTCAAGAAGATTGGTTTCTTTCTTCACACGCTGGAACCATTCGGCCACGCGAATCTGGTCTTCGTGCATCCATAGTTCGCTGTTCTCGTCGCGGCTGTCGCCATCGAACGGAACAAGCGAGGCTTCTGGGTAGCGCGCCTTGAACTCGTCCTTGCTCAACATGTCGCTAATAAAGGCAAACTCCCAATCCGACGCATCAAACGAGGTGCTGGACGTGTCCCAGTGAACAGACAGCGGGTTGGCAATGCGCTTGATGCGCGCCTCTAACTCGAATGTCTCGTCGTGGGCATAGTCAATATCAATCCGGAAGAACCCGAACCCGCCTGTCACGGCATGGTCAATCGCGGTGTCATAAGCCACGCTGGCTACGGACTGACGTTCGATGTTCTTGATAAGGCCGCTGATTACCTCTGCGGTGTCTTCGTCGGCGTTGCTGTCAACAGGGGAAACCTTGATGGCCGGTCGGCCTTGGCGGGCTTCGTTCACAACAGAGCGGATAAGGGACGGCAAACGGTTGATAACCAGAGCCGGGCGGCCTTCCTGCTCACGCTGCGCTCTGACCTTGTCGGGCCACTGATCTGCCAAGCGCGCGAATTTCACGTCTTCGTAGTAGTTCTCCCGATTGAAGTCTGACGCCTCTTGGCTCTCCTGGAAGCGGTCAAGCGCGTCCTTCATCAGGTCATCTTCGGTGCCGCGCTTTGCCATGTATTCATCCATCAATGGGGTGCGCGCCTCACGGCGGGCTTAATCGGACTATTTATAGACTATCCAATGTCCTGCGGCAATGCGAAACCCGCTGCCATATCTTCCTCGGCGGCGTCAAGCCTCAATGGGTCATCTGCCGCAAGTTCGATGATCTGGTCGTAGTTCTTCATCGTTTCGGCATAGTGCATCCGCGCTTCGTCTTCGCTCATGTCCTCAAGGGCCATGCGGCGGGCGTATTTGTGTACCGCGTTCTTGTGCATTGCAAAGCGGGCCATTCGTAGGCGGCGCTTGTCTTCGGTCATCCCATCCATGCTGAACCGCCCCCAACGTGCGTAAATGTTTCTTCCTTGGACTTCACCCGCGTAATTCCGGGGAATAGTTCGGTCATGCACCATATCATTGCTTCGGCCCTGTCTGGGCTGTCGGACCCCTCATAGCCAGACGAGGTGAACTTGCACAACTGATCTTCCATTTCTGGCATTGATCCAACGTGGTGAATGCGATTGGTGGAGTATAGCGCAGAAATTGGCTCGGCGCGAACATGCTTGCCGCGTGTGGCGCGAACCTCAATGATCCGTGCGCCCCGGCCCTGGCTCTCAATGGTGTGCTTAACCATATCGCCGCCCTGATTAATCTCTACAACGATGGCGTCTGCCTCATACTTGTCGTACATCGCCAGCGCCCGCTGCGCCCATTGGACCGGCCCGCCTTTGAGACTGGCGTCTTCCAGCACATAGCCGTGACCGTCCGAACCAAGCGCACAGACAGACACACCATGTTCATCAGATACGGCTGTGTCGGTAACGGCGGGGTCAATGCCCACCAGGATGCGTTCGATAGCTGGCGGTTCAACAACCCTGTTGGCCTCAATGACCTGTCGCGTCCAGATGGCACCCAACGCCTCGGGCTCGTAGTCCCCAAGCCATATATGGGCGTAACGATCCGGGTTGGCCTTATGGTCGTGCAGCCTGTCGGCTTCCAGTTCGGCGGGAAACAGCTTGTTATCGGTGAAGTTGATCTCTCGAATGATGGCGTCTTCTGGCGGCATCGGTCCCCGGAAGAACGCATCAACAGCGTCAGCCCTGTTGCGCGGGTTCCATGAGAACCACAATTCAGAGCCGGCCGCGCGGATCGTGGGTCGAAGTAACTCAAGGGAGCGAGAGGATAATGTTTGTGATTCCTCAACCCACGCAATCTGAAATCCTTCGAGACTTTTTATAGATTCGGCGGTGTGGTCTTGCATACCCTGGAAGATAATCACACCGTTGCCGGGGCATATAATCTGGTCATTCAGGATGCGGAACCTGTCCGAATAGCCCATTTCGGCTATCTTGTCTTCCAGCAGCCGCTTAGCCGATTCCTTCAAGGTCTTCTGGACCTCACGGATACAGGCCGCACGGAACCCGCTGTTTTCAGCCGCGTTGGCAATCATAGCCTCTGCAAAGAAGTGCGACTTGGCCGAATTGTGATGCAGCACACCATGAGCAAAATAGCAGTTTGTTTCTGGCACATGCACATCCCAGAACGTTTGGCGGCTGTGCTTGATAACCTGTCTCAATCTTACTGTAGTTGGTATCTCACCACCCCCCACAGAAAGCCCTTGATATGGATTACCGAACACAACACGCCAATGCTTGCGCGAAAGCCTTTGAAGGCTTCTCGCCTGATGTTTCAACATGCCGAGCGCCAGACCTAGTTCTGACTGTTTGCGAATTAGCCGCGCAAGGTATGTTCTCAAAGGAAATAGCAGAGATTGTCGGCAAGACGCCAAAGGCAGTACAGAAGATTTTCCGTCGCTATGACTTCCCGCGCCTTCACAACATACATCCGCCGAAGCGCGAACAGCGGCACGACTGGCAAGGGGGCGTGAAGGCGGTGAATGGTTACAACTATGCCCGCTCTCCCGACCACCCAAACAAATCAAAGCACGGCGGCTATGTAGCTGAACATCGCCTTGTGATGGAAGCCCACCTCGGGCGATACCTGACAAGGAAGGAAGTGGTTGACCATATTGACGGCAACCGTCAGAACAATAGCCTAGAAAACCTGCGAGTTTTTCCGTCGAACGCCGAACACCTGCGAGTAACCCTTGCAGGGAAGTGTCCAAACTGGACCGAAGACGGAATGAAAGCCCTTGACGCGGCACGGCGCAAAAAACGTCGCTCGTGGTTAGGTCAGCCAAGGTAGCCCATCCCCGCGCAGTTTTGAACTTGTGCCGATCGGTGCAAACAACCCTGCGCCCGTCGCTAAACGTGACTTCGTACAAGTCTACCTCGAAATACTCTTTCGGGCGCGTGGCGTAGGTTATGCCAATCTGGCCGTTCCTTTCCGTGTAAACAGGCCCGCCATTGAAATCACTGATAGGCACGGGGCCAGAAGGCGTGTCAATTAGCGTATCAGCGTGGACACACCCCCTGCCGCCGAATAGTGCCTTGTAGCGCGATGGTTGCATGAAATCGTCGAACACATCCGACGCGCGCCCCACAATATAGGCTGGCTTACTCTTTTGCATTGCCACCCCACAGGACAAGCGGAGTGCCGTCCTTGCCTTGATGCTCTTGCACGCTGGTTTCCTTCCAGCCCATGCGTGATGCGGTCCACCATTTCTGCGCGTTCACGTTGCCTGCGATGGCCTGCTGGAACAGCGAACCCGCCACCTTGGCATCAGCCCTGATCTTGGATGTTGTCAGTTCAACCCTGAAATGCTTACGCAGTGTCTTGTCGTCAATCCCATCCTGAATGCACAGCGCGATACCTTCGTGCGGTATGCCAACAGCGCACATGAGTTCAACCGTTTTGCGGTCGTCATCAGTCGGCTTGAACGCAGGCCGTCCGTTGGCTTTTCCTGTTGCTTTACGAGCCATTTCTCATATTGGGGGAAAAAGCTTCCCCACCTTCTTTCAAAGTTGGAGCGTGAGGGTCAGTGCTGCCCTGCCGCTGTGCTTCCGGGTTGGAAGCCATCGCCTGCTTCTCACGCTTTGGATATGGTTTTGACAGCGGTTTGATCCGTTCTGTCATTTCTTTGTCTAGGGGCATTAGGTAGCGGTGTTTAGAACTGCCCATAACAGTTTTTACGTCTGGATGATTTTCCATGCCCTTAAAGATGTTCCTAAAAGAACGTCCCTGCCATCGCTTGCCCTTGTATATATATTCTGGGCTTGCTGCGGACTTGCCAGAATATACCCAATTTGCGGCTTGGTATATCCCCCCATGATGACCTTGCGTCGGGTCCGCAAAAGACACAACAAGCCTTAAATTGGGATTTGATTTTGCCAAAAACTTTAGTGCAATCTTCATTATTCTGGAAACCGGCGTCTTGTGTCCATTAAGCGCAACGCGCACCAACTCACACCCGTTGTTCATCTCAAGTCCGTATCGCTTGACTAATGCCGATGTTGCGCCAGCCCCGAACACCACAACCCCAATAAACTTGCCGTTCTCCCAAACGCCGACCTTCACCAGCTTAGACTTTGGAACGCAACCCGAGTAGTGCCAATTCTCACAAGCATATTTCGCCGCTTCATGCGTGGCCCAATCAATCTTCAGGTCAGCCTTTGCCATGTCCCCTACTGTCGAAATTTTCACCGCAATTAGGACAGGATACCATCTTTGGTTCTAGTTGGTCTAATTTACCCTGGTCGTCTTCTGTACCCGGCGCAAAATCCGGCTGCAAGAACGTCTTAGCCATTTCCTCATCGCCAAAGCCAAGCAGGGACAAATCGAAGCCTTCATCGGATAGCCCGGTCATTTCGACCTTAAGCAAGTCCAAGTCCCACCCTGCGTTGAGTGCGAGTTTATTGTCTGCGATGACGTATGCGCGCTGTTGCGCGGGCG
>Ga0208903_1000918_pt1 | contig 19017 bp, 37 predicted proteins | sample AntAceMetag02UKJ_FD_184769 | JGI IMG/M metagenome (GOLD analysis project Ga0208903, IMG submission 184769) | Saline lake microbial communities from Ace Lake, Antarctica - Antarctic Ace Lake Metagenome 02UKJ (SPAdes) (version 2) | ecosystem: Environmental > Aquatic > Non-marine Saline and...
CTGGTGCTGCTCTTCCTTCCTTGGTCGCCTCCTTCAATTTTTTTCTGTATTCCTTTTTTTCTTCTCTGTGGTGGTTCTTGCTGCCCTTCTTTACTCGTTCTCTTTTAACACGTGTTACCCCTTGTCCTGTTAATTAATGCCCTTATTACCTCTTATTTTGCCTCGTGTGTTTTGTTTGTGTTATTTTTGGATATTGTTTTTTTTTTATGTATAGAGTTTTGTTACTGTTTTTTTTATTACCTTTATGATCTGTCGTTCTGACAGCGTTTTGGTTTTACTGGTCTATCATCAAAAAAAAAAGCTCGGGTTTAATTCCCCGGGCTTTTTATTTAAACAAAAATATATTTCACAAAAAAAACCTCTACAAGAATTTGCAGAGGTTTTTTGTATGTATTTTAAAAGATCTTTTTTTTAAGCTTGCCCTGTATTTCGGTAATAGTAAAAAACAGTACTATCTAGGGGGTTTTGACTACCATACAACAGCTCAACCCAAAAAGTATTTAAAGGGCAATCTTCGTAGTCACCCCCTCCTTCTTCGTCTTGCGGTGATGTGTGAACGATTGCAAAATAAGTACCAGGGTATTCAGCCTGCCAACCATGCGAATTTTCAATTAATATATTTAATTCGCATATTTCAATACCATAATTTAAAGGGTATGAATAGCCCTGCACGACGTTTAGAAGGTCTTGTGTATCAACTTGCCCGGAACTGTCAAAATCAAAAATGTGACCGCTATTATAGCTCTCCCAGTGCGTTAAAAAATGAATTAAACTACCAGAATTAAAATGATAACTGATTGAAGTATCTTGTTGAGTGTATTTTTTCTTCAAATATACATCTGCATTTGACAAACAATCACACATATTATTTAAAGTGATATTGTTACCAGGATCTTCTTTTTTCAAATCTGTTAAAAAATGAAGGAAAATTGAATCCGAAAACTTATAAAGATGAACGCCTTTACTTTCAATGATCTTTTCCTTTTCAACGAAAGGAGTTAAAACCTCAAAAGTATTTTTTTCAAAACCAACTACTTCTGAATAATTTGCATCTAATGAAGATGAGGAACAGGCAAAAGAAACCGGGCCTGTAAATAATAGCATTAAAACCGCAATTAATGCGAGGGGGTTTTTAAGAAAATTTTTCATGTTTTGTTTTTTGATTTTAGAATTTTATTCTTTTAAAGATTATAAATATAAAAAAAATTGATATACAAAGAACTAAAAAACCAAAATTCGCAAAATGCCTGGCTATTTTATCTTTAAAGCTTTCTTTTTTGTTTACTTCTGGCCTTATAATCACTTTTTTGACTTCAACTTTAGAACTGTGAGTTTTTTTAGGCTCTATTACTTCCGCTTCAATTTTTCCGCTTTTTTGATCTATTTTAATAGCTACTGAAATTCCTGTCTTTTCATCTTTTACAAAAGATATTGATCCAGGATTATATATTCCAGTAATTAAAGTTTTTCGCTCTTCTGTTTCAATTTCAACTGGCAAAATTGAAGTTATAAATTCTTTGTCACCTAATAATATGGAAGGATCTTTTCTTATTGCCCTTTCAATTATTTTTTCACTATTACAAGAAACAAAAAAAGCGCTTCCAATTGTTAGAAAAACAATCAAAAACGATTTAAAAGTAAACTTTTGAAAAAATATAATCATTCTTTTATTTTTGCTTGCCTGGTCCATCTTCTTGCCACTTCTTCAACTGTCTTTTTCGTTACATAAGGAATAAGAAGAGGCAAACTTATATTGGTCATTGTTGTTTGAAAAGCCATGAATTTTTCCTCCCAACTTTCGGCTGTAGCAATAAAAAAAACGCCACCAATTAAAGCAACAATTAAACCAGAAATTGTCAGATAAAAAATTCTATCCTCCCTTTCTAAAAGAGCTTTTATAGTGCTGTAGTTACTGTCTGGCATTTTGCAATAAAGTGATAATAATAATTGCACCAAGAACAATAAAAATTAAACCCAAAGATTTAGTTTTATCTTTTAAAAAATAAACGTTCGCAACCTCAGCAACTTCAGGAGCTAAGATAACGTTCCATTCATAACGTCCTCCGTTATAATCACTGTATGCGCTTAACTGCATAACTGCAACAATTTTGCCTTGATTTTTTGCTACTTGTGCAGAATCTAAAGCTATTTGTAAACTTTGATACATTACGCTAGTAACTACATCCGGGCTTTCAGGAGCAAAAAAAGCAAGTTTAAAAGGACCTACGCTGTAGCATCCTGTTGGCTGTGGATCGTTTGGGGCTGTAGGTCCTTGCATTAAACTCCTATTTTCTTTATTTTATTACAAATTTGCAAAATCAATTCTTTTTTAATCCATTTTTTGTCGATCTCGAAAAAGTTCTTTTCTGCCCAAATTTGCAAAACATCTTTTTTGATATTAAAAAGAAAATCTTCAAAATCAATATAATCTTCCGCAGTTTCTAAACCATTAAATTGCTCAGAAATATTAGAAAAAGAAGGGAGTTTATTTTCATTCGATCTAACAACAAAAAACCGCCCTTCCTTGGCCGTCTTAATATACTTTTGAGGAACACCCGCATTTCTTAATCTGGTGACCTCTCTCGCTACTTGGTAGCGTTTTCTGGTTTTGAATACTTTTTCCATTTTTTTAATATTTTACCTGTGCCGATCTTGTTCCCTCAACTGGTTTTGAAGATCTATCAATTAACACATTTACTTTGCTTTTCAGTTCATTGACTGCATCTTCAATCTCATTGAGATTTATTTTAATTTCTTTTTGACTTTCTATACGTGTTTCAACAACTGATATTCTTGAATTTAATTGAATCCAACTCGCTAAAAACATCAGAAAAAATGTTCCTAAAATAGTAATTATAGAACTTTTATGTTTTTCTACTACATCAACGTACATTTTTTCCTTTTCAATCATTAAAAAATTACTTAAAAATTTTGACTATAGGTAAAGATAACAAAAAAAGACAAATTGAAATTGCTGCAATTTTCTGTGTTGTGTTCCAGGTTATACCCTCCTCACTGGTCCATGAAATTAATTCGATAAAAATCCCTTTTTTTTTTTTAAAACGTTCAATTGTTTCGTTAGATGGAATAAAACTTCCATTACTTCCACAATTAGGATTGCCGTAATTCCCTTCCGTTGGTTCTGGTACGGTTAACATATAGGATGTGCTAAGTTCAACAGGCCCATATTGCCCGTTGCTTTGATCCCAGATAGCAAATGATTGGCGAAAATTTAGGGGGCTTTCTCCATCATCTAAATGAATGAAAGTATTGTAAAATCCAATACCCATTATTCCCAGTGAACGAAGCTCAAAATATAACGGACCTTTACAGACCATTTCCCCATAAAATGCCTGCATTAATTCAGCCTGATTTTGTAGGAAAGATCCATCTCCCGCATTTCCTGTTAAATGCTGAGAAGAATAGCCACCTCCGGCAATTATATTTCCCTCTGTGGTGCGAAAAGTTGAACTCATTCCAATTGCTGAATCAGCCCAATTTCTTAAAGCTTGCCAACCGTTCATTACTTTTGAAGAAAGAAAATGTTCTTCTGGAGCATTTATACTTTTGCTGTAAAATTCCCAAAATTGAAAATTTGGACGAACATAAAAATTTGAATTTGTTATAAGCTCCATAATATTACATTAAATATTCAACGCTATAAGAAATTCCAGAACCTACACCTAGTACATTGAATTGCCCTAGTTTTGGGGTTCTTGCGGCCATGTTTCCATATTCCCAAACAGTATTATTTGGAAGTACAATTTGATCTCCGATACCCGTTATTCGCACACTGCCAGAGGTTATGTATATTCTGGCCCACACTGCGTTCTCAGGTATTGAAAACAGTCTATTGTCCGTAATTCTATTTGTGTATAGCTTATAGTTATTTGAAAAAACAGCCATTATCTCTTTTTTAGAGTAAAAAATATAACTAAAATTGAAGATACTACGCCTAGAATTAGTGCAATATCTCTTGTTTTTTGTCTTGTTTCTTCGCTCATTACTTCAGGATTGCGGCAGATATAATTTGGCCCAAAACAATAGACACAATTACACCAACGACTAAAACGGCAATACTTTGAAGATCTAGATTTACCTTAACTTCAATCGCATTGCCGCCCGTTATCGAATTAATGATCGAATTGTTTTCTTCGTTCATTTCTTTTTTTTTAAGCAGGTTCTACCTCCGGCAAAGGAGCAGGAACAACAGCCTTTGTACTATTGTAGCGGCCATAAAGCATCACTACAACAAGCGCAATTGCTGCCGTTGTCAAAATTGTTTTCATGTTTGGCATGATTTTAATTTTAGGGGTTAATAATTCTATTTATTGTTTAATTGCTGCAATGGCAGAAAGGGCCACAATTGATAGGGCTAAAAGCGCTAAAATCAACAAAAGATCATTTTTTTCAATTCCTTTAACTGTTACAACTTGCGTTGTATTGGTTTCAGGACTTATAAAAGGCTCATTAGAACGAATTAGATTTAACTCAGGCTCTTGTTTTACAGATCTCTTTGAACGACTGTATAAGCCACCGTAAAAACCTTCAACTTCTTTTACTTTTAAATTGCCCGGGCCAAATTTCATAGGTTCTTCTTAACTACTTGGGAAACTACCCAAAACATTATTTTTTTCAGGGTTAATACCTAATTTTTGCTTTAGCTCATTTGCCGTAAAATTATCAAATTTACCGGTAATATTAACTGAAGATCCAAGCAAAATCATTCTCCGTTGCATTTCTGCAACTTCTGAGCTGTAGTCACCAATTGATAAAACAGCCTCTTCTTCTGTATCTTCATTTGGTGTTAAATTTTGATCTTCTTCATCCCATTTTTCAATGAAATTATATTTCACATTTTCAGGAGCTTCAATTGCTTCTTTTTTATGCTCTTTTTTGGCTGATTTATCTTCTGGTTTTTCTTCAACCTTTTCATCCTCCTTTTGTTCTGGTTTTTTTGCCCCTAATAAACTAAGAACGTAAAAAATAACGGCTATGACTACCGCAGCAATTACCACTTGAGTAATTTTTTTTTTGGTTTCCTCTTTCATTTTTTCTGTATTTTTTTTTTACTTTGTTTACTTCCCTTTTAACCTTGAACCACTTTTCATTTTTACAGAAGATTTTAGATTTCTTCCTTCTGCTGAAATTCTTTTCACACTTTGACCTGGTGTTTTTATAGAAGAACGAAAGGCATTACCCTTTAAAGTTCCTTTATTGTACATTGAAATACTTTTAGCATCACGCAAAACGCCTGTTCTGTCCTTTGATCTGTTTATTACAGAAACGTCAGAACTTGCACCCGCAGGATTTGCACCAGGTCTTTGAAAGTTAGCGAAAGCCATACCACCAAAAGAAGAAACACCAACTGTTGGCGCTCTTTTGCTTGTTGAAACTTTGCTTTTTACTGGCCGTCTTAACTTTGAGTTAAAAGCCATAAACTGCCCCGTTCCTGTCTTCAAAGGTGCTGTTAATCGCTTTGCGCTTGAACCCGGGGTTAAAATACTTTGAATTAATCTTTTCATTTTTTTTATTTCTTAAAGTGCAGTTAATTTAAACCTTCCTATAACAACTCCTGTAGTTGTGTAGGTTGGTTCTGTGCTGCCCTCTGCTTGAACAATTAAATCGATTACTATACCATTATCAAGATATGCAATTTCGTTGTTTACTGTACAAATATCTGTACCCAATTGCAAAACCTCAAAACTATTACCGGTCAATTGAACATTTGTATTTTGTTCACCTTCAATAATTTCAAAACTATTTACCGTATCACCTGGTAAAATTCTACAAAGATTTTCAGGGGTGCAATTCCCATTGTCAAAAGGTATAAATGTATCATTTTCATATTTGCCAATTTCACAAAAAGCAAAAAAATCAGTTGGAGAAGGTAGGCCGGCTTCGCTTGCGCAGTCTGGCATTTGCCCTGTTCCATCTTCACGAAGTGCGCTTCCGCCTGCGTATTTGAAATAGTACCAACCGTCTCCATCAGGTATGCCTTCCTGGCCGTCTGCTATCCGCTTACCTTTGTTTATTACACTTGTATAGACGATATAGCCAACAACTATGATTGCCACAATTAAAACGGCTATTTTTTGTTTTTTTGAAAACTTCATTTATGTTAGATCAATATATTCTTGTTCCGGTAATGATGGTTTCGTAATTAAGAAAAATGCAACTATTACACCAACAAAAATGGCTGCAAAAATAATTGTTTTTTTAGTGCTTTTTTTCATCTTTTTTTAGAGATTAAGTTCCAACCAAAAAACAGAATTACGATAGCAATTAAAGGAATTACATATCTAACGGTTTTTCCTAAAAATTCAGAAAGTTTTACTTGCTCTTGCAAGCTTTTTGTTTTTGCAATTGCCTGGTTAACTTTGGAAATTTCTAAGTTTATCTGTGCCTGAAATTCCGCATCATTTAAACCATCTTCTTGGTATAATTGAATCAAAGACAATTGGGCTTCAAATTGATCCCTCCAACCTCTTATTGCATTTTTTAAAATTCCTGCACCTTCTTTACTATAGTTAAGAGTTGTACCGGTCCAACAGCAACTGTCTATTCCTTGATTTCCAAAACATTTAGTACTAATAATGAAATTTTGGCAGCAATCACCAGGTTGACCTTTAATATCATAAATATATACACCCCTTGCATAAGCTGAATTATAATGAACTTGGCAATAAGCCAATGCCTGTTCTGCCACTGTTTCTCTTTCACCTAAAGAGTTACTTCCATCTATAATAAATGAAAGGGCTTGATTTAATCCAATAAAAGGCGAAACAACACCGGCATTTTGATAAGAAGATAATGTATTTGAATCAGCTAACGGAGTAGACCACAAACCAATAAAAAAATTACTGGTAGAATTTTCTAAGGACCAACAAATCCGACTATTAAAAGCGGAAGTATGAGAAGCTATTTCTATTGAAGTATTTCCTATTTGTATTCCCATTTAGTTCGGTATTCCTGTTTTAGCCCAAATCCTACGCATGAAATTACGTTCACTGCATTCGTTGCACCATAATGACCCCTGCCCAGGCTTGCACCCTTCAACCTCTTCATCTTCGTAATTTAAACACCACGTACAAGAATCGCATAACTCTTGATCGTACCATTCAAAAATACTTAAATTCCCGCCTCCTGGATAAGGTCTTAATCCAAAAGACTGAGCTATTAACACAAGCTCCCAACCTTTTAAAGGTTTTATTTGATAGAATAAAGTTTCTTCACTTGTTCCGCCTATTGTATTCCCTAATACTTGCGTTTCCATTGCCGAATGTTGCGCATCTGCTATAAACTCGGCTTCTGACTGGTAACTTTCTACCTCGCTTATTGTAGGAATAATTCCATCATTTGCATTAAATACTTTTTCGTCTGTATACTCTCGAAGCTCGTTTTCATCCCTCCACTTTGACAATTTATCTTTTATTGCCTGTGTTATTGACTGACCGGATTTCACAATTAAAACTACAATAACGACGCTAACAATAATGTATATTGCAAGGCCTTTACCTTCACCAAATTTTGCGGTAAAAATATTCAAATAAGGTAATTTTTTTATCATCCCGACCATTACTAACCGTTTTCAGGAATGTTAGAATCTTGACTTTCTTCTTCTCCTGTAAATGTAGTCATTGGTTGTGTTTCTGGCTTTGTATTACGATAAATAAGGTAAACAACAACCAAAGTTGCTCCTGCAACTATTAAAAGAAGAGCATTTTTTTTGTTTTTCATTTTCGTATTTTTCTAATTACTAGAAATGAAATTGCCCCAACTGCTAGAACTAGCGCAACAACTAAAATAATTTTTTTTATTTGATTTTCTGACCCTTCGCCACTGTTTTCATTTCCTGCTCCTTGTGCAACAGGAACAACACAAGCGGGCGGCAAATTACCTGAATTTAAAAGAGGGTACAAATTACAATAAGCATTTGAAAAAATACCAAAATCAAATTGACTAACAGTTTGCCACCAATTAGTATTTGAGCTTTCAATATTTTCCGGGCCGTACTCCGTTAAATAATAACAGGCCTCAGCATTCCAAATTGTTTGCGCTGAACCACCTAACATGGCGTTTTGGCAAAGGTCGAAAGCTCCTGAAGGATCAGAAGGATCAACTTGAACACTGCCTCCAAGCTGCGCACAACAAACATTATCCTCTTGGGTTCGCTCGTTAAATTGGGTTATCATTTACGTTTTTTTTTTGAAATAACAATAATTGCAGTTATAATTATTGCAGCCACACTAACAGCCACGACCACAAAACTTAAAGGGTCTAATCCTAATATTTGCCGGTCTTTTTCTGCTTGTTGCTGCGCTAAAAGAGCGTCATAATTTATTTCGGCAATTCCGGCTTGCGCATTTGAATTTTGAAGCTGAAAAAAGCCACTACCAACAGAAAACACGCCTGTAATTATTGCTAAAATAATAGCCGGGCTTCTATCCAAAGTATATACACCTTCAGTTAATTCAATTTGAAAGCCTCCTGTTCCGTTTTGGGCTTCGTCCAGATATGGAACAGAAAGAGCCTCAACGATTTCAGCATCTTTAAGATCTTGCACAATAAAATACAAATCTTGCTCTGTGTAGTCCTGGGGCGGTCCTGTAATTAGCCCCATGGAAGAAAGGACAGATAAGACAGCAGCAGGATTGTTAGTTACAACAAAGTAAATAACGGAGTTTGAAGCTGTTTGTAAATCGTTAAGGCTCAATTTGCTTGGGGGTGTTTTTTAAGCTAAATAGCCCAAAATCATAAAAGTCAAAGTGACTGTTTCCGATTTTATTACGTCAACATCAACAGCCGTTTGAGAATCGATCACAACCTCGTTTTTGATAGTCAAAAGCGTATCTTCAAACTGAGTATTTCGACGTGCTTTCTGAGTGATTAACGGCAGTTTAATTTGCTGACCATCAATTGAGCCACGTACAAACTGAAAAGTTTGTGAAAACTGCGTATTGCTAGACGAAGTTTGATAATTAAACTCATCAACTACGATTGGATAGCTGTAAGTGGTATTTTGAGTTGCTGTAACTCCTGCCGTAGCTGAATCAGCCGCAGCTCTGGACGAACCATCAATGGCAGTATTAATACCCGTAACATCAAACAAACGGTAACTTTTTGTTTGTGTTCCTGTGCTATTGTCTAGCGTAAAGGTAAAGGCTTGCACATTGTCCGGATTGTAAATCGTCATTACATCCGCAGGACTGGCAACTTTTGTTCCTCTGTTCATTTTTTTTTATTTGAAAGTATGAATTTAGAACAAACCAACGAAAAAAATTGATTATTTTAGTAGGTTTCTGGTTGGCAAAAAAAAATCTGACCATTACTTCGTGTTTTACCCTAACATTGTTTAAAATTCATTAAAACGAATTTTACACTTTTGTTACCCACAATAAAATAAAAAAAAGGGCGACCACTCATACGTTAAAAAACTAATCGAAAAACATTCTTTGCATTTCAGTATTATTGCTTTCAGTTGGTATTAAATAAGGTCTTAATTCCAAAGCACCACATATTTCTAAATACACACCTAAAGGCATTTGTGTTTCTTTTTTAAAGTATCTCACTAAAGTAGTTACACTTACTTGTAGTATTTCAGAAAGTTTATTTTGAGTTACTTTCTTTTCTTTCATTCTATTTTTTAAATAGGACAGGATTAAATCCTGCCCCATTTCTGATGCTTGTTTATAGTTTTCCATAATAGTATTTTGCTTTAAAGTTAAAGGGTAAGCAAATTACTATTATTTAAAAGAATTAAGTTTTTTTCCAACAAGTTTTGAAACTTTAATAAAATCCCCAGACTTACCACCTCTTAGAGCATCATTTCCAGTAGTGTATTTATAGCCAAAGGCATTTATTAAAGCCTTTACGTTGTGGCTTACATCTCTCATTGTTCCACGTCCACCTCTATGACCACTTTCTACTGGTCTAAAAATGCCATTACCTTTATAAACATCTTGTGCAATTTTCACACTACTTCTTAAATTGCCATCTTTAGTGTATAAGAAGTCATTTTGTTTTTTTGTTAATTTACTCATCATTTAAAATATTAAATTGTTTAGCATTATTGCTGGTTCAAAAATACAAATAGTTTTCATATATGCAAACTATTTACTCTTTTATTTTCATTTATGATTATTATTAGTGTTTTAAACTTTCTCAATCTTTTAAATCTATAGCTCATAATAATCAAAGGGTTATAACAAATTTTACACTAGACGTTTTTACTTTTTTATTTTAAAGAAAACTCTTCAAAATAATGTGGGTTACTATTCTTATTTACCCTTTTCATTATTTCGATCATTTCCAAATAATTTGGAATATTTTTTTTCACTCTATCCGGGTTGTCTGCTGTTTTAAATAAAATTACGTGCGTAGCGTATGTAAAAAAACCAGGGGGCACATCAACCAAACTATGTGAAACGGCAAAAATATCAATTTCCTTTTGCCTCCTTCTTATAAATAGCTTTCTCATGTCTTTGTCTATTCTGCTATCTGTGTAGTACCTGCAATCATCTAAGACCAGATTTCCCTTGGTATACTTATCTAAAAGTTTAATGTCTTTTGATTCTGGTCCTACTACTTTAACAGATTTCCCCTTTTTTAGTCTTTTGTTAACTTCAATTATGTCATCAATTTCTACGGTTGGCAAATTTCGCCATTCGTAGCCATCAGGATCAACAATTAAAGATCTTCTTCCCGTTTTTTTTATCATTTTATGTAATAGGGTTGTTTTCCCTGTTCCATTAGTTCCGACGATAATTATGAATATAGGTTGACGCATTTTTTTAGTTAAAAATTACCATTTGGACTGAGGACAAACACTTTTTTTTATTTTTGTTTTCATTGACAAAACACACCCACAAGTAGGGTTTTTTGGTTTTATCCCTCCGGGTGGAAATATATTTAAAAAGTAGCCACACGTTAAACCAACTCCAAATGAAAACCTGCTATCCGGACAGTCTGAACATATTGAAAGCCTTTTTTTATAGTCTTTGCTTTCAATTAAGGAATTAGATCCTTCGTGCTTCGTATTATTTTCGCTTTTTTCCATGTTGTTTTTACCTTGTTTGCAATAGCTTCATTCAATGCTTCAAAACTCTTTTCTAGGTGGTTTTTTACCTCTTTTTCTTCTTCGCTTGATAGGTCGTAATATCTTACTTGACCTTCAATGGATTTTCTTATTTGGTCTTGTAAAGTCATTTTTAAGGCTTTTTTAAAGTTTCTTCATATTCCTTTACATATTTATACACCGTACTTTCACCTATATTTAGAAGGTCTTGAATATCTTTAGTGTTCGCTCCTCCCTTTTTCATCAAGTATGCTTTTTTTCTTTTTTCGTCTTTATCCAAGTCTTGAAAAGGAGCTTTATTTTCTTGGTTTTTAATCGGGTTTTCTTGCTGCTGAAATTTTAATTTATCCAATGCCTCTTGTCTTTGCCAATTTTTAAAGTGAGGTGGTTTTTGTTCTTCCTGGTTAACTTCCTTTTTTCTTTTTGCTTCAGCCATTTTCATTTTTATAGCTTTGTAAAGCATTGGAGCATAAACAGAAAGAACAATTAAAAGGACCATTACTTCCGGCTTTACTTTGGCTTCTTTATTTTTTAAAAGTAGTCCTAGCGGTTTTTTTAATCTGTTTCGTCTTGCTGCTGAAACGGTCCATTGTGCTTCATCTTTATCGTTTGCAATAGCCATGCAGCCATATGTGAACGCCATGTCTATAATTTCCACTCCAAGCTCTGCCATTAGCTTGTGATCTTCAAAAAGACCATCCATATTATCTTCATCAAGATCTTCAAAATTGTTTTCTAAAGAACTTGAATCTTCATCATCATCTATAGAACCTCCGAGCGCATCCTCTATCGTTCCCTCTATTTCATTCTCTTTGACTTCTTCTACGGGTGTTTGTAGCTGATCGAATACAGAAGGTCTGTTTTTACTGGTCTTTTCAGGCTCAATAAATTCTTTTTCTTTCTGCTTTTCATCAACAATAGATGTTTTTTCCTCTTTTAATTCCTCATTTTTCAACATTTCCATTCCTTTTTTATCTTTAAAAATTACACTTTCCTTTAAATTTTAATCTATTCTTTCTGTTCCGTAGAAATTAGAAATCATTTCTTGTTTTTCACTATGATTAGTGAAAGGCCAGGGAGTTGAAAAATTTACACTTTCGCTTTCATGTGAAACAGAAAATGGAAATAATCTAGTTTTTTGGCCTGTAGCTTCAGAAAGACGAAAACAAAAACTTTTATCTTCGCTCAGAAATACGGGTGCTTCTTTTTCGCTTGTTCTCATTAACATTCTCTGATGATAACTTAAACCCTCTAAATCTTTCCCCATCATACCAGAGCTATATTTCACCCGGGTAATTACTTTCGGATTTTTTGCTACTTTTTCAGATATTTTATCAAAACCGGACCTAAAAACACCGAACAAACCAAAACCACAACCGAAAGTATATAATTTCCAAGGTTTACCGGATTCCTTTTTTGTTATTACTGCTTCAGGGTCTAACGTCCAGAAATCTCTGGGCTTTGATCCATGAAGCGTTTTTCGGGGTTGTGGAAGAGTAAAAGAACTTTCTTTTTGTTCGTAAGATATCATAATAGATCGAAGGACTGTCACCCCATCAAATCCTGTGTCTGAATCTATCCAAAGTAAAAGATCAAATTCAGAATTTTGATAAAAATCATTTGCAATTTCATCTCTTCCATTTACAACATCGCTAACCCCTTTTGATATGGCTAACATAAAATTAAAAACATAGCCCAAACGATCAAACATATTTTTTTGTCCTATTAATTGGGCTATTCCTTGCATATACCCTGCACAAACTTTGCCATCTCTGGTTGGTGTTCCGATCATCACCTTTATTTCTTTTTGATTGGTTTTCATAAGTCTAATTTTTCCTGTTTATTTTGTGGAAATTTTTCTTTAAATATTTTAATCAATCTTTGATTTTCTTTTTCTTTTTCTATCTCGTGAAGCTTTTTTGAGTTGTCATAGAATCCTTCATTCTCTAACTCTCCTCTAATCCATTTTAAGGCTTGTTTTAGAGCGTCTAATATACATTTTTCTTGTGAATTATACCAAATTCCTATATACTCACCTCTACTTTTTCCACCCTCTTTATCTACTTTCAATAAACGATAATTCAACCTAGAATCTAAACTATCCCAAAATAATGTTATACCTATGTTTTGATCTTTTAACCAGTTTAAAATCTGACCATTATAGGCGGTATCTACTTGTTCGACTTGTTCGGCTTCCAAAATTGCCAACTCTTTTGAGTTTTTTTGATAAACATTGTTCATTAAATTTACAAAATCTAGTGCCTCCCCTTTAGGCTCTATTTTTTCTGTATAAGCACCGGGCATTTGCTCGGTGTTTTTTTTGTTTATCATAATTCTCAAGCATTTAGTAAAAAATCAACGGCCTCTTTGTTTTCTACATCTCTACGCTGCGGAATGTAAAGAGTTTTTTTCACCCCATCTTTTTTGTAATGAATCGCTTTTCCTATTTTTTCGCAATCTGTGACTTTTTCGATTTTAGATGGAAAGCCTAAACTTTCTATGTAGTACATTATCTCTTCGGCTTTTTCTTTTTGTACTGCAATACCATCTACCCAATAATAGATAAAATCTTTCCCTGCTCTCTCTCTGCAAAGCTCCATGACCTCACCAGTTACATAACAGCAAAAGAAAAAATATTTTGCGTATGCGCTTGTAATTTTTCCAATTTCAGGCGGTTGTCCTTTCCTGTAGATTATTTGACTTTTTACCGTTCCAAGTAATCCAACACTTTTTAATCTGTCCTCTTTTGGAATTTTTGTTGTTAACTCATTATAAAGAGCTTCATTCACCAGGTTGTAATTAAGCAAAACTTTTGCATAAGCGCTGCTTATATCTACGCAATAAAATTCTTTTGGGTATTCAATGTCTAGGTTGAAATAATTCCAGTTAATTGAACCTTTTGGAATTTCCGGTATAATAACATCACTTTTTTGAATACTGCTTTTTATCTTCTGAAAAATGCCAAATGGCTTTGACACTTTCCCATCTCTATGAAAAATTGTTTTTCTATAAGGTGTTATTATCGCAGTCGTATAATTGGTAAACTGTAAAATAACTTCATCATATTTTAAAATTTGATACCTCAAAAATTCTGTAGGGCTTCCACCTATAGAATGAACTGTTTTTCTCTTCATGGCTTCTGATTTTTCTGGTCATTTTTTAAACTTGCTTATTAAAAAGTTTTTTTTCATAAGCATTAATTGAATTAAAAATATTTACCACTAAAGGCGGTACTACTGCGTTCCCTCCCGCCTTTATGGTTTCTTTAACCCATTTGCTAGTCGCTTTTGAAAGGATGCTGTCGATTTCTTCTTCAGATAATAATCCCATGCTATCTGCTCTAATGCGCTGTCGCAGTGATTCGGTGGAAAGCCCATCATTTCCAGAACGAACCGGGGGTTGAGTTGGGAAGTTTTTCCAGTGGTCAATACTGCTCTTTTCTGTAAACCGTCTTGATTTCTTTTTCCTGTATTCTTTTCTGGGTTGTCGTCTGCCGTTGGCGTAGGCAATAACCCTGTTGCCGCTGCCATTCCTAAACTTGCTCCAAACTTCGTTCCTGTTGTTTTGCTCGTTCTTACAAATCGCCCGTTTTCTAACGTAGTTTGATTGGCGCTGAATCCTCGCTCTCCGTCCTTGGCCGTTGGCGTTGGTAGAAGTTGCGACACTCTGTCTTCTAAATTGCCCTTTCCTCGGTCTATAGAACAATTGCCACGGCTTGCCGCTTCTCTTGGCGTTGGAAGTAGCCCCATTGTAGCGAGCCTTCCTATATTTAAGCCATGACTGCCCACTCCGTTTTTTATTTTTCGCCTTCCTGTTTCCGTTACTTCGCACTTGCTGCCTGGTTCCTGTGTGGTAGGCGTTGGTAACAAACCGCCGTGAATTATTTGACTGGCTAGGCTTCCGTACTGAGTGCCGTTTTTGTACCCGTTTTTCTTTGCTCTTGCTCTCATGTCTTTCGGGTCTTCCGCTGTCATTATACTGGTTGGAGTAAGCAACAAACCAAGTTCTGTATCTTTGGTGGGGAGCGTTGACACCTGCAGCTGGAAGTACATACGCGAATACCTCGTACCCTTCATTTTCCAGATCAGTTTGCACCTCCTCGAAGACCATTCCCCCGTTCCAATTAGTAATTCCGAGAACGTTTTCGCCCACAACCCAACGTGGTTGAATTTGTCTAATTGCTCCAAGCATCTCCGGCCATAAATGGCGCTCGTCCTCTGTTCCTTTTCGCTTTCCAGCTGTGGAATATGGTTGACAGGGGAATCCTCCTGTGAGAACGTCAATTCGTCCTCGCCAAATAGTGAAATCTGTTTTTGTGATGTCTTCATAAGTCTTTGCCTTTGGGTCATGATGTTTTAAAACTCTTTGCCCGTATACATTCCATTCACAATGAAAGGCGTTATTCCATCCAACCCAATCCGCAGCAAGATCAAAACCTCCTATTCCACTAAATAGGCTGCCATGATTTAATTCTAAGAAATCGGTTTTCATAAAACAATTTTCATTTTATTTTTTTTTTAGAAAAAGTTTCTTAGAATTTCATCAGCTCCTTTATTAAACTGCCGCACCCCTTCTTTGCTTTCGTCACTTTCTAAATCTTGATCTGTGGGGGACATACTGTCAAAATCAATTACAAGTTTGCCTGGTTCTTCTGCAATGTCTACAGAATAATAAAGGCTGCCGCCTCTTTTAAAATTATCTACTGCAAGCGCTGAAAGATCTAACCAAGCTTCCTGAAGTCTGTATCTGTCCTCTGGTTTTATTTTGTAAAGTCTACCTTTCCAAAGAAAAGCTATATCTAAATTTTCAACAGAAGCATCTAAAATAGTCCTTCTCATTGCTTGACCTAAAATAGGCACGAATTCTGCCTTTTGAGGTAATTGAACTGTTTTGGGGGAAATTACATTTTCACCCCTTACTTTATCAATTATTTTTTGCTTTGATCTTTTTACCTTTTTTTCACTTACAAAAATACCTTTAGAATCGGTGTACCTCGTTACCTCTATTTTTTTCGGTGGCAAACCTTGTGTAATTGCTTTTTCTTTTGAAACAAAGCGCCCTTTTTCATCTCTATATATGAGTTTTTCACTCTTTGTTCTTATAAAATAACGTTGGGCCATGTTTTTACCATTTCTTTAATTAAGAAAGACTATCTGAAACGCTTAAATTTGAAATTATTCTTGAAATTGCTAGTGTTTCTTGCAAATCATTTTCAATTGTTGCGTTTACTTTCACTAAAGTTACTGTAAGAACTCTAATGTCATTTCCCTGTTTCTTTAAAATCATGCAGGACGAATCTTCATAATCAAAAAGCTCTACATTTTGAAGAGCTTTACCTACAACTTCATTCGCCAATTTGCCTTTTATTCCTTCAAACATTTTTTTTTTTTAGTGATCGAAAATATTTTTTATTTTTTTCTCTTTTGAATTGCTGACCGTTCCTTTGTAGTTATCGTTATCTACATTCCATAATTGAACTCTGTAAATCTCCCCTTCAATTTTTATCTGCCCCCAAAGTACCGGACTATCATCTTCAAAATCTCTGTTAGTTATCAATTTTATTTCCCCTTCGCTGACCATTACTTCAATTTATCCACCTTTCAAGGTTTTTTTTACTTTCGTTTTTGGATTCGTATTCGTTCAAAACAAACCAAAGGAGCGCATTTACTGGTACATCGGATTGCAAACTTTTTTTCCTATAAAAATCAAGCAATTCTTCAGGAAGTCGAACGTAATATTTAACCAATTTGCTCATTTTTTTACGTGTTTTATTAAATCACCTCTATTCAAAAGCCTTACAGTTTTTTGAAATGACTTTTCATCTAAAAATAAGCCAGTATTTATTTCTATATCTGGATCTATACTGTCCCATTCGATCCCCTGTCCCGCTTTCCAATAGGCAACAGAACTGCTATTTACAGAATGAATAACAGGGCAAAAACTTAAGAATTTGTTTACATCTGAAGTATAAGGTATTAAGGCTGTTTTATAAGCTCCCACGTCATTTTTAGACCTCCCAAGATCACGAACATAAACAGAAACAAGAAAAAGCCCCATTTCTTTGATTTTTTCTTTTATTTCTTCTGCTGCTTTTGGGTTTTTGATTAAATCATAAAACTTCCCTATAGGTTGAATTTTAACACCTGGTGAAATAGGGTTGAAAAAATCAATTTCATCATTTTCCCCTACTATTCCGGAACTTATAAAAAGATTTTTTTCTTGATCTTCATTTCCCATGAAAGGAACTTGCGCAATAGGGTTGCCGTCGTTGTCTTTTACAACTATCATAGTACATTCAAGAGTGCATCTACATAAAACAGGGCTAATACCAGTTATTGAACCTGCAAGAAAACCAGTTGTATCAAAAAAGAACATATTTTTTTTTTTAAAAAAGTAAGTAAAAGCCCCGGCTTTTACCAGGGCTTTTTTGCTTGATTTTTAAAGCTTTCACCCTTTAAATTTTCAAGCTTTTTTTTTAAGCTTGATACTCAGGATTTTTATACCTGACTATATTGAAAATCTTTACCGTTTTACCCCCTTCAAGATCCCTAGAGCCTGTTCTTGTTATCTTGAAAACGTGCTTTGGATCTCTCTCAGCATTAACGCCTCGAAAATGCTTATCAAGCACATAGGAAGACCTTACAGCTAGTTTGCGTCGATCTTCTTTTGCTAAATTTTTATCCCATAAGCGAAAAATGTATCCAGTGAACCCATTTTCGCCAATTTTAGGATTAGCGTAATAACGCATAAGTTCACCAGTCATTTCATCTCCATCCTCTGAAAAATTGAAAAAATCGTCAAAATCTTGAACGGTAAGTACCTTACCTTCTCCCAGTCCGTTACTGTCAAGAGGAACGGGGGGTAGTATTTCTTCTTCTTGTTTTTCTGCTTCTGCTGCCTTTTTTGCTGCTGCTGCTGCTGCTGCTTTTTTTTCTTCTGCTGTCATTTTTATGTATAATTTATGATTAAAAAATAATGATTTTAAAAAGGTAAATCATCTTGTTTAGATGAATTTTCACTATAGGTGAGAATCTGTATATTTCCCGGAACATAACCTTTTCGATTGTCAATCCTATCAATAGTCAAGGCTTTTTTTGCTCTCCCGCCTTTATCTATCCAGCCTGTACCTTTCACCAAATTAGAAAAATATTCCTTTGTAATTAAAAAAGGTATTCCGCTATTTCTTGCATTTTGTCTTTTAATATCGAAATAATAGCCTATTGGATCTAAATATTTCCTTCTTTGGTGTTTGTGTTTTGAACAATAACGAGATCCTGTTAGCTTTTTATTCCGGCAATACTTGACAACACATTTTCCTATTTTTGCTTTTTCTGGTGCAATGTTAGTTAGCTTTTCAACGTCTACAGGTTGAAATTGTCTGGGCGAATAGTTAAAGTAATCCATGCTTTTTTTTATAGGGAAGGAATTAAAGCCATTTAAGTCCTTATATTTTATTATCGATTTTCTCAACACGCAAGTTTTCAGAATGTAGATCAATGCTTTTCGCAGCTATAGCAAGTTTGTATTGCAGCTCTTCTTCAAAAATGAGCATTTGAGTTAAAATACGCCTTCCCTGGTATATAACATTGTGAACATTATTTCTAGCTAAAAGATCCTTTTGCGCTGTGGAATTAACGAGAACAAGGCTATCACAAAAAGCCTCATGTTCTTTTATGCTATTTGTAAGGTTATTAGAAATGATCTCTAATTCTGATAATTGTTCAGTTTTCATAAATTGATTTTTAATGGTCTGAAGCAAATATAGGGATAATAAAAGCAAATAAACAACCGGCAGCAAGAAATAAACAACCGGCAGCAAGAAATAAACAACCGGCAGCAAGAAATAAACAACCGGCAGCAAGAAATAAACAAAAAACATAAAACAAAAAAAACTTATAAACAATTAAGCAAGCAAGGAAGGAGGAGAAGAGAGGAACCAG
>Ga0208903_1000941_pt1 | contig 18693 bp, 17 predicted proteins | sample AntAceMetag02UKJ_FD_184769 | JGI IMG/M metagenome (GOLD analysis project Ga0208903, IMG submission 184769) | Saline lake microbial communities from Ace Lake, Antarctica - Antarctic Ace Lake Metagenome 02UKJ (SPAdes) (version 2) | ecosystem: Environmental > Aquatic > Non-marine Saline and...
ATCCCGTCCCAGAGCTGATTCCAGACCTTGGCAGTGAGAACCAAATAATTCAAATATCAAACAATCACCCTCGAATTGAAACGGTTTCCAATAAAAATGGAATATTTAGAGGGTGCCAGAAGTAAGTCTGGTCAGGGTTTAGTAGAATACGGTATCCTTGTAGGTGGGGTTGCATTGGTCACCCTGGCCGCAGTCGCAATACTGGGACACAAAACAAACGACCTGGTGGCAACTGTCGCTGCAGTAATACCCTGTGCCCACGAAGACGATACTGGTCCCATCATCAGTGGCAAGCTTGTGGCGACGACCAGCGGGGCGGCCGAAGGCGGTGGAACTGGTCTCGTTTTGGATGTTTCCAGCCCAGGCTCCATGAGTGGCAACCTGGGGTTCGATGCCAGTTCACTGGTTGTTGAGCCCGGGAGTTAGCCTTGATTTCATGATCGGTTATAAGTCGCAAGGCGTTAAGGATGTTGACTTCTGGTAAAGAAAAACGAGCAGAACATTGATGTTTCTGCTCGTTTTTTGTGCCATACGCGTCCTAATTTTTTATATTTTCATATAGTACTTTTTTGATTATTGCTCGTTAACAGGCAGTGAGATAGAGAATCTGCAAATGACTTAACATTGAGAGTTTTTTTTAAAAAGAGAAACTCCTCAGTGAAATCATTAATTTCATATTGCAATCAGAATGCACGATTGCAAAAAATGTATATGCAGAAAACTTGTAACCAGTTGTGAGGACAAGATGGCCTGGAGCAAAGGAAAACGGATTCCAACAAATTTGATCATCGGTTTTTTTGGTTCAGGAAAAACATCGGCTATCGCCAAGCTGATCAACCAACGCCCCGCGGGTGAAAAATGGTCCATACTGATCAATGAATTCGGCGAGGTCTCCATCGACCATGCCATGGTGGAATCGAATCAGGAGGAGATTGCTGTGGGAGAACTGGGGGGCGGCTGTGCCTGTTGCACGGTCGCGTTTGTCTTCCGCCCTATGCTGGCTCAGTTCATTCGTCAAACGAAACCGGACCGCTTGATTCTGGAGCCTTCAGGAATCAGCCATCCGGCGAAAGTGATCGACATTCTCCGTAGCCCGAATTTTGCCGCTGCCATCGACCTGCGCAATATCATTTGTCTGATCGATCCCCAGGATTTTGAAGACGATCGAAAGCGTGAATCGGAAGTCTTTCAAGATCAAATACACTTAGCTGATATCGTGATTTTGAACTGGACGGACAAACGGGATCGCGAGTTGGTCGATCGCTGTCGCGACTGGGTCGAGCGTTTCAGACCACCGAAACAGTTGATTCTAGAAACCAGCTTCGGCGAAATCGATTCCGAATTACTGGATATGAAATTTGATATGGCCCGTTTCCCCTTGTTTGCCGATGCACACCCCTTACCGGAAGAAAACCACGCTGATTTACCGGTGCTTGATCTAGCCTCAGAAAGCCATCACCACCACCTAGAGCACTCTGATTCTGATACACAGGCAGAGACCAGCCCTGCACCGCGCCACCCTCTCCTATTTCAAAACGACGCGCCCGGATATGATGCCTGTGGCTGGATTTTCCACGTGGATGATATCTTTGACCGGGACAGACTGCTTGACCTGCTGGGTTATGTCCAGCCTATTGTTCGATTGAAAGGGGTCTTTCGATGCCAGGACGACTGGTGGATCATCAATCGAGCCAAGGATGGAACTAGCTATGCTACTTCGGCTTATCGGCGTGATAGTCGACTCGAAATGATCCTCGATACCAAAAGCTCGGGCTGGAACGAGTTCGAGAATGAGTTGCTTCAATGCTTATCCAAATAGAGAACCAATAGCGAGACCGTCTCAGCATGCTATGCTGCGAATGGCGACCCATCACTGTATACATTTATCCACAAGAGCTACTGACAAGTCAATTCGCTCGGCCCCATTTTCGTCAGGAAAAAAGTGATGAAATAAGCCCAGGAAGGATCTAATTTTTCAGAAGTGGACGAATCAGTATCATTAAGTTATGATGAAACTCTTCTGATGCGAAACTCTAAGCCCTCTCGGAAACCTTCAATGAATAAGAAGAAACGCAAAGTCAATCCAAACGAAATATCTGACATACGTGAGTTGTTGCGGGAGTATGGTGTCCGTGCGACGCCTGCACGGATTACGGTGATGCAGGAATTGCGCGCGGCGACTTCGCCATTGAGCCATGCTGATCTCGCAGATAAACTCGTCCCATTGGGATTCGATAGAGCCACTGTCTTCCGCAATTTAAACGATCTGGCAGATGCAGAGCTTATTTTGCGTGCCGAACTGGGAGATCATGTCTGGCGGTTTGAAACCTATGATCCAAACCGTCCTGCCGGTGAGAAGCATCCCCATTTTGTATGTGAAGGATGCGGCAGTATTACCTGCCTGGATAGCATGGAGTTTACGCCTGTTTCCAAAAGGCGTGCGCGAGCCATCGGCCGCATCACTGAAATATTACTCAAAGGCCACTGCCTTGATTGCGACGCTGCCGGACTCGCCTGAATCCGAACAGACCGCAACTGCCCCCACAAATCCCGAGAAACATTGCCCCCACGCGATCTGCGTTCTGACTGCAAATTTAGAAATCGATTCCGCACGAGCCGAAATCGCAAGCTATACTTGAATGGCTTTTTATATTTGAACAGTTCCAGATCCATATTTCAAAATGGGGAAAACGAAATGGCACAGCCAATTCAGACCATACCGTCACAGTGGCTCGTTCCTCCTGTCTCTCTCTGCCTGTTACTGGGGATCCCGATTCTGAGTATCCTGCCGTTGATCACCTGGAATGGACTCGCCTGCCTGCGAAATCACCTTCGTAGCGTTGCAGACTAATACCGAACCTGAATGAGCAAAGTAAGATCAACGCTTATTCCATCGTCCGCACCAATGCTGGCGCGAGGACGAGACTACCTTCAGTAGAGTGTGCCTGAATTTTCGAGAACAAGGAAGACAAATCGAGATTGTCCCAATCCCCACTTTCTGGTGGACGCACCGATGCACTCACATTTTGCCATCCGACTGGCTGTGATAACTTTCGGGTAATCGAAATCTGTGAGCCGCTGTTCATTAAAGCCGCACCAGTGACGAGGCCAAAACCAACGATCCGACGATCAGGAACGCCATCCGTATCTTCAATCGTCCCATCTGTAAGAACAACATACCCTGTAGAATCAAGTAACGAAGTGCCCCCGGTATGGTCAAAGGGATCCTCGCCAACGGTAATAACATGGGGTAGTCTAGGCTCCGTCGCGCTTATCAATTGAACCTGGCTTGGTAGATCATTACCGACAATTAACGTGATTGTCTCTCCATCGTCCTCTTCTCCCAACCACAAGTTGATATCCATCTGAACGTTGAGTAGACCTATTAAACCTAATGCTCCATTAGCGACACCAACACGATAAGCTGGTCGTGCATGCGCAATCGCCGTGGCGCGGACAATCGTGCCACGTTCGCGTTGATTCCATAGTGCCGCTGGATCAGGATCTGCTTCACCTCTCACATATTCGGCTCGCGTATTCGCACTCCTGCCGAACAGGAAAGGGATCGTGGGACCGCTGGAGCTGACATTTGGTTCTTGATCTTCGTCGGTTCGTCTGAGACGCACCAGAAAGGCATCATCGCCAATCTCCATATCATATTCATCGTGATCGAGAGGAAAATCTAAGGCATAGGGATGCGATGAATCATCGTCTGACTGAAGAAAATCTCCTCGGTAATAATCGTCATTCTCCTGATGGCGGCCATTTCGAACATACTGACCACTCAGCATATCACCGTGCCGACCATCAGCCGTGTTGAGCTGCAAAGCCGGATCATAAACACTGATATTCTCTGACTTGATTGTGCGAGAAGCTTTGAAGTCCGTTCCTGGTAATGAGATATCACTGGATTCATCATCAAATCCTATAATCGGCCCGGCTCCTAAGTTCAGAGCATCTACAGTTCCACTGGGATTCAGGTTGTCGTCAAATACCGAAGAAACCAGATCACGAACCCGCTCACGGCGTTGTGTTTCTGACAGGCTATCATCATCACGCAATCGCAGGCCTTCCATCGCTGCACTGTTGACAGCAGTCTGCATTTGCCGCCGCGTGAGGGTCACCATGCCCAGATGGACAATAAGCGTCATGAGTGGCATCAAAACAAACAGAAAGATCGCAAACCACGTCAGAACCGTTCCGCGACGCCGGGGTGTCAATGCGAAATTGCCGCGAGCAGTTCGGTAACGGGACTTCACTCGAAAACCTCCCGCCGATAGATTCCCTGCGCGGTAAGCACTTTGCGATAGGGACGAACGGTTGTCAAGAAAGCCTGTGCCTCTCCAAAACCGTATGTGCCCCGATTCGGTGATGCCCCGATATTCGGATTAGCAGTCGGGTTCACTAGCGAATAACCCGCTTGACTCAGAGTTTCCCCATCAGGAAACATCGCGGTATTCGCGCCCGTCACCTGAGAATCATCGGCAATGACGGGAACATTTAAGACTCCATCGGCACCAATCGTATCTGGTGGATTGATGAGATTTCCACCTGAATCCGTATGCACATAAGCCACCAGACCTGCGGACTGATAGGGGTAGTTGATTCGTAATGCCACCATCCCAGCCTCAAGTTGTCCCGTAGTGGTGGCAGTCACTGAATAAGGCCCCTCTGCTTCTCCCTCAGGAGTAATCTCTTCAACCACTCTGTGCCATTCCGTGATCGTTTCAACTCCCGTTTCAGAATCACGATTCTCTGGGCCGACGACTGCAATCACGACTGTCTGATCACCGTCACCGTTCGTCACCAGGGTTCCGGGGTATCGAATCATGTCGATGTCGGGGTCATATATATAAATAGAAAATAAAAGCTGATTGATTAAAGGAAGCATTGCCGGATCCGTGCCGACCGGTACCACCAGGGCTGCTTCCGAAAACACTCCTTTATCCTCATCCTTAAGATCATCCTGAAAGATCCCTAACGGACTAAACGGAGTCCGTGCCAGTTCCTGGGCTCCCACGTCAGCTGCCTGTTGCACAATGTTGGCGGAGAAAAACAGGAAGCCGAAGGCCAGCATTGCGCCCAGGAGGAACGTCAAAAGAAAGGCAACGACAGCAAATTCCAGCAGGACCTGGCCACGACGTGACCGGCCCGACGAATTCTGCTGGAGAGACAGGCGATTCCCCCTCTTGCCTTCTATTTTAACGCGACTGACCAACATGCTGACTCCACATGCACCAAAAGCCCTTATGCATAACAATTGCATATATTTTAGTGGGAGAGAGCACCGCCTGCAATGATTTAATTCACAGAATCGCAAGGCAGGCAGATTGATTCGCTTTCGAAGACAACAGGGTACGTTTATCCACAGATTCATTCAGAATAGCTGGCGGGCATCACGGCTGATCGTCCGTTTGTATCCTCTGAGAGGGCAGCTAATAACGACTGGCTTTTCAGGCTGGGGTCAATTTGTGCCGCTTGTTGCAGGTGAGCCAGAGCTTCCTCTTTTCGACCGCTCTTGAACAAAATCAGACCGATGTTGTGATGTGCCGCCGCCGGTCCCAGGGCTGCTTCGAAGTGTGCATGTGCTTCCTCCAGCTGCCCCTCAGCCGCCAGGGTCATCGCGAGATTAATTCTGGCTTTCGAATGCGTTTGCTTCAACTTCAAAGCCTGCTCCAGTTGCTTTTTCGACTCGGCATAGTTCTTTCTTGAATACAGAAAATAACCAAAGTCGTTTCGCAGGTCTGCATTTTTGGGAGACTCTAGCAGCGCCCGTTCGTATTCGCGTTGCGCCGCATCCAGGCGCCCCTGTCGATCGTAGAGCACCGCCAGCGGATAGGCGACCCCTTTCAACTCGGGTTCGAGTTTCTTTGCCTGTTCGAGCTGGGAAATTGCATGCTCGTCTTTCTCATGAGACGCCAGTTCCAATCCGGTTAATCGGCAGGCTTCCGCTTTTGTATGCTGGTCGACCGATCTCAGTGGGAGTTGATTCGTCGATTTGCTCATAGCAGGTAATGCGTTTTTAAAACTGACACAGCCCGTCGGAATCAAAATGCAGGCGAGCATCAACAGCAGCTTCGTTTTAGAAAATGGAATCCGCATCAATATAGCCCTCCGCCGCCACCACCACCAAAGCCGCCTCCGCCACCACCAAAGCCTCCACTGCCTCCACTGCCTCCACTGCCGCCTTGTCCACCGCGTTGGCCGCCGCCCCCCTGGAGCAACTGATTGTAGATGCGTGGCGCTTCAATGCCATGCACGCCGACCCGATCCAGCATCGCAACGAACACGCGTTCCTCTGCATCTGAGACTCCATGCTCTACCAGGAGAGCAATGACGGCCTGTCTGCGATGTTCGTTCAATTCCGTATTTCGTTTTTCTGCTTCATCCAGTGACTCCGTACCCTCAAACATAACTGGCTCGGCTTCCAGGATGACCCGTTCCGGACAACTGAGTAGGGTATCAGCAATTTTCCTGACATGGTGTTTCCCATCTGGTCCCAACTCGCGCCCTCCGGCAAACCATTCGTGGCGACTGACGACAAAGTCATAGCGTCGAGCCGAACAGATCTGCGCGTCATACCAGGGATTAACGTAGGTCCCCGGAGGAGACGGTATCGCGGATTTGCCGATATCGGGGTACCGCTTCAGATCGTCCTTGTGGTAGGCATAATTCTCTTCACCATCGTAGGCGTAAACCGTAGCCTCTTCGCCGGTTGTCTGAGCTTCATAGCCCGACTGTTCTCCCAGCGAATTACAGCCCGTTGTTACGAGCAACAACCCACCCGATGCCAGACAATTCAGCCAGTGACAGCGGCGTGCAGTTTTGATTAAGTTCAGCCAGTTCATGGATGCACCTTCATTTCTACGGAAGGACAAAGCAGGCCATTTGAGTGTCCAGGCTGTCCGATAATCAGTTCTTGTTCCAGTCGACGGAAGGCCTTGATCTGCTCCAGATCCGTGCGGGCGGGCGAACGGAAATCCTCAGAGAAGTGTCCTGTCAGACTGCCTCTGATAAAGAATTCCAGGTCATCCGGTTCAAAGTAATCCGATCCGGGTAAGGGAAGTGGTTCACATTCGGCCTCAATCGGATTCACAAGGTAGGGAGTCACCAGCACGATCAACTCCTGCTCGCTATAGGAATTCTGATCACTGGCAAAGAGTCGTCCCAGGTAAGGAATATCGCCTAGAAAGGGAACGCGGTCCGACTTCGCTGTCAGGCCGGTCTGGATCAGCCCTGCAATTGCAATGGTCTGCCCTTCGCGAAGTTCCACCGTTGTTTGAAAATTACGAGTATTCAATCCCGTAATGGCGGCACCGTCAATCTGCGTGGTTGCGTCGGTCTGTGTGCTAACCTCAGCCTGCAGATTCAGACGAATCCGATCCGAGTCGGTGATGTTAGGAGTGAACTGAAGCTGAACTCCATAGGGCACGAAATCAACTCCCTGCAGACCCGCGCCGGTAAAGCCGGTGATCTGTGGCACCGGAAATGAACCGCCGACCTGAAAATTGGCTTGCTGACCATTCAACGTGGTCAGGTTCGGTTCGGCCAGGGATCGTGCCAGATTCAGTTGTTTGAGAGCATTAATGGCCAGGTCGAAATCGCCTCGATTGACCAGCAAAGTACCACCGGTCCCGGCGGCTCCTAATTCTGCAATCGGCAGAATGGAAAAGAAATTCGTGGAGCCTCCCCCAATTCGCAGGTCAGCCCCAATGGCCCGCGCCGCACTCCGGTTCACCTCAGCCACAGTGACCTTTAACATCACCTGCTGAATACCACCGATTTCGAGCATATTGACGACGTTTCTATTTTGGAGATAATTTAATCCATTTGAATTGTCGTCATTGAGGTGCTCTAATTCTATTTGTCTTCTGAGAATTGTATTTTCATCGACCAATCTTGGTTCTGATCCACTATTCGAAAGTTCGGCCCCCTTTTCCAGTTGAGTTATATCAACATCTTCGAATAGTTTGGGATCTAATGGATGGTTCACTTCATTCTTTTTGGGGAGACTGAAGGTGACGATTTTTATTATTTGTGCCGCTTCTGCGACGTCTTTGGCTTGCCCCCGAACAACGACCTGCTTTCCCACGTAATTAAGGCGAACTACGCTGTTAGGAAAAGCCTTATTGATCGACTCTTCTAGATCCTCTAAAAATATCTGATAACGTTTTCCAATCTCAGGGTCTCCATCGACGTTTACCGTGCAGCTATATAAATCTCTTCCTCCGGGTGCATCCGGGTTGTCAAACCAGAAGTTTAGAACCGTTGTGCCAATCTGTTTTCCGGTAATTGAGTATTCTGTATCGGTAATACTCAAGACATCTACGATTTCCTTATTCGCTACCTGATCTCGGAAGGGAGCCTGGCGAAACCGGATTATTGTTGGTCGACCAAGCTTTAATTTCAGATCACAACTGGGGTCCACTTGATCAAGAATGTATTTATTTTCCAGCAATGAGCAGGTAGCGGCAGCGGAATTCTCTGGTGATGGAGGCACCATAGCCGGTTTCAGATTCCCAGGCCGTTGAGAACCCGGGTTGGTTTGAAAGGCGATTCGCTGTTGGCTGGCAGAGCGTTTGGCTGGTGTACTGGAAATCCGTCGCGGGGGGGCAAGATTGACCCTGCCCGGCTTGCTTTCCTGGGATTTCCAGCCTGACTGCGCAGACAACTCAGATGTTGTGCCCAGTAGCAAAATCAAGAGAACGAGTGGCAACCCCACCCTGACCGGGGATTGTGGACGTCCTGAAACTGAGATGTCCGACTGAATTTGCACGTTCGCCCTCGCGAATTGTTAAAATAGGAAATGTCCAAAGTATTTGACGCACTTATGGATTATATCGACTATTTCGGTTGCAGGACTTGAGGCCAAAGCTCCACATGCAAATTAATTGCATGTGGTTTTCCGTCATTCAGGATTGAAAGCGAGAGTTTCGATCTAATATAGTGAAACGTTTCCTGACGGGAGAATCCGGGTGAGTCGTGTGCCGACATCGGGAAGTGGTTTACTGACAGGAACTTCCAGCGTTGCAACGACTTGCTTGCCTTGAGGCAATACAAATCGCCAAGGCGGAACTGCTTCGCGACACTCCACGACACAGCCTGCTTTATCCAAAAACACGAGGTTCAAGGAAAATCTCATGAAACAGGTATGTACCGAACTACAGGGATTTAACAGCAGTCCGGTATCCGGGGGCAATTCCCTCTGAAACTGAAGTCCCCAAAATCGGGTCCACCAGTTATCGGCGACGTAAAGATTTTCCAGAAACAGAGAACCGTCTTCTGTTTCAACCCGGCCAGCATACCATCCTGTCATCCGCCTAAAGACCCCTTCAAAAATGCATCCAGTACCTTCACGATCTGATAGATGACTGGTCCCAGTGCGGCTGTCAGTATGCCCGGTAGGAAACAGGCAATCAGCGGGAATAATAGCTTGACCTGAATGGCCATCGCCATAGCCAGGGCGCGTTCCCTTCTCCTCATCCGCAGATCATTGGCTTGTGTTCTTAGGGTAACAGCCAGACTGGAACCTGCCTGTTCCGCATGGATGACTGCTGACACGAAAATGGAAAACCAGGGCACATCAACGCGCCGCATCAACAGCCTCAGTGCATCAATTCGTTGTCTTCCTGCCAGAATATCCATTTGAAACAATCGCAATTCCTGCGCGAGTGCCCGAAGTTCCTTCTGAGTATTCACGATTCGATCCATGGCGGAATCAAAACTGAGCCCTGCTTCAGCGAGCGTGGCTAACAGGTCAAGTGTGAGAGGCAGGTCTTTTTCGATCTCACGTACGCGACTTTTCCGCTTCGACCTGACATACAGAGCGGGCAACAGGCCCAGCAACAGGCCTCCAACCCAGGGACTGGACCACGCCAGGGGTAGAAACACCTCGCCGACACCACCCGGCAAAACTCGTAATAACAGCGTGACCTGCGCTACGGCACCAATCCAGAAAACGACTGCTACAAAACCCGCTCCCAGTAACAGACCTGTCAGAGTCAAAAGCACAAACAGAAGCGGCGCATTCGGATTGCGAAAACCTGCAGTAATTAACCATTTTGTCAGCAGGTTGCCATGCAGAATCGAAAGTTGTTCTTCTTCGGAATATGCTTCTGATATGGGACTTCGGAGACGCTCATGTACACTCTGGCGTATAAACCAGTAACGCAGCAGAAAATATCCGCCTGTTCCAATAAATAACCAGACTGCCAGAATGGGAACCAGTTGCCAGAAAGTGGGCATTGTATTTGTCTCTACTGTTAGAACTGAGGAGTACTCAGTCGCGAAATCCAGACAAACCCGACCGCTTGTAATAACATGGCAATCGAAACCATAACTTGCCCGACCAGCGAATTCAGAAATTCCGCCATCCGTTCGGGGTCATTCCGCCAAATCAAAGCACCAATGAAGTAAGTTACCAAAACCACGCTGATCACCGACAACCGCGCCTGTGTTGTCATCGCCTGCATTCTTCTCGACAGTTCCAGTCGATCGCGAATGGTGTGTGCGACATTCGCTAAAGCGACTGAGAGTTGGCCTCCCACACTCCAGTTCACAGCCAGTGTCTGTGCAAAAAGTCCGATCGTTTCGATGGGAATCCTGGAACTGAGTTCAGAAAAAACGAGTACCGGGTCATCTCCATACCGAATACTGGCAATCAGATCGCTGAGTTCATTCTTCCAGGGAGAGGCTGTATTTTCCATAGCCGATTCCAGTGCGCCTTGCAGGCTGGCTCCGGATTTGACTGAAGCCACCATCATGTCGATAGAATCTGCCAGCTGCTGTTCGACTCGATTGATTTTCCGTTGCAACCACCATTCTTCTAATTGCCATAAGATCAATCCTAACATCACTCCCATCGAGACTGTATAAGGCCAGGGCCAGTTGGCGAGAAACCATAACATCATGGTCGCAGTCAAAAACACAACTCCGACCAGCCACCTCCATCTCCGCATGACAGGACTCCGCGTAATTCGAGAATACTCACTTCGTCCATTGTCCTGTGAACTTTGCAATCGTTGCCGGGAGACTTCCGCAGCACCGGCACGATGCAGCATCCAGACAATCATGACAATTCCCGGAATCAAAATCAGCGTGCCTATGATGATCGCCCACATATTTATAATCCCACCCGGTTCGATTTTCGGAACATTTCAAATGGAATATCCCAGCCCCGTTCCCGTAAATCGTGAACGAAGCGTGGTACTATCCCTGTCGATACGAATTCGCCCTGAATTTTTTTTCTTTCGCGTCCCGTCTGTTTAAAATCAAAGATATTCTGAAGCTGTGGTGTTTGTTCCTCCATGCCAGTCAGTTCTGCAATATGATCAACACGTCTGACACCATCATCAAAACGCCTGACGGATACAATCACATCGATTGCCGAAGCGATCTGTTCCCGGATCGCCCGGGAAGGCAATTCCATCCCCGTCATCAGAACCATCGTTTCCAGTCGAGAGATGGCATCGCGGGCGCTATTGGCATGAACCGTTGTCAGGCTGCCGTCATGTCCGGTATTCATCGCCTGTAACATATCGAGTGCTTCAGCTCCACGCACTTCGCCTACGATAATTCGATCAGGACGCATACGCAATGAATTGATCACCAGGTCGCGCGCGGTAATGCGTCCCTGCCCTTCCAGATTGATGGGGCGAGTCTCTTTGCGGATGACGTGTTCCTGATCGAGAATTAATTCGGCGGCGTCCTCGATGGTGATAATCCGCTCATTGGAAGGGATGGCTTCACACATGGCTCCCAGAAACGTCGATTTACCGGCACCGGTTCCCCCTGAAACCAGAACATTTTTCCGGGCGGCAACGACTAAATGCATGAATTCAAGCATGTCAGGGCTGAACATACCCAGTTTCATCAGATCTGCGCGCGTTAATCTCTTACGTCCGAAGCGTCGGATCGACAGTGTGGGACCGTCAAGCGTCACAGGCGGGAGCGTGGCGTTCACGCGGCTACCATCTGATAACCGGGCATCCACCATGGGAGAGGATTCATCAATCCGGCGTCCGATACGAGATGCAATCCGCTGAATAATTCGGATCAGGTGTGCGTTATCGCGGAAACGGACATCGACTTTTTCAAGCTTGCCGTAACGCTCGATATAAACACTGTCATAACGGTTGACGAGAATATCCGTGACGGCAGGATCTGCAATCAGAGGAGCCAGCGGTCCCACTCCCAGTGTCTCTTCTTTGAGATCTTCTACAATCTGAACCCGCTCTTCCTCATTGAGTGGTAAATCCTCAATCTCGAGAATCCGGGCCATAAATTCTTCGACCTGCTCAGCTAACGCATCCTCTCCATCACTCAAAAGCTCTCCGATATTCAATTCGTCCAACAGCCGTTTGTGAAGCCGACCTTTGACGGTTAAATAGTCCGCATGCCCGGACGGGCGGGGAGCAGGTATATGACTGTTGCTCGATTCACTCTGACGCGACTGAACTCGCTCCTGAGGAATATCAAATTTAACTCGCCCCAGACGATCTCGAATCGATCTGGAATCAGGCTGTGGATTATTCTCTTCAGTCATTGGGAACCTCATAACTTTCCTGATGAGAATCTATCACGGAAGTCTCAGAGGGGACATTATTTCCCTTAAGTTTACGACGATGCGCTTCAATTTCCCGAACCATCGCCTGCAGTTGTTTTTCTAACTTTGACCACCAGGACCGATGCATTGCGAATGGCTGTCCGAGGTTGGCAGAGGTCAATACCTGTTTATGGTAAGGGAAGACGTAATCGATCGGCCGATCCAGAGTCATTTGAATGTCCTGAGTTGTCGGATGGCCTGTCACGGTTGTCATGCGATTCACCACAATCCGCCGTCTCGCTTCCGGATGCCCAAGATTATCCAGTAATTCCAGAAGATGCTTGATACTCAAGACGGTAGGCACAACATTATCCAATACAATGAAAGCGAGATCTGCCGTATCCAGGACCGACATCACGATTCGATCAAACAGCGGAAAGGTATCAATCACCACATACCGATAAGTACGACGCGCCAGGTTCAGAACACGTGTCATCAACTGGTCATCAATTTCCATTGCTGCAACGGCATTGGGCGGCGCAGCGAGTAGTTCCAGTCCCGATGAATGCGGGGTTGCCAGTTGACGAATCAGAGTCGAATCGAGTCGCTGACGTTCCCTGATAGCATCGAGCAGAGAAGTTTCTGGACGCAGGTTGAGCATGGGAGCGCAAACCCCCATTTGCAGAGACGCATCGATCAACAGAACATCACCCGGATGTTTCTGTGCTAACCGGGTGGCGACATTGACGGCCAGAGTGCTTTTTCCTACCCCCCCCTTATTGCTGAGAAAGGCAATAGTGGTCGCCGCCGATGATTGTGACTGCAATACTGATGGATGGGGACGATCCAGAAACTGACTGAGATCTTTCGATGAAATCGGTCGCCGGAGAAAATCCTGCGCCCCTGCTCGCATCCCTTCGACAAAGATGGAACCGAGGTTTTCTTCATCGAGATTGGAAGGATGAAAGGTACCGGCAATTAATGTCTGCGATGAGACGGCCTGAATCTCGCGAAGATAGGACTTAAACTGATCCAGATCATTGGCTACATCCACAATGACGAACTGCGGAGACAGATCCCTTGTCAAATCAACGGCAAGGGTTAAATCATGAGCCTCGTGTACTACGATTGCATGACGTCGTTTCCCTGACAGTCCCTGTTCGACTTCAGATTTCAGAGAAGTGTCAGGGCTAATGACAAGAAGATGTTGCTGGAGACTGGATGACATCAGGGGCGGGTTTCCACAAGCTTAGCGTGACGAAGAAGAATGAGAGTGATCTGCTCTAACGGGAGACGAAACCCAGATATCACGGGTAACGGTATTGCCGCGAATATGTTCGATAATCCGGGGTTGGGAAGCAGGATCTTTTTGAGGAAGACTGGCGTCACTGGTTTGATCCGCCTTGCCAGACGCCGACTTTGCGGCCGATGATCGCTGCGTGTGCTGTTCTCCCGCAGACGGTGTTGGTTCCGCTCCAGCGTTTCCCGATATGGGGAGAGCCATGACAAGAGCGTCTGTAGAAATCGCTTCAGTGATTCCAGGCAATTCCCGATAATCGACCGCGAACAGATACGAGCGTGTTTTGATGACGGACTCATGGAGGTGTGGTACAATGTTGCTTCTGTTCGTGCGGGAAATTCCACTACTCCCCAATGTGATCCCTGAGCTGATGTCACGGTCCTCCAGAATCCGAGTTTTTCGCTTTTCAAACTGCTCTCCGATCTCTACCAACGTTGCCCGGGCAGACAGCACAATAAAGTCTGAAAACGAGGATTGGCCCGCCAAAGCACCTGCCTGTTGGACGGCATTTCCATTATTCAAACCGACATGAACCTCCGCACCGAGCCCGGCAAGATCATAAGGATGAGTCAACACCAGCTGAAATTGATCGCCGGGTTGCAGTAATGTCGCGTCATCCAGGCCACGGATCTGGTCGCCCGTGAAATGAATTCCCATCTTTCCCACGGGGATACCTGTGGTTGGTCCCGACTTGGAACGAAAGGGGGCCAGATCGGAAGTGCGAATCGTGCGCCCCGGTTCGATCTCCCGCACAACAACACGATCAATCAACGAGTTCAGATCGGTGACCCAATCATCGCGAATCCGATCTTCCGGGAAATACATAATTCGTGGTCGTCCGGTAGCGGGATCCACAAAATCATCGACGGTGAGTTTCGACCAGATTTTCACAGGCCGCGCTGTGACGGGGACCGCGCGATACCCCTGGGGTGCGGTCTCTTGTTTCTGCGCTGTGAACTCCACGATGTCTGCAGCATTTTTGAAGTGAATCCACTGCAGATCCTGACTCGGGAGTGCGGTGAGATCCACATTCTCCTGAGACTCCGGAAGAACTTGCTCGTTGGTAGAAGCCGTCACGGTACGTTGATGAACGGCGACAAATAATGGCTCTTTCAGATTGATCGCCTGAGTTAAACTTGTCACATCTTCACCAGCCAGAGCCACCACGATGTCGGTCTGCTTTCCCTCTCCCGTCTTGAGAAGCATCACGTCTTCGACGACCATGCGGACTCCCTGGCGAAGTTCACGTTGCAGCGTGGCATCTTCAGGAGACGCTACTCCCCCCTGAAGTGTGGCCCAGTCGGTCAATGGAAACGCGGGACGTTGTTTTTCTGATAACGCCTGGAATACGGAAAACCAGTTGCCAGACTTGAGCTCTTCCAGCCCAGTCAGACGTTCGCTGGGAATTGTCAGCACGGACATTCCCGGAGGAGCAGCAGAGGCAATACCGGGAAGCGTTCCTGCAGGCATCAGATCCGCTTCCGTAACAACAGCGCCCCTGCTCAGATTTCGTGCCAAGACTCGACCATTTAAATCTTCGAAACTGGTTAACCAATGATTCTGAATTTTCTCTTTTGGAAAGTAATAGAGATTGAGCCGTCCGGTGACTTCATCTGCCAGATCATCCTGATGAACTGGCGCGAACGCATCGACAGGACGAGAGAGCGTCACCACCGGAACCAGACCTTCCAGAGAAACCTGTTTGGGTTCATCAGCGGAGTCCACCGGTTGACCACTGCGGGCGACACAAAATATCTTCACTTCAAGTCCCAGTGCTTCGGTCAAGGGAGAGACTTCCACAGGGTCAATAGCAAGCGTTGCGACTATGTTCGAATTGGACTTCCGCCGCGCTCCACCGGGAGACACCACCAGTTCACTGGCACCCTTTGTCGACTGAGACGCTCCCTGCGTGATGGCGACCATCGTTCCACCGATCACCAGCGGCTTGACCCCTGTCTGACGCGCTAACTGGCCAGACCGCGTATCGGGCGGCTTGACCCCACCCAGCAATGCGGCTTGCTCGATATTGGATTCCGGATCCTTCAGGGAAGGAAGCATCGCGATCAGGTCAAACATGTCCCCCTGGCGCAATAACTCCATGCCAGAAATATCTTTGATATTCAATGTCAGACTGCGTTTCCCTGGTGGAATCCCAGCAGACATACCTGGACGTGTTCCTTTAGGCAGAAGATCTTGATCAGTAAAAACATACCCCGTTCTTTTGTCGCGTCTGACGACTCGTCCTACAATTTGTGCCAAATCTCTGAGCATTGCAGGACTGGCCTGATCTTGTCTAAGCCAGATCACATTCAATTGACCTGTCTGGGAATTGATCAGGTCGGTGCGGGTGATGGCGTCATACGCTCTGACTGGTCGGGACAGTGCCGGAAATGCGATCTGGCCTTCACGAGAAATTGGTTTCTTTTCAACAGTAAAGAAACCAGTTGCGAATAAAGTGACAAAAACTCCACCCGCGATAAGCATCAAAAAGACAATTAAAATCAGTGCGAAACGCCAGCTGTTTGAACCAGTCGTTGCTGAGCGTCGGGGATTCATCTGGAAACTCTCCTGCTATTTCGTTGGGTGGAAATCACTAGTGCAACACTATTGCATATAGAGAGTATCAGGTCCATGCACACTGATTGCAACACAAAACTGGAATATAAGTGAGGAGATCTTTTTAAACAGGACGCTCGTTGCAGGACCAATGAGCAAAACCTTCACGGTACAAAAAAACAGAGCAGAATAATCCGTATTCTACTCTGTTTTCAATTTCAAAGGACATCATTTCTGACGCCTGTGCCTTGTATCCAATCAGGAATTCAGGATTAGCTCCCGGGCTCTACAACCAGTGTACTGGCATTGAAACCCAGGTTGCCACTCATGGAGCCTGGAGAGGAAACATCCAAAACGAGACCAGTTTTATCGTCTTCGGCCGCCCCGCTGGTCGTCGCCACAAGCTTGCCACTGATAATAGGCGCGTTGTCATCAGTATGAGCACCTGGCAGAGCACTCGCGACTGTCGCTAAGAGGTCGTTTGTTTTATGTCCGAGAGTGGCGACGGCTGCCAAAGTGACTAAGGCGACACCACCGACCAGGATCCCATATTCAACCAGACCTTGACCGAATGGCACTGCCGCTATTTTTTTGATTTGTGTTTGCGCAACGATTCCGGCGTGACACAGTCACGAGTTTAATTTTCTAATTTTTTGCCAGTTCGCTGGAAATTGTGTTTGGCAAAACCTCTCCTGGCATTATGCTGCGTTCTGGCAAGGCCTTCCTTGGGTTGGTGTGTGAAGACATTTGACCAAGGAAGGTTCTATGCCATTTATATCAGCTTCCCGTGTGAATACAGCATCATTTTCCCTTTTCAAACGTTCGATGATGCAAGATGCTTCGCTTCCGCTATCTGATGTAATCAACGATCAGCGCTGGCAGCAGGTGTTTGACAAACACGACATCGATTTCGGCAATGATCCCGATGACGTTTACACACCGGCAATTACGCTCTGGGCGTTAATCTCTCAGGTCTTCTTTGCCGGTGAGCAACGCAGCTGTAAAGCAGCCGTCATCCGTGTTGCCAGCTTAGGGGCGGCACTGGGCCGGCGGGTCTGCAGTACGAATACCGGGGCTTACTGTCGGGCGCGACTCAAAATGCCGTTTATTGCCATTCGAGACATTGTCCAGCAAATCGCAACCGATGCTGAAACGGCCTGCGACCAGAATCGTGTTCAGACCAGAGAGCAGTCAGTGGCTCGCCTCAGTCCTTCCAGCGTAGCCGATGCGAAGTCACGGCGCACTGGCGGTCGCATTCTGCTTGTTGACGGCTTCACCATCACCGCCGCCGATACTCCCGAGAATCAGCGTGCCTATCCGCAGAACCCGACTCAGAAACCGGGGCTCGGGTTCCCCGTTCTACGCTGCGTTTCTCTGATCTCGATGACGACCGGACTGCTGATCGATCTGGTGAGCGGGCCTTACAGCGGTAAAGGGAGTGGCGAAACGGCCCTGTTCTGGCAAATGCTCAATACACTCCAGTCGGGAGACACACTGGTAGCGGATTCGTATTACTGCACGTACTGGCTGGTGAGTGCGTGCCGTGCGCGGGGCGTTCAGATTCTGATGAAGAATCATCACTTGCGTGACGATCATCCTCAAACCGCACGGCGGCTGAGCAAACGGGAGAGATTGGTGACCTGGTCACGTCCCCTTGTCCGTCCTGCCTGGATGCCCCGTCAGGAATACTGGCGACAACCGCTGACGCTCACTCTGCGTCTGGTAGATGTGCAGATCAGTCAGCCGGGATATCGCGCCAAAACGTTTACGATTGCCACCACCATCACAGATCGGAAAGCATGCTCGGCGCACTGGATCGCCGCCGTATATCAGAGCCGCTGGCTGATCGAACTGGATATTCGCAGTATCAAGTGTTCTCTGGGAATGGATATTCTGCGTGCGAAGTCTCCGGCCATGGTACTCACGGAACTCTGGTCGTGCCTGCTGGCGTATAATCTGATTCGGTTCAAGATGCTGCAGAGTGGCATTGCGACAGGCCGTGATCCGCGCTCCCTCTCGTTTACCACCACGCAACAGATGCTGGCTGCAAGTTGGTTGTTGGGAGCCGTTATGAAAACGACCAAGGAATTAGCCACGCTCGGACAGCAGGTCCCCTGCAGCGAACGTGTGGGACATCGCACCGGCCGAACAGAACCCAGAGCCAATAAACGCCGAACTAAAGTGCTGGCTCTACTGAAGCAACCAAGGTACCATTATCATCAACAAAGGAGGACGATCGTATGAACGCAAACTGTTACGCCACAACAGGCAGTGCCATTCGGGTCAGCGACTG
>Ga0208903_1000942_pt1 | contig 18677 bp, 22 predicted proteins | sample AntAceMetag02UKJ_FD_184769 | JGI IMG/M metagenome (GOLD analysis project Ga0208903, IMG submission 184769) | Saline lake microbial communities from Ace Lake, Antarctica - Antarctic Ace Lake Metagenome 02UKJ (SPAdes) (version 2) | ecosystem: Environmental > Aquatic > Non-marine Saline and...
TATTAAGAATTGAAACGGCTATTGAATTACTGCCACTCGTATAAGACACAGTGTCGTCTGCTGCACCTCCAAGTCTTAAAATTCTTAATTGTGTAGAATTAACCCCAATTGGATAACCTAAATTGCTCCCTCCGTCAATGTAACTAACTGCCAACCCAAAAGATGAGTTTGTGCTGGATAAAACTGAAAAGCAACTAGACGAACCGTCCGCTGCTGTTACAGGAACTGAAGAACTAGACGTTTGTAACACTTTATTACCTGAGCTAATTACTGAGGGCTTACCACTTAACAATACCAAAGAACCCGAAGAAACAATTGAAGGTTGATTACTTGCCGAAGATATTGAAACATCATTACCGTTCCCACTTTGGTCATACCAAGTAGCAACAAACCCGTCCCCACTACCTACAAAAGAAAGTAAGGAAACTGTATCTAATTCATTATTTACAAATCCAATATCTTGTTCTGTGTTATCTGTTCTACGTACTCGAATAGCCGAACCTGAGTAGTTAGTTCTTAACCTTCTTAATGAATAAGCTGCGGCGGCGTTAGGGTAACTATCCAACAAGCCAACAAAACTTTGCCAAACTAAATTAGAACCAAGGTAAACTTTATTTACTTGGGTGCTTCCTGTTTTTACATCTACTATGTCGTTGCTTCCTATCTTCATTAAACTATAAAATAAACAGTTGTAGCACTTGGTGTTAAAGCATCGTACTCAGCTTGGGTTACCGTTGTTAATGCGTTAGTTGTGTAAGTTGTTCCTATATTCTTTTCAATCCTATTGTTAATGGCTGTTACGTTGGTAGAAATTCCCGAAGTATTGGTAGCAATATCAGCGGTGTTTATAATAATATCGCCTTGAATACTTGTAACATTCGCTTGAATGGTAGTAATATCCGAATCATTCGCAGAAATGTTGGTTGTATTATTTGATATTGCAGAAACATTGGTTGCAATATCAGCGGTGTTTATAATTATATCGCCTTGAATTGTTGCTATGTCGGAATCATTCGCAGAAATATTGCTTGTATTAGTTGCTATGTCGGTTGTATTGGTAGCAATATTCGCTTCTGCTGTACCTAATCCTGTACCGTTTGCCGCTATGTCAACGGCGTTGGTATCAATTTCCGAAGCGTGGTTGTTTACAACTGTCTTAACTTCATTAGCATTCTCAAAAGTGTACTTCTTTTCAATAGGGGAAGTGCTAACTTTGCCCTGCTCTTTGTCGGTGTATGTAATTAATGAAGCTGCCATTATATTTCGTAATTTTTGTTAATAGAATATGTTGTACCTTGGGAAGAATAACTCTCTGCGGTGTTCGGTCTTATGTACTCAGGCGTGTTGTTTACCAACTCGGTAAAACTTGCGTGGTTCTTTGTTAGATAGTCTTTAACTTGATTCTCATAAAACACCTTACTTGATTCTGCGGTCCTTTGCATACTTGCCAAGTCATCTGAACTAATAGAACTTACTTCGTCTGTATCCCCTATGCTTATGGTTTCTGCTCCTATCTTGTATAGCATCCTTGGAAGTGCCATTACATAGGTTTGCCAAATTACCATCTTCATTACGCTTGCCTTATCGGAGTTGTAAACCTCTTGATAAAAACCTGCCAAAGAATCGCTATTATAGTCATCCCTTAGTTTAATCATTAAGGCAGTACCAAGTACATTCTGAGCCGCTAAGTCTGTCGATTGAATTACTAAGGGTTCAAGTAACTTTGCGCTAAAGTTTTCCCCAATTCCAAGGTAAAACTTTAGATCGTCAAGTCCAATTATTAAAGGTATTGTTATTGCCATTTTATTCTACTTTGGGTAAGCGCCGTTTCTCGGCATATCTTTAGGTGCTTTCTTTGCTTGTCTGTATTCTGTTCCTTTTGGTTTCTTTTTACTTGGTATGTTGTCAACCTCTTTACCTCTGCTTATGTAAAGTTCCGTTTTAGACTTCATACGGTAAAGTTCTTCTTGCCAATAATGTCCACATTGAACACCGCCTTTAAATCTAAACAAACTATAATTCTGTCCGTTATGCCCGAATTGATTGTTAACACCATCCTCTGATGCCTTGTCAATATCTTCTTTTCTGTAAACAACACCTCTCCCCGTTCTACCCATCATTTGAGTGCAGAACCTTCTACTCTTTGCCGATGAATATTTTTCTTGATAGCTGTACCGGATCTTATAGTAATCTTTATCTAAATCGCTTTCTTTGTTTGGTCTTGATGTAACAAATTCGGCTAACTTTTGTAGTGAAGTTTGAACTGGTTTAATTAAACTTTTTGCCCACTCTTCTGTACTTTCTTGATTCTCTTCCCTTACATCTACAAGTTCCCATTCCTCGGCGTTTATTACTTCGCCAACCTCTAAAGCGTCCAACATCTTTTGGTCGTCAAAATCTTTGTTTGCGCTTAGTTGCGTTTCAACTTCAATTTTAATATCTTCTACATCTCTAAAAGAAACATCTTCAATCTCTAATTCTGCAAAGATTGGTTTTAGAATGTCTAATAATTGCGCTCTTCTTGGCTCGATTATCTTTACCCTCATTCGTTCAGTAGCATAAGCAAGTTCTTCTGTCTCGCTTGTAAAGCCTGCACCTTTAGAGTTTAATCCACTAATCAAATTAGCTGATGGTATTCTGTGAGCCTTTAATATTCCTATCTCGGCAGTTTCATATTGGTTTTCGTAAATCTTATCAAGCCCCGTTAAGTTAGGAGTTGAAAAGGTTGGAGCGTTACCACCTTGGCGGTAGTATGTACTTATTACTTTGCCTGCATTTGACGCTCCCATTGTTTGGGCTTGCGTTTCTATTGCGTCCGCTTTGTCTTGTTCATCGTTCCCGCTTGTTTCCTTGCTGATAATCATAGAAGGGAACATACCATTTTGCGCCCCATGAGAGTGCATCATGTAAATTGCAATCTCTAACTCTATTGCATCGGCTGCTGAAAGGTACTTAGGTCGTCCGTAAGGCGTGTTAAACGTTCCACTGTCATAATAGTACAGAATGCTTTTTTCATCCTCGCTATTGTAACTATTAATATAATTATTCTTATAGCTGTAAATTGAACTTTTAGGATTCCAATCAGCTTTATAAGAAAACTGCATAGGGCAATCTTCGTCATCAAGTAACGTTACCCTGAAATGAGAAACGTTAATATTCTCAACCGCCTTAATTTCTTTTAGTGGGTTTCTTCTAATCTCTAAAGATAAACTTTCCTGAATCAACAAAGCCGAAGCCATACCGAGTACGCTTTTCTTTTTAAAGAACTCAACTAACTTAACCTCGTCAGCTTTATTAGGACAAGTTAAACCCATTCCAACAATTTGCTGCGCTATGTCGTCAATTATACATTGATGCGTTGGGCTGTTATTGTAAAGGCTGTTTAAGTAGTTACTAAAAAGGTTATCGTAAGCATTAGGGAAGAACGTGTTGCTCTTTCTTTGACCTTGTATTGCGTTGGTCTTGTATCTTGATAGTTGTACTTTCATGCTAAGGCAAAGTCTAAAATGTAATCAAATGAATCGTTAATAGTTTCGTCTAAAACAAATCTTATAACTCCCTGCTTCAAAGTTGCTAAATCCTGCGAAATAGTATAGAAGTAGGTATCGTCTATTAATTGAGAAGTATCGGTAACATCTAAAGGGAAAGAATATAAACCGTTGCTTATATTAGTTATAACCGATGAAAATACAAGCTGCGCTCTGGAAGGACTGTCTAAGGTTAACGTAATGGTTGACCCTACTACGTTAGTCTGGTTTAGTCTTATTTTTACGCTTGCTGCTTGATTCTTGTTTATCGTTATCACTTACCACTTTTTTAAGTTCTGGATACCTATCAAAAATAGGCTTTAAATCTTTTAAAGTGGTGGCGTCTGTAATCTCAAACGCCACCCTTTTATATTGGTATTTACCTTTTTTTAGAGCCATTCTTTTTAGCTTTAATTGGGGCTTCAATTACTTCTTTAACGTAATCAATACCCATTAATAAGTACTGCGCTTTTACTTTTACTTCGTCAGTAATTCTGTTTTGCAATTCGGGATTGTCTTTTAAGAAGGTTAAAACCTCAGACTTTTTAGTTGTGGCGTCAATAATAAAATTATACTTTGAGCCGTTGTAGTTTCCGAATAGATACATAATTAAGAAGGTTCTGTGATTGTAAATGCTGCAGCAAATTCTGAAAAAGTTACCGTTGGCATTGCTGCTGTCGCTTCCTCAGTTAATGTTAATGTCACGCCTTTAGGGTCGTTCAAGTTTGTTCCTGACGCTCCTGCATCGCCACCCGTTACAGATAAACCTCTTTCGTTACCCATGTAAGTATAAACACCGTTTACCCATTTTACTAAAACTTCCGTTCTTCCTTTTACTAAGTTGTCAACCAAAGTTGCTAAAGCAGCAGAATAACCATCAAGTTTAAACTCTAACGTTCTGTCAAATTTAAAAGCGTTTGAAGTAGCTTCTGATGTAATTGGATTGGTTACTGTTGCAGTATTGAATACTGGCTCAATATGATAAGCCGCACCGCCTGTTCCTGAGATAGTAGCTACTCCCGCCGTTACCGCAATAACAACCTCTGTCTTTTGTCGCAAGTCTCTATCAATAATATAGATGCTATCAATTCCCGAAGGAGTTGCGCAACCTCGCTTATAAGCTGATAATGTTAATGTACACATTTAATTAATGTTTTAAAATTAAGGGGAGAAGTTACCCTCTCCCCGTATTATTATAAAGTGTTTTCCATTGTAACCCAATCAGTAGTTACAAGTCCTGCACCATAACCGAAGTTTCCAAAGATGTTTGCTTGGTTCTTCAAGTTATCTCTTTGATCAATTACATCAAGTGAAATAATATCGCTTGGTGCAGATGGTAAACCTATACCCAAGTTTGAAGTCTTACCTAAAAGAATCCAATAAGGGTTTAAGTTTGGTACAACTTTGATTCCAAAACCTCCGAAGTTTGTTGGCTCAGAAGAAAGGACCGCCATGTTTTGCGTTTGTAAGCTTCTTCTGTAAGCCCATGCAGTTGCAGGAGAAACGTGAAAGAATACGTCAGCTTGCTCATTCAATAAAGCTATCGGCACTTGGTCAACCATTGTGTTAAACTTCGCTTGGATAGTTGTAGGATCTGTTAAAGATGCTGCTGCTGCGATAATCTGAGCAGTTAAACTTGCCGCTGTTAACTTGTCGTTTGCTAATTTAACAAAACCGTTAATTGTTGCAGTGGTGTCTCCTGTTGCTCCTGCGTTAGAACTCCATAACTCAGCTTCAACAGTCTTTAATGCTTGTGCAGCTATGTTAGTAATCATTGCAACTTTCAACTCCTCTGGAATACCCATTGCGTGAATGTTTGCTACTGCTTCTTTCCACTCGGTGTTTTTAAACAAATCGTAAGGAATAGGCAAGTTAATGCATTTCTTGTCGATTGTAAACTCAGTGTCGCTAATTGCTGCATTGCCTTGCTCTGAAGGTGCTGTTGCGTAATCTTGAACAATTCCTCCTGTGGTCATTTCCCACATAGAGAACTTATCTCTTGTACCTTGTACTTGTTTAATTCCGAAGCCCGAATCAAATGATGCTGCTCCTAATACTGCATTCAAGAAAATCTCCTCTACTCGGGAGATTGAATCTGATGCTTGTGTAATTGCTACTGCCATGTCTTAATAATTTACTCTGTTATTTAAATAATTAGCAACAGAATTGGTTTCAATTGCATTTAATTTGGTTACTGATTTTGGTTGAACATCTGATACCTTTGCAAGTTTCTCAGTATTCAACTTTGTTTCTGCTTCAATTTTTGCTAAGGCTACTTTCATAACTCCTAACTCGGTTTTCAAACTTTCGTTTTCTTTACCCATTTCTATTGATGCTTCGGCTTGCATTTTTGCAATACCAACAATCTCAGCAATTTTGTTTTGCATTGCTTCGCTGTCAAACTTTTCTTCTTTTTCGCCTAAGTCTTCCATTTCTGTAATAGAAACCAAAACACCACCTTCAACGGTCATTGTCTTGCCATCCACTTCAAAAGTTCCTTCGGCAGGAACGGTCATGGCTTCATCTTCGAAAACTGAAACGCCTTCCTCAAAAGATTCTGCATAGATTAATACCCCTTCACCAACATCAACAGACGCAAGCTTAGTTTTTTCGCTTGGCTTCATACCAAGTTTAATTAAGATTTCTCCTAATAATTTGTTTGTTTCACTCATTTCTGAATTGTTAATTGATAAATTGATTAATTCGTGTGCCATATCGGCTTCTATTGATATTCCTTTGTATGTTCCATCTTTTATCTTTGCCCATACCTCGTCATTAGATATGTACGTTCCCTGCATCCATGTCTTGGCAGGAACTTTAAAACCTAACTTTGCGGCTTTGTCATTTATTGGATCTTCTACTATCCAATTTTCTACAACGTCAACGCCTACTAATTTTAGGCTTTCATCGTGTTCGCTATTCCAATCCCCAAGCGTTGTTTTAGCAAGCATATAATCCCTTGCAATCTCTTCAATGGTATCGCCTGATAAGTAAATCTCATAAGGCTCTCCGCTATCCGTTACCCTTGGTATTACTTTGTCTGGAATAAGAACGGGGCTGTAAATCATTCTTTTCTCTTCTTGGATAGAAAGCTGAATAGGTTTATCTTCTTTACTTAAAAAGATAAAATCTGTTTCTATTGCAGGATTTTCTACCAATGCAATTCTAAACACCGAGGTGCTTAACCAATCCTTTTTCTTCAGCTCGAATCGCTTCATGTTGTAAAATTAATTAGCTTGTTAAGAATAAAATTGTAGTATTCGTCGTATTGCTTATCTTTGCCTTATTAATTAATACTTGACAAAGTGAACAAACCAATCAACTACTTTTTAGAAAGGGAAATACTAAGGAAAATAGAAGTCTGCGAAATGATCGGCTGTTCTTTGAGAACCTTACACAATTACGTTAAGTTTAAAGGGCTTCCAATTCATAGGGTGCAAGGTGCAAATCCTTACTTCTTAGCTTCCGAAATAATGAAGTGGATAAAAGAAAGCTGAGTTACTTCCCTATCCTAATTAAATCGCTTACTCTATTATCCATCTGAGCGGTGTCTTTAATATCTTGATTCACTACAACCGCTCGAACTGTTCCAAATCCGCTACCACCTCCAACGCCTTGGTTGTTTGCTGTAAAGTCTGGGATTCTTGGAGTGTTAGTAGATGGTCTTGCACCGCCGCCACTACCACCCGAAACAGAAGAAGGAGAACCCCCGCCTGTTGAAGTACTTAATATCTTTTTAACTTGAAGTAAACCAAAAACGCCCGTTGCTACTGCTTGCGCTATTGCATAACCCGGTATTGCTGCGCCCGGGCTTGTTTGCGCTGCTCTCAAAGATCCGACAACCGCTGCAAAAGTATCAAAGGTTGCTTGTGCTGCTGCTATTCCTTTTTGTGCTTTCTCGTTCTTCCCTGCTAACTCTTGAAGTATGTTAAAGCCCGAAGAAACTAATCCAACTTTTATGTCAAACAACGCCTTGTCATCTGCCTTGGTTATTGCATCGGCAGCCTTTTTATCGTCATCTTGTTTTTTTAATGCGTCTGCTTTTATTTTTGATATTGTATCGGTATGTTCTTTTTCAATAGCTTCAACCGTTTTATTCATTAAATCGGTGTCATTAATAAATAATTTAGCTTGCTCTAATCTTAAAGTCCTTTCTTGCTCTGCTTCTAATATTGCTTTTTCTTGTTCTTCTTTTCCTAATAATGATAACTCTTTAATTATTTCTTTTTGTTCTTTGAGTAAAGAATTACGGTTGGTTTGTTGTTCACTCTCAAATCCTGCTACTTGGGCTGCTGTTGCTGCTACTTCGTTTAACGCTTGTTGTAGTGCTGCTTGTGAATCTATATTATCTTTATCAATAGAAAGTTTTGCTCTTGCTGCATCAACTCCAATTTGGGCAAGTTTAGTTTGTTCTGCTTGTTGGTTTTGTAGTATCCTGCCAAGTTCTTCATTTGCTTCTATTCTCTCTCCTATGCTTTTAGTATCGTCATCCCTTATCTGCCTTTGCCTTTCTGCCTGTAAATCGTACTTTTCAATTAACCCTTGTATCTTAGCTTCTGCAATTAAAGCAGACTTTTCTAGTTCCTTGTTTGCCTTGGCTGTTTCAAAGGCTGCCGATACGCTTATTTCTTTAACCCCTTCCATTACACCCGTTGCAACTTGTCCGATTTCACTTATAGCACCTCCAAAGTTTTCTACAACATCTTTACCAGCTACAATTGCATCTTTGCCTACTTCTATTATCGCTGCTTGCGTTTCAACTATTGAAGCTGTTAAATTTTTAACTGTTTCAGGGTCGTTATCCCCAAGCATTGACTGTTCCCAAGCTAATTGCGCTTGCTGTATGCCTAAAGATATTGCGTAAAAAGATAACTTTAAAGGCGTCAAAGCAATTGTCATTAATCCAGTTACGGTTTTCTTTAGTTTATCAAATCCGCCTGTTCCTTTGCTAACTTTGTCCACAACATCGCCTACAATAGTTGCAACTTTGTTTCCAATTATTGCTAAGGTATCCATTGCAGCTGAAAACAAATCCATTACTTTCTGATTTCCTTTAAAGGCTTGCATAAGCCCTGCAATTATTCCAATAAGCAAACCAATCCCTGCACCTTTAATAGCCAATCCAACACCCTTAAATCCTTTAGAAAGTCCACTTGTACCCTTTACTGCTTTCTTATTTGTTTTTTCAACATCACTTGCTACTTTCTTTTGAGATCCCAAAGACTCCTTTTGAACATCTGCTAAGTTTTTCATTGCAGCAAGTAAACCATCAACAGACTTTTCACTTTGTTGTGTTTCAACTACTGTTTTAACTTCTAATATTTCAGCCATCTTTTATGTTATTAGTATTTGTCCATTTTGTGTTGCTATGTCTTTTACAGAATCGTAAAAGAATCCGTAAGCTATTGCGCTTTGTTCTAAGTCTGCTTGGTCTGAGGAATTGCCATCCCCTAAATCGCTATTATCTGCGCTGTCTTTCCATTGTACTATTGAGTTAAGTACGTTGTAAGGATAGAACGGTGCTATGTCAATATTCAAAACATCAAACCTTTTCATAAATGTAGCACTTACAAAGTTATCTCTTGAAGTTAAACTAATACCGTTCAACTCTATCAATCTCATTAACGTGTTCTTGTAGTAAAACTTCTCGTTAAACTGCCATCCATCAATGTCGTTTACGCTGAGTTTAACGTTGATCTTTACTTCCCTGCTATTTTCGCTGTACGTTTCTTGTAGGTACTTCTTCCAATATCTTTCATAGAGGTTATTGTTAGGGTAATTTTGAGAAGAAAAGAAAGAAAGCGATTGCCCGAAATTACTATCGGTTTCATTAAATCCGCCTGCTATTTCAGACCAGTTACCTGTAAAAGGTGCGCTAGTATAGACTGTTGAATTTCCGCTAAAAATACTTTTAAGTTTCCATGACATTGAACCGGTTGCAGCCGAAGTGTTTAGAATAGTAGGACTGCCGACAATTATATTTCCATCATTATCAGTAAAACTTGGAATTGGACAATTCGTTAATTCAATACTTTTGTGGGGAATAGTTGCAACAGGTAGCTTAATTTCAATTTCATTTTTCGCAAACTCCGTTCCTGTGTTACTAATTAATTTTTGACCGAAAGGCTCTCCAGTTAATTCAAGAAATTTAGAACTAAGAAAATCTTTATTTTCTTTGTATCCCAATCGAATAGACCTCGCACCCTGAACTGAAAAAGGTTTTACTTGTACATCTATGTTGTTTTCAATTAAGTTGTCTAAAACGATTGTTGTAGTGTTGTCATCTATCCAATCAATCCAAGGTATTATCTTGTAACTTCCATCGGTTTGCTTTAATATTTGCCCGTTACATTGTCGAACAATTGTGCTAACAATATCCCAAGCTGTTAACTGGGGACAATTAGCCGATACGTTTACCGTTGACGTTGCAAAAAATGCAGGGGAAGCAATACATTCTAGAACCCTTGTTCCAATAATTATCGAGTCGCTAAACGTTTGAATAACTAAACTAAATCTATCCCCTGCTACTAAGTCGGTAATCGTAAACTCGCCCTGCACATTTCTATTTTGAGTAGCAAAACTAGGGTCTGTTTGTCCCCAAACTACACCTATATCCGTTGATGCGTTTTTTCTAACAAAGAATTGAAAAGCCTTCCGGTTTGAACTTGCTTCGTTTAATATAAAGTCTGCATAATATCTAAAAGTATAATCGCCATCAACCAAACAAACATATTCATTGTTAGGAATATCAATTACAGCAGGGTTAGAGTAGAAGTCTCCTGAAGCAAATGAAATAACAAATTTGTTTGTATCATTTGCTACATTAAAATTAGCGTTATCGTATAATGAACCCGTATTACTTAATGCACTTGTATTTAAAACAGGAAATCTGTTCTTGTCATTATGAAGCAAAATAGCCTGATTCATTAAATCGTCTATTCCCTCTGTTGCAATTACTAAAGGCATTAATTCAAAACACTTTTTAAAAGTTGCTGCTATTTTAAAATCATATTCTGTTAACCCTGCATCAATTTGTAAGTAATCCCAATTCTGCCCAAAGTTAATGATTGGGAATATGTACCCGTTAGAATCTCTATAACCTACTGGGTCATCAAAATACTGCTTTATTTCCGTATAATTATACAATACACTTTCCCCTGCACAAAGTTCTGCCATTGTAATATTAGAGAGCGTTCCTTTTAAATCCGTTTCATTACCTTGGAATAGCATTTCTACCTCCTTAGTAACGCCTTGCACTGCATTGGTAACGAAAAAAGAACCCTCAAACCTTGGGAAGCCATCAATTAATATCCTCCCCTTTATAGAATTGTTTAGATTAACCTTTGCTTTTTGGCTTGGGTCTGTAATGTCGCCTAACGCTTGTAGTAAATCGCCTACTAACGGAAGCCTAAAAGATTGCTTTGTAATAGTCCCTTGGCTATCTAAGTTATCCAATGAAGCAACTAAGCGGTTAATCTGTATACTTTCATTCTCGAAAGTCCTGCATACATAAGGAACGTTGTCAATATCTAATATAATAGTTACTATCATTGGATCTGCTGAATTTCGTTATTAGCATACTGCAAAGTAATGTCTACTTTATAAAGCCCCTGCGTTAAAAGTTCTTGGTCAAAATTGGTAGTCTTTACTATCATTGGGTGTGTACCATTTGATGCGAACATTAAAACAACAGGGGATTTAAACAACTCAGCCAAGGCATCAACCTGCTCTTGCGTCTTAAAGTAGTCGCTTCGTATCGTAATTTCTTTAGTAGTCCTATTACCAAACTCTTGTAAGTTAGGGTTGTTAATATTCTGTATCCCTGCAAAGTCAACCGCTTTGTAATCTATGCCATCGGATTGAATCTTCTTACCCTTTTGAACTTGGTAAGTTGTGTTTGCAGCAAGGGTAAAGTTTTGGTATTCTGCTCCTCCGTATCTGTTAGCCCAATACAACCGATAATTGTCTTGCTTTGGATTGCAGACATCCCTTGATACTTTTACTTCCTCTGAATCGAATGTTGCATCCTCTGCGCTTGTGTATCTAATCCTTACCTTCCAATAAGCTGCCGTTGCAGGAATACTAAAATCTAATAAATTAATACCTTGAGTTAAATACCCAACTCCTGAAGGTGTAGCTATTGCTGTGTTTGTCGAACTGCCAGCTATCAAAGTATCATTCATCCTATAAAAATCCACAAGGTAATTTGTAGCTGTTAAAATTGAATCGGTAGTTGAGTAGTAAGCCCTGAACTTAGATAAAAAAGAAAGCAGTTCAGTATCGTTAGTTAATAATGAAACCTCTTTTTTAATCTTTGGTAATTTTATAGGCGCAAAAGAATACCAATAAAAATCTCTGTAATTCATTACCAATGGCTGTAATTCATAACCATTGTAAACGTAAAACTCATCGCTTAACAAGTAACCCTCAAAGGCAGGAGCGTTGGCTTCGACTGTTGAATAACTTGCCCCTACTTCTATTTTTATAATAGAAAAAGATTCTGTTTGCAATGTGTTAAAATCTCCAAATACTGACTTAAAAAAAGAATCCTGCATCAACTTCAAAGGTTCAACTATTACCCTGCCAGTTGACCCCATTGGGTTAACTATCTTCTCGACTACTTTAGTCGTGTCATTCATTGGTGTTACCTTAACCCTAAAAGTAAGGTGGAAGGTAAGATCTTCCAAGTTCTCAATGATTACTGCAAATGGGTTGTAAGCGCCATAAACCCCAATCTCTGGGTCTGTATGCTTGTAGTCTACTGTTGTTGCCATTATCTTTTAGTTACGTTAAATCCTTGTTTTCTTAATTTGTCGTTAATCTCAAAAGCTAAATCCATTACTTGGGCTTGTTCAAGATTCTGCCTTTGTTCTTTAAAAGCCCTTGCATTTGCTTTACTCATAAAGTTAGTTCTTACTATCCCATCTCTTGCAATTGCCCTACCCATCATAAAAGCTGCTGCCTTGATGTTGGCTTCTGTCTTAGGAACGAATTGAGATACCTTCTGCCCGCTTGAATTTTTAAATACTTTTCTCAATCTCATCCGAGAAGTTTTAATGTACTCTTCCATTACGCCTTTCGCAAGGTTTTTTTTCTTAAAACTAAAGGTTGACTTTTGGCTTTTCTTCCATCCGTTAACTCCCTTCTCTATAAATATCCCGTACTCTTCTTGGGTTGTAAATTCAACTATTGTGCTGCCATCTTTTTCTTTAATGTCATAACCAAGTCCATTACTAAGACCTTTAGTATTGTTTGTTTTGCGTTTCTTGCCTGCAAATCCAGTTAAGTTAAGATTGCTTTTAGCTTGCTTAATAGATTCGTCAGCGTAAGTCTTTAGTGCTATTAAAAGATTTTCGTGTTCCATTATACTAAGCAGGTTTTTTGAAGGGTAAACGTAAGATTGAACTCCACACCCCCCAAGCCGTCCTTGTATCTCTTTTCAACCTTAGTGACGTTAACGCTATCTTGAATAGTAAAGGCGCTCTCATTACGAATGTAGGATACCAACATTGATCCGATACTATTGCAGTCTGATATTACAAACTTTCTTCTTTCATCTGGATCTTGTATAGTACTAAGTAAATCCAAGATTTCAAAGTGAACGTTTAACGTGTCAACATTCAAGTCGTATGTTCCAAGGTTATCTTCCAAGTCATAAATAAGCTGAACTCCATTTTTGTCCAATCCTGCATCGCCATACTTTTGGAAATCCACAACGTTTATTTCGTCAAAGTTTGCTTCAACTAACGTTTTAAAGTTTTCTATTACTTGTTCAATTGACGTTTGCATGATTCTTTTTATTTATTTCTTCAATCCTTGTTTGTTCCATCCAACTAAACGCTCTCCATATTGGCATCTGCTCAGCTTTCTCCATTTTGGTGGCGTCATCATTGCTCAATATTTTTAGCAATCCGTACATCTTCCTGCCATCATTCTCCTCGACTTGCTCCCCTTTATAAAGTACTGGATAATTCTCTTGCAAATTTACAATTAATTCGCTAAATAATTTCATTGAATAAAGGGAGTAAAGGAAAGGTGCATCAAAAAAGAACTTTTGATTTTCTAAATATTCATTTTTATTAAATGGCTTATCCCAATCCTTCCTATAAATTAAAGCAGTAACCGCATAGAAAAATTCAAAGGTTTCACTATTCACGTCGATGTTTACCAACTCAACTAAGAACTTCAAAGGCATATCCATTAAATCGTCAATCCTTTTAAATGACTTACCGTTGTAATTTATAACCTTCTCAGGCTCTCCTACATCCTCGTTGCTTATATTGTAAATGAAAGTGTAAAGGATTGCAAGTTGATCGTCCTCAGAAAACAAAGCGGTGTCATAACCTATGTGTCTAAAAAAAGTTTTCACTTGCTCCTTTTCGGTCTGCGTTCCAAGGGCTTGCATTAAAGCCTGTTGAATCTCCTTTGACGAATTTGGTATCTTGATTCTCATATTTTGGTTGATTGGGATTCTTAAAAACTATGTTCTTTTCTATTATTCCTGTTAACACATCTGGTGCACCATCTTGGGTGTTTGCTCTAAAGTTCTTTTTGAAGCCCGTTAAGTGCTTCCAAAACATTCCCCACTTGCTATGCCAATCCTTTGGAAATAGCACGTGCCTTTGTACCTGAGCGGAGTTACTTATTATTCTTGATTCTTTGTTAAGCGATTGATGAAACCAGCTAATCGCACATTTAGTATTCTTTTGTACATTAATAGCAAAGTACCGCCCACCGTTGTTGCTTTCAAAATCAGCTTGCTTTGTTCCAGTATCATTCAACATCTTGGGTAACATCGCTTCGGTCATTTCCATTCCATCCAAAGTATAAAGAATGTCAGTAATATAAATGTCATCGCCTACCTTATCATAACAAACTGAACAAAGGTAATCAGCACCCGCATCAGCTGTATCAGTGTAATTTCCTTTCTTTATTACCCCCTCAGGTATCCTCTCGTAAGTCCTCCACTCGCCTGAGTATAGTAAACCCTCTTTTGATGTTGGGTTTCCTTGATGTAAGCATTCAAATTTGTTTGGATCAATTCGCCTTTCCTCTTCTAACTTTTCAATCGAGTGCCTATTCTCCCATAATGGTTCTCCTTTTATTCTGTTGTCTATTGGAGTGGGCTCAGTCATCTTGATTGCTTCGAAGTTTATTTTCACCCATTCTTTAGGGTTAAGTCCGTCTAACTCGCTTAAATCATTTATAACGTTTACCTTTTCATTCTCTTCTATCCTTCCGATTACATCCTCTTCGTGCCATCTTGTGAACACGATCAACTGTTGACTTTCATTGTGTAACCTTGTTTTAACAACTGAGGTGTACCAATCCCAAGCCGACTCTCTAATTACTGGGCTGCTTCCTTCTTGGTAATCTTTGTAAAGGTCATCCATTATAACGCAATCCAAAGTAATTGATGTTAACGCCCCACCCCTTCCAACTGCTTTCAACATTCCTTTGTGTCCAACTATCTCAAACTCTTCAGAGTTCCTTAGATAGCTACTTGCTACCGTTACAACGTTACTTTTGTTCAGTGTTGTGTTAGGAAATAAAGAATGATATTCAGGTGTGTCTATAATCCTTTGGTTGTCTCGGTTAAACTTTCGGGCAATAGTAGAATTGTAAGAAGTAATCGCAAGCCTTGTATTAGGATTTAAACCAAACATAAAAGAAGGTAGCCGTCTTGTGCTTCCTTCCGATTTGCCATGTTGAGGTGGCATAGATACCATTAGCTTCTTAATCTTACCTTTTGCAAACCTATCTAATATCTCATAGTAAGCTACGTGGTAAGGCTGCCAATCAAACCCAGTGGTTGTGTACTCGGTATAATCCTTTAAGGTGGCTCTTGCTTTACGCCTTGCCCCGTCCTTTATTATCTCTAACGCCTTGGATCTATCCATTCAAAACCTTATTAGCTTTGTCGAGTTGGGCTTGAAATTCCTCTTCGCTTAAATTGGATAAATCAAAGTTTTTGTTTAGGTTTTCGGTTTCCATTCTTTCAATGTACCCTCTTTTCTTTCCTTTAGTTTTTAAGTAGAATATTGTAGATGTTGAATTGCCCGACTTGATTTGTTGGTGTAGCTGACTTTCTGCAAAGTCCAAAGCCACATTCTCAATGTCTTTAACTTTCTTTGAAAACTCTTCATCTACTTTTAGCCATTCATAAAATATTGTCCTTCCTACTCCTACTTTCTTGCAGGCAGAAGTTACCACTCCAAGAGAAGATTCTAACGCTTCAAGAATTGCCTTTTTATGTTGTTCAGTTTTGTTCATACTTCTTACCGTTTATTTTAACTTCTAGGCTTTCGTCTAACTTAATCATTCTGTCTATTATGACTTGACAATACTTCGGGTCTAATTCCATACCGTAGCATTTTCTTTTTAATTGGTGGGATGCTACCATTGTAGAGCCGCTCCCTAAGAATGCATCATATATATTTGACTTATCTAAGTTATCATTCAACGCCATCTCGATTAAAGATATAGGCTTCATAGTGGGATGTACCGTATTCCTCTCTCTTTTAGTTTGCCATACATCCCCTCTTATTGTTTTCTGCCCACCAAACTTTCCGTGGTATAGTATTATTTCGTGCTGCTTAAAATACTTATCTAAATGCTGAGCAGGGTTTACCTTATCCCAAACTATAAAAGATTTAACTGGCTTCTGTAAATCCTCCAAAGCCTTTCTAAATAAATGGGAGTACTGCCAAGAGCAGCAAACATAAAAAGTATCTGAGTTTACATTTAAAGAATCATATAGAAATTTCGTAAAATCCTCATCGCTCATCTTATCGTTGGCTATCTTGTCGTGCTTACCTTTTGACACCCCTTGATAGTCTATATTGTAAGGTGGGTCTGTAAAAACCATATCAGCTTTTTTACCATCCATTAGCTTTGCAACTGTATCGCTACAAGTACTATCTCCACAAAGCAACCTATGCTTTCCAATCTCTATCAAGTCTCCAAGCACTACATCTACTTGCATACCATCAGGCTCAGTGTAATCGTCCTCCTCCGCTTCAAGCTCTGTTACATCCTCAAACGGAAAACCATCTAATCCCCATTCTTCAAGTTGCGGAGCATCCCATTCGTTCGCTAAAATATCCCAATCCCATTCTCCAAACCCTACGTTATCCTTTACGATAAATTCCTTCTCCTGCTCTGGAGTTAATTCACTTGCTTTGATTATTGGCACTTCTTTCAATCCTGCTTCCTTACAAGCCTTCAATCTCATATTACCTCCCAACACTACCATATCGTTATTTACTACGATTGGTCTTAGTTCAAGCATCTGAGGAAACTGCTTTATTGAGTTAACTAACTTTTCAAACTTTTCGCTTTTAATTAAACGAGGATTATTAGGGTTTGATTTTATATCTGATATTTTTACTTTCTGCATTATATTCTTAATAGAATTAATTAAATCATTTGTCTTTTGTTTACCCTATGCAGCTTTGTAACTAACTGCTTTGTTTTGGGTTGTTTATTTTATTGGTAGCCATTTACAAAGTAATCCTCCCAACCTTTGTTTTTACTCTTGTCGTCCTGCTTCTTTTGATACTTGTACATCATCCACAAAGTTACGCTAAAAGCAATTAACTGGAGGGTTACTATTATTGTTGCTACTATTAATATGTTTGTTAGGTTATCCATTTTGAAATATTTTAGTTTTTCTTATAACTTTGTTGTAGTGAATAAATAAACTTGACTCATGAAGTTGCCAATAATTCCAAATTTTGATTTTGCTAAAATTAAAACAACTGACGACCTCATTAAGTACTTTGATTCTTACCATAGGTTACAAGAGGTTACTTTAAGAAAAAGACATAGGACTATTGTTTTCATAACTATTGTGTCCCTAGGTTTAACAATTCTAGGACTCCTCTTCCAAGGTTATATCCATTTAAATAACCAATCTGATATGTTAGATATAAGCAAGCAGAAAAGAACCATAGATATAGAAAGAAATGAATTACTGAAACTCCATCTACTTCGCCTTGATGATCTAATGAGTGATACGGCAAAATCAAAGATAAAATCTTCCAAAATTTCCGCTCAATAAATTTAAATATATTTCTCATAAAATTAATTTACTATGAATATAAAGGACTTCTTAGACAACCCTGACTCTCAAAAATATGAAGTGAAAACAAGACTTGCGTTCCTTCGTATACTTGATGCTGTAACCTTAAATCAAACATTACTAACAAGTATATTGAGAAAGCAGATAGAAATACAAGAGCAATTAAAAGGACTAGTAAAGTCAGAAATTGATGACGATGTAGAATTAATTTTAAAGGATATTTTGACTTTAAATTTAAAGCACTCTGACGAGAGGTATATGACATTAGTTCGTCAAGTCGTTGACTTTGATTCGTAATAATATCTTTCTTACTTATATATGTTTTCATTTGTCTATTTTTAAAAAATACTCACTACAACGTTTTGTATAATGCATATTTGCGAAAAGCAAATCCGCACCATACAAGGGCGTTAGCAAACATTACTACTTATGATTTTAATAGGATTTATACTTGGTTTAATTGGACTCATACTTGATATAATCGGAGTGACTAAAATATTTCTACTAAAGGTTGGACCGTTTAGAGAATTACCAAACTTAAATATAGGGGGTATGATGAATATGGGGTCATATAGTTCAGACAATAAGATTAGCTTCTTGAAAAATTCAATAGATAGTGCTTTTAAAAAATTTAATCGCGATAATTCTAATAATGATTCAAAGGCAAAGAAATATTTTATCATGATATTCATTGGTTTTTTTTTACAGATAGTAGGGCTAATTATTTCTAATATTCCAATAATGTTGGATTATCTTAAATACGCACCATGCTATTGAAATGATCGCAAACAATAAAACTAATACGATGCTTATTTGACTTAATACTTTCATTTTTATCGGTTTGACTGTTTATTATAATAATCTTGCAGGATTGATAACAAAAACGATTTGCTAACAAGGTATAAATTGCAGCTTGAAAAAAGCCGCATCTTATACAATCGTTATGGCAAATTAGATTCAGCATCCCAATTAAGAAAGAAGCCCATCATTTTTATCTATTATTTCGTATTTTTTGACTATTTTTCTAACTTCATCAATAAATTCTTGCTCCGAAATAATTTCCATTT
>Ga0208903_1000943_pt1 | contig 18644 bp, 30 predicted proteins | sample AntAceMetag02UKJ_FD_184769 | JGI IMG/M metagenome (GOLD analysis project Ga0208903, IMG submission 184769) | Saline lake microbial communities from Ace Lake, Antarctica - Antarctic Ace Lake Metagenome 02UKJ (SPAdes) (version 2) | ecosystem: Environmental > Aquatic > Non-marine Saline and...
TCAATGTAAGCAAGACCACCGGAAGGGTTTCCGGTATATCGTTCAGGTATCAGGATGTAGTATATAAGGGCAGTACACTTGGCAAAAAATTCTCATGGAACAGTATTAAAAAACACATCGATTATGAGCAAACAAGAGACCGTTCAGTTGTACTATCGGCTAATGAAAAAGAACGAGGAACTCATCCTGTTGGTGAAAGAAACAATGGAACAGCAATCAGGCCTGAACCAAGAAATAATGGAGGTTCGAAAGGCGTTGAAAATCTTGCTCAACAATCAAAAGGTTATCTGGACAAAATTGAAGGAAATGGAGTAGTCGGGCCTAGGGCACAAGAAACGGATTGGAACCCGTTTAAACTGGAACTTCTGGATGATAATGCCAAAAAGAAGTCCAAAAGAAAGAAGAAAAGGAGAGGCCTAGGTCTATAGGATATACCATAAAACTGAACACATGAAAACGAACGATAAGCTAAAATTCTCGGGACTGTCCGAGTCCGAGATCCAAGTACTGGATATGATACGGAACAAAAGATTTCTGTCCATCAAATTAGTGATTAAGAACGGAGAAATCGATGTCATCGAAGGACTGGAAAGACTCCGAACAGGGGAACGTATCATCGATATGTTGAAACAACACGATTTTCAAAACCTTGAAATCAAACAGAGTAACGGCAAAATCGTTTGTGTGAACAGGATATTCAGGAAAAAAATCCGTCCGGCCAAGAATACCGAAAGTTGTTGACCGGTATTCATAAGTATGGGATAAAATACGAGTTCCCCAAAGGATTTCATAGAATAAAAAAGGTAAATTAAAGCCTGCTTTTACAAATACGGAAGTCACCTTCAAGAAACGGGAGCTGCCGAGATGTATGGAAAATGTCAAACTCAACGGTTGAGCCAAAGCAGAAAAACAGAATATTCAATAGAACATGGCTCAGAACTTACCAAGGTTTTGAGGATTGTGCGGAAGAAGATGCAGAACGAATCGTAGAACAAATGCTAGCACTTGCCAACATAGTCTGTGACCATGTGCAAAAAGGAAGTAAAAACGAAGATTAAATTTAAAAAATAGTAACTAAATAATAGTTGCATTTTAGTATCTTTGATAAAGGGTGAATCAAGTTTCAAGTTCGTGGACGAACGAAACAAGAGGCAATAAAGGCGTTCAAGGAAAAATCGAAGCAATGGCGGATAATTTGGAGCATAAGGGTTATTTCGGTTCCGTGGAGTACAGTTCAGGGGACGGTCTGCTCTACGGAAAAGTTATCGGAATAAACGACTTGGTAACCTATGAGGGCGCTTCGGTCAAGGAGCTGAAGGAAGCCTTTGAAGAGTCCGTGGACGATTATCTTAAAACTTGTAAAGAGGCCGGCAAAGAACCGAACAGGTTCTACAGGGGCGTGTTCAATATCCGTACCTCCGGTGAAATCCATAGGGAGCTTTCGGTAATGGCCGAAAGAAGAAAAATGAAACTCAACGAACTTGTCAACAAGGCCTTTGCTTATCTGGTAAAGAACGAGGACAAGGTAATGAACCAAAATAATAACGTCGAACAATGAGAACGGGAACCAAAAGAATGTTGACCGCAAGTGGAGAACTGGCCAAACATTTAAGGCCATTTCGAAAAAGAATGTTCTGGAAAGCCGAAAGGCAGGCCCAAAAGAAAATAGAAACCGATTCAAAATTCAAATAGCCCATGGAAAGAAAGGATCAGTTCATCGCAATCAGAAAAAAATACGACTCCTTGAAGGAGAAATACGATGACCTAATCGTATCGGCATTTAGTGCCGATGATTTCAGGAAATACAATGAAATTCTTTTTGCCGCCCATAGTTGTGCTATAGAAGGCAATAGCTTCAGCGTAGACGACACTAGGGAACTTAGGGAAAAGGGATATGCCATAAATCTGGTCAACAAGACCTTGTTGGAAGCGTTCGAAATAATGGACCATTTCAATGCCTATGATTATATCCTGAAAAATCAGGGTTCCGATTTCAACGAATCCTTTGTAAGGACAGTACATAAAATACTGACCAAAAATACGTTGCCCTATAAGGGCCATAAGCCCGGGGAATACGCCAAGACCCAAATGGCAGCAGGTGATACGGTATTCCGTGACACCAAAAAGGCCATAGCGAACATGCCAAAGCTTCTGGCCAGTTTTGACGATGCCATCAAGGACAAAAAAACACATCCTCTGGAATTAAGCGCCATATTCCACCAAATGTTCATTTACAGCCATCCCTTCCCGGACGGTAACGGAAGGTTGGGCCGGTTGCTGTCCAATTTCATCTTGGAGAAGTTCAAGCATCCCCATATCATCATTTTAAAGGAGGATAGGCAGGAATATATCGAAGCGCTCAAAGCTTCCGAGAAGTACAACAACATGTTGGCTATCGTCAACTTTTTCTACAACACATCAATCAAGAGAATGCAAAAGGAAATAGGTCAAAAAAAAAACCTTTCGAAGAATTTCAACTTGGGTTTTGAGGACGGGAATAAAAGAAAAAAGGGTTTTACAGGTCCAAAAAGATAGCATATGAACTTAGAGGTATTCGAGCAATTCGCGAAAAAGGAAAAGGGCAGGATCATAGGTAAAAGCGATACGGCCGTTATCTACACCCGTGTGTCCAGTAAGGAACAGTTCGATAACAATGCCAGTCTAACAACCCAACTCAAATATTGCCAGGAGTATGCCATCAGAAAAAAGCTAGAGGTAATCGAATATTTCGGGGGAACCTATGAATCGGCAAAGAGCGATGAGCGTAAGGAATTCCAGAAAATGCTAAGCTATGTCAAGAGGAGGAAGAACATTGGCTATATCATCGTCTATTCCTACGATAGGTTCTCAAGAACGGGAGCGAACGGAGCCTATATTAGCGGACAGCTTAAAAAGCAGGGAGTCGCCGTTATGTCGGCCACTCAGGAAATCGATGTAACCACAAGTGCGGGTACGTTCCAAGAAAATCTCTTTCACATGTTCTCCCACTTCGATAACCAAATCCGAAGGGACAAATCCATTACGGGCATGCAGGAAAAGTTAAGACGGGGCTACTGGACGGGAGCTTATCCCTTCGGGTACACCAATGCCAATCCCGGAAAGGGGAAGGTTCCAAATTTTGTAATCACGAAAGAAGGCAGATTGCTTAAACAAGCCTTTCTATGGAAGGCGAACGCCAATATGTCCCATGTCGAGATTGCAAAACGTCTGGAAGAAAAGGGCCTGAATATAAACGCTAAAAGACTTACAGACCTTTTCAGGAACCCATTCTATTGTGGACTTATGGTCAATAGCCTGATTCCCGGGGAAGTTATCCAAGGAAAACATGAAGCCCTGATATCAAAAGAGATTTTTCTTAGGATACATAATCTACTCCACGCCGGGGATCCGCCGAAGAAATATTCGTTCGATGATGAAAATCTGCCCTTGAAACAGTTTATAAAATCCTCGATTTGTGGAACGCCGTACACAGGATACATCGTGAAGAAAAAAGGCCTATACTATTACAAGAACAGGCGGAAGGGCAGCAAGGAAAATAGAAGTGCCAAAAAACTACATGAAGAATTTTTAAATGTATTGGGAAGGTTCACAATAGCGGATAAAAAGTATATAGAACCATTGACCGATATCATACACGATACCCTCATCGCTAAGAACCAAGAAGCGCTTGAGGACCAAAGGCGATTGGCCAAAGAACTCGGCCAGCTTGAAGAACGGATCAATACATTGGAGAGAAGGTTCGTCGTACTGAACGAGATTACAAAGTCGCAGTATGACCTTTTTATGCCGGAACTTAAGGCCAAACAAAGGGAGCTGGAAGTAAAAATGGAAAATGGGGGAATCAATAGTTCGAACCTTAAAAAAGCAGTAAAATTGGCACTTAATTTTGCTTGTAACCTGCCGACATTGTGGAAGTTAGGTGATTTGGAAACAAAAAAATCCGTCCAATATATGGTGTTCCCCGACGGGATTGAGTATGACTTCAAAAAGAAGCTTGTTCGAACTTTTCGGGTGAATGAAATTTTCGGTGCCATCTCCTCATTATCAGGGAATTGCAAGGAAATTGAAAAGGGGACTTTCCATCAAATTTGTGGAAAATCCCCTTTAGTGACCGCGAAGGAGTCATAGAAATATTTTGTAAAAATTTAAAAATCAGAAACTTACAACATTTTGCGTGTCATTCTCGTGACATTTTTTTGCGTAATTCTGCAACATTGTCTTCAATATTTTGCAGGTGAGTCAATAAATCTTGGTGGGTACCGTCTTTTCTTTTTGTGTCAGGGATAGTTGTGATGGTATTTTTTTCTTCCCTTAAAAGCCAGTTTAAATCAACTTCTGGAAACACTTCCAAGACTTTCATTAAAAAATCCATATTAGGCGTCCTACCTGTAAAAAATTTATTTACATAGCCATATTCCATGTCTATTTCCTTAGCAAACGACCGTTGCGTCATGTTGTTCTCGGCAACAAGTCCTTTTATTTTATCCTTGAATTCCATAGAAAATATTTTTAAAGTGAACAAATAAGTCTATTATTTTTGCAGAGTTAGACATATATGTATATATTTGCTAACAAATACTAACAGTTGCTAACAAAGATAAACAAAAATAGAGCCCACGAAATTGTGCTAATACACAAAGAAGTCATTGACTTATTGGATACTAGGTTACCGAAACGATACGTGGCGGAGGCTAAGAGAAGATTATTGGAAGACAAAGGCATACAGGTAAGCGATTCTATGATAAGACAAATAAAAAACGGACATACTGTGAATTGGGAGGTGCTAGAAATCTTGACGGAGATAGCAAACCAAAACCAAAAGGCAGTATTGGCCATAGGAGAATTAATAAGTAACAAGTAACATCTTAAATTATGACAAACAAGAACAAAATGTTACCCGGAATGTTTGATGACGGAATCGAATTTTTTGTGGATAACGACAGGGTTAAAGTGCTTTCATCGGGGAGCGTTAAGGATTTTACCGAGCTTCCATTTGCAACCATCCAAATCTTAAAGGATGAGATTAAAAAGGACAAACGTGCTCGTGCGCACTTATTGGACCTGCACCCGGTGGGCGAATATAAACGTCTGGAGCAGTTTGTAAAATGTCGCTTTGGCGGCTTGGACTACACTGCCGATATTTCCCATGAAGGTATTCAGGATGGTGAATATTGGGATTGTCCGCTTCACGGAAATTGTGCTTCCGAAGGCGTATTGTGCAAGGCCGTCTCCATAAATGGCAGTCCTATGAGCGCACAGGATATTCAGTTGGCCAAGCTCTTGGCCACTGATCACACAAACGAACTTATTGCCAGTGAAATGAATTTGCCTCTGGGTAGCTTTCATTTGGCCAAAAAAAAATTATACCAAAGGCTGGGTGTGCGCACCAAGCAAGAGGTGACCACATTGTCTCATAGACATAATCTTATCTAGGCAACTCCTAGGTGTACGTTCATACGATAGTCCACTGACTTGGTATTTGTTTTTTTTATTTTGATTTAAGCCCTGTTTGTTCAGTGACAGGGCTTTTTAAAAACCCATGAATTATGATAGAATTAAGACAGCTTATTAGTGAAATCAATGCGCTGGAGGCACGAAACCGCCAGTATAAAATAAGGGAGCGTTTAGGTTACGAGCTGCCCGCTGATTATAGGCATAACGAATTGAAATTAGAGGGGCTTTACCGAAGAAAATCGGAATTGATTGCCCAAGTAGATGTATCTGAACCACAATTTATACTATAACATGAAAAAAGGAAGAAACAGGACTATGAGTATATGTCTAAGCGATATACCTAAGAATAGGATTTTAAAGCATGAGAATGGAAAACTATACCTAGCAGTAGGTACCTACGATTATGACGAGCCAGATAGGTTTGACAATGATTTTAGCCTGAGCATATCCCGTACCACCGAAGAGTTGGAGCGCATAAAGGCCGGTGAAAAAATAGACCGGGTATTTATTGGCAACGGACGTATTTGGCCGGATAAGGAAATGACACCAGCGGCAGAAGAAGATTTGAACGGACTTGCCTTTTAACTTATTTCAGTAATTAAAATATTTTGTATGTTTGCATCGCACAAACAGTATAGGAGTTATCCTAAACTAAATTTTAACGATAAGGAGTTGCCCGCTATGGGTAACAACAACGAAAGTGTTGTACTTCCAGTCCTAGACTGTTTGTGCAGCCCTAAGGCGGCAACTCCGCATACAAATATTTTTTCGATGCACAAGAAAAAACAATTTGTAGCTAAGGCCGTATGCCTTAAAGCCACTCCTGTGGCTACGCTACACGACATTGCCCAAATTTTAAAACACTGGGCGCAACACGTATTCAGTTTTATTTTAGGCGTTATCGCGTCACTTGCTGTTGCAAGTGCGGTGGTTACAGCTATGGCAGTTCTATGCCAACACTACAATTGGCAGTTGCCGATTTGCTTTCTCGCATAGAGCGGGGCTACTCTCCTAACACCAAAATCAAAGCATAATTATGGAAAAATCAGTAGAAAATTTAATCGAGCAATTGTACAAAGACACTGCAATTCATTTTTTGATGCAGCCAGAGAACAAAAACGTGATGGTCAATGCTACAGATATGGCAAAGATTTATGATAAAAGGGTGCAGAAATTTAGGGACTTAAAGACCACACAGGAATTTATTGATGCACTCTTGGTATCAGAAAATGAAAAGTTGAAAATCAGAAATAAAGACCCTGAACAGGGTTTTTATTTGACTGAAATTGATGTTTACGACGGTAGAAAACGTGGCGGGACATTTATGCACAGAAAGCTTGCCGTAAAGTTTGCGGCATGGTTAGATGTGCGTTTTGAAATTTGGATGATTGATGTCATAGACCAAATTTTACATCAAACAATTTTTAAAAGGTTGAATGTTCTCGAGTCTAAAACCGATAAGGCCGATGAACGAAAAAGACTTTTGGAAAAAATTGAGCAATCCCCAGATTATTTAAGAATAAAACAAATAGAGGCTGAGAATCGAAAGCTTGATAAAGCCCTCAAAAAATTGGACAACGACCTGTTGGCCGGTCAAATACCAATGGATTTATAAATGAGCTACATAGACAAGGATGATATAATGAACGCCACCGAGGGCGGTCTGGTAATAATAGAAAGTTATTACCCTGGCGCTACCCACGCTCTAGGCACTGCAGGCAAAAAATTTAAGATGCGTGGCGAGGAAAAAACGGCCTCTGCCTCTATACGTCAAAAAGAAAACGGTTGGTATTACGTGACAGATTTTGGGGGCGACCAAAAGGAGCGCAATGCCATAGAGGTATGTATGTTAGAGGATACCTTAACATTTGCAGAGGCGTGTAGCGAATTGGGCGCACGCTTTAGTATAAAGGGCGCAAAGTTGGATACCAAGCTTAGTATGCCCACTATTACCAAAAGGCCAATTACGAAAGATGAGCAGGCCGGCACCTATGAATTTGAGTTTAAGGATTACACCAAGGAAGATTTGGCGGTCATTGGTCCTAACGTTAAGGAGCGCGACTGTTTGGATTTTAACCTTCAGGTGCTTAAGAGTTTTGCTTATCGCAAGGAAAACGAAGTGGTTACCTCAGAGGCTACCGATGATTACCATATCTACAGTTTTCACCATAAGGAGTGGCAGAAAATATACCAGCCCAATAGCCTTGATAAAGGGTACAGGTTTAGGTACGCTGGTACCAAGCCAAAGAAATTTATACATGGCCTTGATTTATTGCGACAGGAATTTAAGAAAAACAAGGCGCGCGCAGAGGAAGAATACCAGGAAGTCGGCAAGGAGCCAGACCCACGTTTGGATGCCGCATTTATTGTGAGCGGTGGCAGCGATGGTATCAACCTAAGGAGTTTTGGCCATTTTCCGTTATGGTTCAATAGCGAAAGCGAACAGATGGAGTATGCGGAATATAAGGACATTATGGTAATGGTAAAGGAGCTGTATTATGTTGCCGACTTGGATAATACAGGAATTAACCAAGCGGTTAAGTTGGGATTAAAGTATTTGGATATTCGGTTGTTATGGCTTCCAAAGGGTTTATCCAAATGGCGTGATAAACGTGGCAATCCAAGGAAGGATTTTAAAGATTATGTGGAAGTATTCTACAAGCCAGGTAATGAGATAAAATTTAAAAATCAGCTGAACAAACTTATAGACAATGCCCTGCCTATGAAGTTTTGGAACGAGTATAGAACGGACAAGGGCATAAAATACAGCTTTAAGAACAGCCGCGCATATCATTTTTTACAGCACCAGGGTTTTGGTAGGTACGAGCTTCAAAATAGTAAGGACGGCTTTGTATGGGTATGGAAGAGTAACGGTGTGGTAAAGATTGTAAGGGGTTCGGACGTAAAAGGTTTTGTGAATCAGTTTTTGGTAGAACGCCAAATGAACGAAGAGCTTCGCGACATGGTCTATAATACTCCTAGACTTAACGAAACTTCGCTCACCAACTTACCCTATGTAGAGATAGATTTTACAGATGCCGATAAAGAAAGCCAGCATTTGTTTTTTAAGAATGAAGTGTGGAAGGTTACCGCCCATGGTATAGAACGCATTAAATACGAAGCGGTAGACCGTGTTACCTGGGAGGATAAGATAGTAGACAAAAAAGTACGCATACAGGAGCAGCAATTTGCGATAAGTAAAGATGCCCATGGAGATTGGGATATTGATATTATTAAGAAAGACAATCAGTTCTTAAATTATCTGATCAACACCAGTCGTGTACATTGGAGAAAGGACTTGGAAGAGGGCTTTGAAAAGAACGAGGTTAAAAAGCGTGAGGATTACTTTTTGGAGCATCAATTTAATATAGCCGCTCCAAATCTGGATGCGCACGAGATTCTGGAGCAGAAGATGCACCTTATAAACAAGGTTTTTACCCTTGGTTATATGCTACATAAATACAAGAACCCTGCGCGGCCTTGGGCTCCTTATGCTATGGACCACAAAATAGCGGACATTAGCGAGAGCCACGGGGGCAGTGGTAAAAGTATATTCCTTAAAAGCATACAGTACATCCTTAAGAACAACCATTACATTAATGGTAGGGATAAAAAGAAAACTACGGACGATTTTATCTACCATGGTATTAGTGAGGATACGGATTACATTTTGGTAGACGATTGCCATGCTTATACGGACTATGGATTCTTTTATAACGCTATTACGGGTGATTTGGATGTGAACAACAAAAACGGGCAACGTTACATTATACCCTTTAGCCACAGCCCAAAAATAGCATTTGCAAGTAATTTTCCACCCAATGCCTTAGACCCATCTTTAGAGAGGCGTTTGCTTTTTACAGTATTTAGTGATTACTACCATTATAACAAAGATGGTGAGTATATGCAAAACAGAATAGTATCCGACGATTTTGGGGGTAAGTCCCTCTTCTTGGATTTTACGGATGCCCAGTGGAACGACTGTTTTAATTTTCTGGCACAATGCCTTCAATTTTATTTAGGACAGGCGCAGAAGATAGACCCACCTATGGAGAACGTTACCAAGAGAAATCTTCTAAAGGAAATGGGCGACCAGTTCCATTCTTGGGCAGATACTTTCTTTAGCATTACCAGGGAAAACGGAGTGTCTAAAAATTTGGATGCGGATGTGCCCAAGAGCGAGGCCTTTGAGGAATTTATGAAGCAGACCAACATGAAGAAGATGACGAGCAATCGTTTTAAAAAATCCCTAAAAGCCTATGCGAAATATAACGATTGGATTTTTAACCCTAAAGACCTTGCCCCGGATGGTCGTATTATGAAGAAGGTGGGCGGCGAAACACAGGAACATTTTTATGTGCGTACCAAGCCAAGGACGGCTAGCGATGCCCCTGCAGATGCAGCGGAAAAAAATGAGGATTTTCTGGGATTTGAAGATGATGACCTTAACGTAGATGTACCCTATTAATATGAGAAATTATACCAAATTAGAGATAGCCGCTATTCTTAGGGGCTGTGAGAACACAAGGGAGCTTATGTACGTCTGCAGGATTTTTTATTATCTCTTTAATAATTGGAGGCACCCGTATTGGGGCATCATACTAGAGCTGAGCAGGGCACGGGAGAAAACATTCAATAGTAAGTGATTATGAATTTACGCGGACTAAAATACATGTCTAAATGTTTAAAAGCTGGTATAAGAATTTACCCAGTGCTTAAATATGGCAGCTATTATCTAGAAATAGAGTTTAACAAGTCTTCCGAATTTCTGCCCCGTGAGGTAATCAGAAAAAAGCTAGGGGACCAACGATACCCAACCAATACAACTGCATGGAGCGATAAGGCTTTAGAACTCTATGAATATCTATACAACACCAAGGTAATGCCAAAAATGAACGCAGCATGAAAAAAGCAAGATTAACAAAAAATGAAAAGGAGTTCTTACAGAACAATAGGCACAAGTTTACGACTGCAGAACTTTTATTGCATATAAATACCCAAAGAAAACAGGTAGATGTTCTTAAGATAACAACGTTTAGGACGCTGCTATATAAGGCGGATATTAGGCGGTGCAGCGTCTTAAGATGGACGCGTACCGAAACACAATACTTATTAGACAATTATAAGGTCATGGGCAATATTGCAATTGCCAAGGCATTGAGTACAAAAGGCCGTGTGTTTACGAGAAAGAACGTTGATAAGAAAATGATATTGATGGGCATAACCAGGACTCCGGAAGAGCTGCAGGGTATTATAGACGGTCACCAGCGCCGCGGTGTCTACCATAAGGGCAATGTAAAAAGATGGGACGGCAAGCGTGTTCCGGAAGGTGGCCGTAAAGTGCAATTTTATAAAAATGGAAACCCCTATATCTCCATTAAGGTAAACGGTTTATTGGTGCGGTATGCAAGGCACCGCTACCAAGAGCTGCACGGGCAATTGCCCACCAATACCAAAGTGTACTACAAGGATATGGACCCTATGAACGTGGTAGATGATAATTTGGTGGCCATGCACGGTACGGGACTTACTGCAGCGCAAAAAGAGTTGTATAGGCGCAACTGCCAAAAGGCCTTAAAAGAGATATTTAAGAATACCGCCGTAGCGCAGACTGCAATGGAACCTTTGGAAAAGACCGTAAATCCCACTGCAAAAAAGATACCGGTACGCATTGATTATAGAACTGTGGTATATGTGCCGTTGGGCAGTAATATTGCACAGGTTAAAGAGCAATACAGACCATTGGCATAATGATATTAGAACCAAAGAGCATAGAGAACACCGCAAAGGAAATACATGGCAAATTGGAATTTTACTACAAAATGTGGTGCGATTTACAGGAAGTGGCCAAAAGCAACGGATATGAACTGGACGAGAAGTCCGCCAAAATAAGACCCTATGGGAAAGAAAAGAAGTAGCAACGAATATTATACAGGTACCGGAACGGGAATAGACAAACTGTTGGAGAGCGGTGCTACTGTATTTTTTACAGATTTGATAATAGCCATGGAACACGCTAGGCAAATTAGGAGCTACTATTACCAAGTATTTGATAGCAAAAGAAAACACTGCGGCTACGCCGTACCTAAATAAGTAACATCTAAAATTAAATTATGTATAGAACACCTTTTCAGCTCGTAGACGGCGAGCCAGTAGATTTAAGCATACCGCGCCATAGGGATGTGGTTCTGCAGCGGAACAAAAACTTGGAGAGAGCTCAGAAATTCGGGGTTGCTTTAGGGCAAGCCCTTATCACCGTAAGGATTGAAGTGGATATGGATTGCTTTAAGTGCGGCCGCTCCTTAGAGGCAGAATCTAAAATAACCTGGTACGGTGAAGACCCAATAATAGACGAGGAAATAAACGATCTGCATTGTGGTATCTGCCAAACCAGATACACCTACAAGCCTAAAGCCAAGGCTTTTAAATTATCCGAGGTAGATCTATATAAAACTGCAATACTATGATACTAGCCTTTAAAACATTTTGGGGTAAAGAAATGGGTACGCTGTCTGGCACAGCAACTTATTTTGAAGAGAAAATATGGACAGGCCTTATTCCTGCTATGGAAGAGGAGGAATACCTTAAAAAATACAGATCCTATTGTTTGGACTCCTTGGAAAGACTTGGTGTACTAAGTCCTGTTAATGATGATGCAATGACGGTACCAAAGGTACATACCATTAGGCGGGACAGCAACATGCGTTGGGCTGTTGGCAAAAAAATACATTTTTATAAGAATTTGCGCCAAGCCGATATGTTCAAATTTGCCCCGATGCTAAGGGTGAGAAGCATTCAGGAGATAGAAATTATTCACAGTGGGGAGTCATGGCGCATGCCTTGGGTTATTATAGACGGAGTTATACAGGAAAGTGCTGAAATTGAAATCTTGGCGCGTAACGATGGTTTCCCAAGCGTTAAGGCATTCTTTCAGTGGTTTAACGAAAACTTCACTGGCAAAATAATTCATTGGACACATTTAAAGTACACGTAATGAAAGAGTTTTTTGAAAATCTTGGAGAGCAAAGTTACGGTGCATTGTGGCTTGCACTATGTGTGTACATCATATTAATGATTATCGGAAATATTTTAAAATCAATCTATAAAAACAAATAAAATGAGCATTAAAACCTACAAGTACAATTACAACTGGCATGAAGCTTCTGCGGAGATTGCCATAGACACGGAGAAAATAAACAGTGAAGATTGCAAGCAGCTGTTAGAGTTCTTTAATTGGGACTGGGACGAAGACCTGCCCATACATGACGAGCTGGCCCGCCTTTATGCCGCAACCGCAATGCGCTTTGCCACACAGAACGGCCATAACCTTATAGGCGTTCTGGAAGGTTTTAAAGAGGCGGAAGGCTACCCTGTTATGGACGGAACCTACGGTATTACCTTGCTAAGCGTCCATGGCATAGACTTTAGCGAAATAGAACTGGAGCTGGAATGAAAATAAAGGAAAGCCCTTTCGAGGGCAGCCCGTTAAAAAATGAGATGACACACACCAAGCACGCGGATATCTTCTACAAGATGGTAAAACGGGCGCACGAGAACAAACCCAATAGCCTGTTTTGGCGGCAGGCATTTGGCTTCATAGAACAGAAATATTTAAAAAGTATCAAAACCAAAAAAAAGTAACATCATGGAAATTACATTAGAAACGACAAACGCGGACCAAATTATTATTAACACCTACAGCGGCAAGGAGTTGAACCCTATACGGCCAGATGCTGCCGATATAGACATACGTGACATAGCTAGGGGGCTTGCCTACAATAGCCATTTTGGCGGCCAGACGCCGCACTTCTTCAGTATTGCAGAGCATTGTCTTATGGTGTGCGACCTTATGGAGGAGGATGGGATTAAAGACCCCCATTTGTTAATGGCGGCACTTCTGCACGCTGCCAGCGAGGGGTATATTGGAAATATGGTAAAACCTTTAAAGATGTATTTGCCAGTCTTCCAGCAGTTGGAAGACCAGCTGCAGCAATTGATTTATACCAAGTATTTTTTGAACGCTGCGGATTATATGTCCAGGATCAAACCTTATGGTGGCATTGCGCAGCAATTGGAGTATATGAGATTTTATAGCAGCCCTACGAAGGACATTCGGAAGATAAGGTATTACTTTCCGCATACTGCCCTTAAGTTGTTCATGGACCGCTTTTATCTGTACATGAAACTAAGAAGTGAGAAGCTACAGGATAGTGAAGCAAAATAAATCTTAGATAAATTTAAAGTAAAAGCCAAGACAGTGAAAATTATGGAGAATGTAGCCAAATTTATAAGCGAGAATATTGGGGATTTAACATTTGTTATAAGCCGTTTAAGTAGAGAGGAATTTGAAAATGAATACTTATGCAAGCCAAGTGCCGAAGATTTAGATAAGCACAAGAGAGCCTTTGACGCCTTACTTGCTTATGAAAAGAACTGCATACTTAAATACGATTACCCTGATAATAGACCAAGTAGACCACCAAAAAAAGGCGAACAAATGGAAGATTACGCACGAACCTTTGGTGTAGAAATAAAAGATATGAAGGCTTGTTGGCGTGAAGTTGAAAGAGCGTTGGAAAATGGCTTATAACGTTTAGGCTATGTTTATTGCGATGAATAGATACAAACCTTAATAAATAAAGATGGAAGAAATAAATAATATATTAGAAAGACTAGAAAGTAATTTAAGAAGTGATGGTTATTATGATGGTGATATTGTAATACAAGAATTAAAAAAAGTGCGTGAATTAGCATTAAATATATGTATTGTTAGCAACCGTTTTGATAGCAAATATACACCACCTTTTAGAGTTGGCAGAAAACAAAGTAAAGCGGTTTTGGATGCAAATGGTATAGATGTAGTGTTCTTTAATAATAGCGAAAAGCAAGCAAAAAAATACTGTAATTACTTAAATGGCTTATAACTAGCGTATATAAGCAATTGACCAAAAAACCTGCGATATACGACCCATACTGGTGGTTATGCCATATTATAGAGCCAAGTGCTTATATACAACCTGTAAGCTGTATATAGCAGGTTTTTACAAAGGTCAAGCTTTTCGTAATACTATATTGTAAACAACAAACCACCCATAGCGGTGGTTTTTTTGTGCCCTAGGGTGCCCTCTAAGGCGTTTTGCTGCCCAAGACTGCATTATATTCCTGTTAATTTACAAACATTAAACAAAACAGTTAAAACGGCGCACGGGCCCTTGCTGCCCCTTCCTCCCCCTTCCCCTCAACTCTCTAGCCAAAAAAAACTGTAACTTTGTAACCACAAGTCTTAGACCCCGAAAACAGTACTAAAATAGGTTACAGTTCTTACTATTGAATTGTAACTTGGTTACAAAAAAATTGTAACCTTTTAGTAAGGTTACAAAAGTTACAAAATCATTTCTCCTCTGGTTACAGTTTTGCTTAAACCAATAAACCCCTCTAAGTTTCTTACTTAGAGGGGTTTATCTTTTTGGGTTACAAAGTTACAAAGTTACAAAAATTTGCCACCTAGATTGGGGTGACTGTTTTGGGCAGAAATTCTAGCACAGACCACACAGCTTAAAAATCATTTTGTTTAACGTTTGCTATTTTTTAGGTGCTACAGCACGGGTATTATTAAACAATAGACAAATAAGTCTATTTTTAGTGGCATGTTACAGTTAAAAACGACCAAATATGTCTAATTTGTAGTAACTTAGTGTAACCTTTTTACCATGTTGTTAACCGATCGCGTACAGGAAAATTTGCATATATGTGGGCTGGAGCTGGATTTTTCTGCCCATGCCATGGCATCTGGCAATTTCAACGCCCAGTCGTTCTACAATACGGATCTTACCAACGGTAGTTTTAACCCCGTTTACAGTAGTGTGGGGAGTGTCGGTTTTCAGGAGCAGAGCAATGAAGGTGCCAGCGGTGTTAGTTACACCCAGACCATTACCATGAAATTTCCGTCTATGGACGGTAACCGCAGCCAGCGCATAAGCGACCTGCAAAAATTAAAGTTTGTAAGCCTTAAGCTTAACGGCGGTCTAAAGCTACTGGTGGGCCGCAACGATTATTACCAGAACATAGCTCCCAGTGTAAGTGTGAGCAGCAATACCAAGGTAACGCAGGTTCAGGTGGTAACCCAGAGCATATTTCCCATTGGTTTTTTTGGTAACACGGCCATGTACGGTTTTCCGTACCAGCTGCCCATATCTTTTTTAGAAAATATATAAGATGAGTGTATTCCCTTTAGATATAGACACAAAACAGGATACGGTAGAGCGCCTTGCGGCTTTGGCCAATGTACCGGATAATTTGATCGTATTTGCCAAGGATATCAATTTGATCGTGGATGCGCTCAACGAGCTTAACAACAGGGATATTTTTATTAAAACGGGGAAATCTGCTTTTTGGCAGCTACAGGAGAACGAGGCCGAGAAAGCGCCCAGCTTGGGAGATTGGGCCATTACCGTAAACGATCAGGGCAATTTGTTGATTGCGCAGTACAATGGTGACAACAGCAATGGCGATGCCACTTTTATAAACGAAAGAGAATTTAAAAAAGCATGATGAATTTTAGTAGATACCTTCTTGGTTTTTTTGCCCTTTTTTTGGTAAGTACGGGTATTGCCCAGCAGCGATGGGACGAGTTTAGGACCGTAGGTATAGAAGCCCAAAAATTAAAGGCCACCCAAATGGGTGTTACTACCGTTGATCGCGGGTATATAGTTACCACGCTTTCCAATGGCGAACTGGTACGGATTAGTATAGATAATCTTCAGATAGATTTTAACGACTTAATTAATGCCCCTACCAATTTTGGCGGTAGCAGTGCCTATGAAATAGCGGTGGAGAATGGATATGAGGGGACCGAAACCCAATGGCTTGCAAGTTTGCAGGGTGCGGACGGCACAAGCTTACCGACAGGAGGCCTAAACGGGCAGGTACTGGCAAAGAAAAGTAGTACCGATTTTGATACCGAGTGGGTAAACTATACCACTGGTGAGGGCGGCACCCCATTGGGAAATTATGTAGGTATAGACGATAACAGCCCCCAAGAGGATTTGATTATGGCCGTTGGTACCACCGCGCAGCTGAACAATTTGGCCGCTGTAAACGCAGGGTTTAGGGTAGAGTTGGCAACGGATGGCGTAGTAGAGGATTTTGAATCCGTGATCCAGGGCGCCAAAGGTGATAAAGGAGATACTGGTTCCCAAGGCCCGCAAGGATGGCAGGGCGTAAAGGGAGATAAGGGAGATAAGGGAGATAAAGGAGATAAAGGGGATACGGGCGTCTCTGGGCCAAGAGGGCTTACCGGGCCAGCAGGTTCTGGTAGTGTAGACTTTAACGATGTTGGCCGAAACCCTTTTGAATTAACGGGCACTGCGGTATTGGCACAATCCACTATTTTAATGGACATCCCTTTTGACCCTTATGATAGCGGCTGGAACGGAGATCGTACAGTTCCTACAAAGAACGATATTTACGATAAGATAGAAACTCTTGGCACAGGTAGCGGGACGCAGGGACCAATTGGACCGCAGGGACCAAAGGGGGATAAAGGTGATAAAGGTGATAAAGGGGACACCGGTAGCACTGGACCTGCAGGGTCTGGTTTAAACAGGCCTTATGAAAGTTACGTAGCCAATATAGCGCAAAATTCCGCAAGTGCTCCAACTGCAATAATTTTAGAAAACACAACGAATGGTTTTTCTTGGTCTCGTGTGTCTACTGGTATTTACAGGGCTAGTGCCTTAGGTAGCTATAATTTAACGATGGCCACTATTAGCTTCCAGCAGCGGAACGGCAGCATGAACGAGACAGAGGTTAAGATTGCAAGATCAGGTACTTACTATCAATTTGCTGTGTTCTATAACAATGTGCTTACGGATAGTTTATTGAATGGTAGTTTGGAAATAAGACAATATTAAAATGAAAAAATTACTTCACTTATTTTTTTTCCTAAGTATTATGGGTTTACATGCCCAAGGTGTACTAAGGATTACCGGTAATACGGATAGACAACAGGTAGATAGTTTGTACTTAACTGGTACAGTGCTTAATCTGAAGATACAGAATAGCTTGCCCAAAGGGATTGATTTATCCGATTTAAGCGCTAGTGAAACGTATGAGGTAGTTACTATAGCCCAGGACACCAACGCCGTTGCGGGCTACTTTTATGTATTTACAGGCAATGCTACGTTAACATTGCCCAGTGCGCCAAGTATAGGGCAATGGGTAGCGGTTAGCAATATGAGCGCCATACCCTCTCCGGTGGTTGCGGGCAACGGCAATAGGATTATGGGTGTTGAAGAAAATTTAACTATGGACAGGCCTTATATAGGCTTTAGGCTGGTGTACGTAAACAGTACATTGGGCTGGATAATAATAGGACAATAAAAATAACACTATGAGCAATATAAGCGATTTATACCCTAGTGGTGGCATTGGCGGCGGCGGACTAAAACCCAGATTTCAAGAATTTCTTACAAGTGGTACGTTTACACCCAGCCAAGCCTTGATAGATGCAGGGGGTCTTATTACCGTTTTTTTAGTGGGTAGTGGTGGTTGTTCTGGAAATTCGAACGAGGGAGCTTCTGGTGGAGAAGTTTTGGAAAAAAGAATGTACCTAACGAGTACTGATTCTTGCATTGTAATCATCGGAGCATCTGTACAAGGCGGAAGTGATGGAAACGATAGCGAGTTTATAGGCGGTATTGCCGGCGGGAGTGATGTTATCGCAAAAAAAGGTCTTGATCCAGATGAGAGTAGCCCCAGCATTTCCAACGCCGCTTTAGGGGCAACATGGGGAGCGGTCCTGTCTTCGGGTGGACATAGTACCGCAGGTTCTGGGGTAAATGGGTATGGAGCTGGTGGAGCTGGATATAGTGGTGGTGGTGTAGAAACAGGAGCGCCTAATAGTGGGCAGGGTGCTGGGAGAAATAGAGTTAGCGGATCAGGCTATTGTCTAATAACATACTGGGAATAAATAAATTTATATGGAAAATAGAGTGGCATTTATAGAAAACGGTATTATAAGCAAAATAATTAATGCCGATATAGCTTTTGCGGCAACTTTGGGCGGTGAAATATTGGACGTTACAGGTGTGCCCTGTGGTGTTGGATACCCTGTTGTTAACGGGGAAGTAAAGCACCCGGACACCTTGCTTTCACCTGCCGAGCTGCAAGAAAAAAAAGAGAATGAGGCT
>Ga0208903_1000950_pt1 | contig 18501 bp, 17 predicted proteins | sample AntAceMetag02UKJ_FD_184769 | JGI IMG/M metagenome (GOLD analysis project Ga0208903, IMG submission 184769) | Saline lake microbial communities from Ace Lake, Antarctica - Antarctic Ace Lake Metagenome 02UKJ (SPAdes) (version 2) | ecosystem: Environmental > Aquatic > Non-marine Saline and...
TCGTCGTTATCGACTACATCTAGATCCAAATAGTACCCAATTGCTTCGTCTAGTGTACTATCTGTGCCAATAACTTCTTTAAAAGTCTCATCACTAACACCGTAGTCTGCTAGTAAATCAATATACTTTTCTGCTATAAGATCCATCTGTTTTTTGTCTACATATTCTTTAAACATTGTCCAGATGTCGCTGATGTGCTCTTCATTCATTTGTAGTTGATTCCTCAATTTGATCATCAGTTGCTTCTTCGTCAACTTCATTGGTATTTACCACAGGCTTGATTTTTTCTGCAAATTCTTGCATAATAATATCGAGTTTTTCGCCATTCCACTGCTTACGATAATCGAGATGTTCTTCGCCATTTAGATCAACATACTTGAGTCGATTGCCTTGCTTAACTAGCAAGTTTTTCTTCTCAAACAGTTCAACTAGTCCGCTATAAGGATTCATACCAGTTTCATAAGGAATCTTAACCTGCACACCTTCGAAAGGTTTTGCATAGCGTGTCTTCATTACTTTACAACCAGCACGGATACCCATAACTTCTGAGATCTTGTTGCCGTCTTCGTCTTCTTTTAGTTTCATCTTTTTCATTGCAACTACAATTGAACTTGCATAGATAAAGCCCGAACCGCCTGAGATCTTATCATCCGGATCAAACATATCTTGCGATGCATAAGTGTGGTTAGTACATACTAAGCCTACGTTAAGCGAACCAATCATGTTAACTGTGTTACGAACAAGTGAAGTTAGTGCTTTAGGCTTACGACCCATATCACCTTTCATATCACCCTTGTTAAACTGATCAACATCAGTGGGAGTTAGCAACATACCCAAACTATCAACTACAAACAATACCTTAGGACGATCTGCTTCATCCATTGCTTTGTAGTCTGTAATAAATGTTGAGATAGTTTTTGCTACATCATCAATCATTGACATGTTTAGTTTAAGTAGCTTTTCTGGGCTAGTGTCAACTTCAAGCGCCTGTAGCCAGCTTTCGTCAAGTGCGTTTTCTGAGTCAATTAATACTACAAAAATATCTTGATCTTGTGCGTGTTTTACAATGTTACCTGAACAGAAATAACTCTTACCTGCTCCTGATTCTCCTGCAAACACAGTAACCTTACCTAGCGGAACACCTTTGTGGAAGTCTCCTGAGATAAGATAGTTTAGTGCATATGATCCTGTTGAAATCCAATCAGTAGGATCGTTAAATCCAGTACTCATGCCTGAGATACTCTTAGTCAAGTCCTTGCGGAACTTACTAACATCAAATGATTTAGCCATGGTTTCTCCTAAAAAGCTGTAATATGTGGGCAACTAAAAAGGGTTGCTATTTGTAAAAGCAACCCTTTTAGCTTGCTATTAACCGTTCTGACGTGAACGAATCATTGCAAGGATATCACTTGCTCCGCCGCCTGTTGCTGGTTCTACTGCCGGTGCAGGTGTTGCTGTTTCGGCTACAGGAGCAGCTTTTTCAACTACAGGAGCACTTTGACTAGTCGCAGTTGCATCAGGTGATGCTTCTTTCTGCGGATCACCAGTACGTGCTTGCATACCTGCTGGACGGAAATAGTTGCTCCAACGATCTGCATCATATGCTTCACCGTCTACTGACGCTTCAAACATTTCTTGCATTACTTTGACAGCAGTTGCGTCTGGCTTTTTAGGAAGGAATTCACTCAGATCAAACAATCCGTGTGCGTTAACAGCAGCCATCTCTGCATCGCCTAGTGGACGATCACGACGTGCCCAATTACTTGTGCCGTAGTCTGCATAGCCACCTTTGGATGTTTTGTTTAGACGGAAGTCTACACCAGCAGTGTAGTCTGTTGGCAGCTCTTCCATATCAGGATCCATTAGTGCTGCTTTGATAATTTGGAAAATTTGTGGACCAATAATAAAGCGCCGAATTGGATTCTCTGGTGCTTCATCAGTAGTCAATGGATTGTCTGTAACAAAGCCTTGAAATACGTATGAACGCTTTTTCCAGTATTTACGACCCATGTCTTCAAGACTTGAATCTTTAAACCATCCTCGTACTTCTTGCAGGATACCGCATGATTCGCCGTACATTTCCATACATGGAACTTGTACTTGTACAGGACGTGAGTCTGTTTCACCCTTAACACCTGCGAACGGAAGTTTGATCATCAAACGTTCTGCCCAGAAGAAAGTGTTGTCTTTATTACCGTCAGGAAGGAAACGGAAAGTAGCACTTTCGCCTTCTTTAATATTCCAAAATGGGTAAATTGGGTTAGGACCAGTTGGACCTTGTGTGCCGCTTGAGCGGGCTTCTTGCTCTTTTAATTTAGCTCTGATTTCTGCTAATGATGCCATAGTTAATGCCTCCAATGTTATGCCTATGTGCAGTAGCCTTATGCTACTAGTGCCTTTAGTGTTATAGCACAGTATTAATAATAACACCGTCTACAACGATTGTCAAGCCTTTTTTTAAAGAAAAAACATAAAAACTTATAAGTGGTTAACTAATTATCTTAAACCAGCTAACTCACGTATTCTATCATATTCGCCTGTGTCTGGTGCTTCCATCTGCTGTGGTTGTGTACGCATCTGGAACTCTTCAAACTTTGCGCCTATTTGTTCGATAAAAGCCTTAGCAGGTTCTATGAACTGCTCGCCGTAATCTTTTTCAACCATAGTAAGGATTGCTGTCTCGCCTTTGGGGAACTGGCCTGCGTCTCTATCAAAATAACTAAGGATAAACTCGCCTAATGGTGTCTTCTGTTCTTTTTCTAGTGTAATCTCGTCGCCATCTGGGCCGTCTACTTTATCGCCCTTTTTCTTACCGTTCATTTTAGCTTTTGCTACTGCGCCCGAGTATGCGTTGCCTTCTTTTTTATCAAAGTCTGTTTCATCAATATATTGCATTACTGGGTACAATGTGTTTACAATTTGGTTGCCAAAACGAGCATTTTTGCCCGAGCCTGGTTGTGTTTCTAGTTTCTTAGCTTCTTTACGCAATGCCATCATAGCGTCAATTGCTGCTTGGAAATTTGGATCTATACCTTGGAACCCATTTGTTCTTGCTTCAATCCATGAATATACATCCCATACTTCATTGGCATATTCGTTTGCTAAGTTGCCTTCATATTCACCGTCGCCTGTTTCAATCTTCTTGCCTTTGCCACGTAATACACCTAGTGCGTCACTGGCGTCTCTGTTTGTCTTAATCATTGCTTCTTGTACATCTGTTTCGCATTCACAAGGCGTACAATTACATTCTTTGCACTCTTTTGCTTCGGCAAACTGACCCATCATTTCTTCAAAGCCTTGCTCTAGTTTAGCATCTTCTGGAACGCACTTGTTTACACGCTTGCCTTTGTTCTTACCTGTACCTGGTTGTGTTCCGTCTTTTTTGTAACCATCCCAACAATCTTTTGGTCCAGCAACTTCATCTAAATCTTCTGGACCTAATGCCTTTGCTTTGCTTGCTTCACTTACTAGTTTGTAGATGTACGGAAATACATCTGATAGTTCTTCGTTGAACTGTTTAATAGTAAGTTGATCAATCCAATTTTCAGCAACGTCTGCAGGAACATCTTCCATCATTGGCTTTTCAAATGCAGCAAATGTTTCTGCATAGTATGCTGGCTTTTGTAAGCCTTCAATTGTCTTTTTAACTGTAGTGATACGTTCTTTAACTACATCAACATAACCTGCTAGACTTTCTGCCATTACAGCACTACGACCCATATAGTTTTTAAACTTGCGTAGTTTGTTCATTTCTTCTGACAATCCAACAATGTGTGCACCAAAGTCATCAAACGGTTTGCCGCCTTCTGCTACGTGGCGTGCCATTGCTCTTGCACCGCTTAGATGCTTGAACGGATACATAAAACGTTCACCGTCTGCACTCTCAATATAAATTTTTCCAATGTTGCGTGTACGCCCTGATACGGCTTCTTGATTAACACTTTCAGTGTGCTTGATCATAATACGTGCTTCGCCTACTTTTTGGTAACTAATTTTGCTAGTACCGTACAGTTTTGATTCTGTTGTCATTTGTCCGTCCTCAGGTGTTTTTGCTAAGAATTTATAATCTCTTTTATTTAAATTTGACTTTGTGATATCGCGCACACTGTATTCCATCATACGCTTTTTACTGAACACACGCAATTCTCTTAAGAAGTCATACCAAGCATCTTGTGTCATTTCGTCTTGATCTTCCATAAAGTCTTTGCTGTAGATAATAGTCAGCCCTTCGTCTTCATCAATCGCAACACTTACTTTACCTAGACCGTTGTAATCAAAATCAAAGAAGCGGGCCATTGTTGGCTCGTTAGTAACTGTTCCATTCTCGTCACCTATAGTAACTTCTGGAAAACGTCCTCTTATCTTGTTAAAAAGGTCTTCGCCTATTTTGTCAAATTCTTGCATAATGTATTTATCAACTCTTTTAATAGTTTGTACTTATGAATATAGGCATTGGGGGTTCGTAATCATCGTCTTGTTCAGCTTGTGTAAACGTGTTATAGATTCTAGGATCCCAATCTTTTAGCACAGCCATCATACGCAATGCTAATAGTGTAGCACTTATTAAATCGTCGCTCATACCGCTTTTTGCTTGAAAACTTGAACCTGTTGCAACAAATCCTTTAAGCTCACTTATAAGTGGTTTTGATTTAATTGTCATCTTGTCATTTTCAATCATAGTCTTTAGACGACTGCAAGCTGTAATTTTAGTACCATGCGTAGTGTTAAATCCCTTGCGGAACTTTCTTACATGTCCTTTGCGCATAGGCTCGCTTACAAATAATCCAGGAATGTTTGCTTCGCCAAAGTCATTAATAACAAGCAAACACGCTTCGCCAATGCCGTTATTTTCAACACTCCAATATATGCCATTTGCATTATTAGTTTCTTGTTGTAAGTACGTGCATATGTCAGCAAGTACTCTAATCTGTCCTGGTATAGCAGTAGTATTGTGTTGCCATTCTGCTACTTGTTCGTAGCTAGGTAACTCAAACACTTGTATTGCAGCATTGTCGCCGCCGGTGCCCATACTAGGATCTAGTGCTACTGCATAGGTGTATTGGCTTGAAGGCTTCTTATACCATCGTGTTTGACCCATGTTGAGAGTAGGTGCAACACCTTCCATAACAGCAAGTTTTAAACTGTTAATAAGAGTTTCATCAAATACTAGGAATTCACAACCATATTCACGACGGAACTTTTCTTCGCCAATGCGTCCAATCTCTTCTTCTTTCCATTTTTCATCTCTGTCTGGATGTTCGTGCCATTCAGCAACAAATCCATGGAAGCCATTTGTGCCTAGTTCTTGTTCGTTGCCGTGCGCATCAAACTTATCAGCTGCTTGTTTCCAAATAGTAGCAAATGTATCTTCGTCTGAGTTTGGTGTTGATGTAATGATAGCTCTACCACCTGTTGCTAGTGTAGGTGATATTGATGTCCAAAACTCTTCGGCGATGTTAGGTTGCACAAATGCAAACTCGTCGCATTGATGAGAGTTAATATTATTTGCAATTATTACATGATTTTCTGCATTAAATATTTCATAAGTATCTTCTAAAACCAAGTATGTTAAGTCTGCGACAGTTTTAACAGTAGTGTGCGAATCTACCTCGTCACCTACACATATATCATTTACTTTTGTTTCTGTGCCATTAATAAAAAACCGATGTTCTAACGTTGCAGTAACAAACGTACTGTCTGTAAATGTTATTTTACAAGATTCTTTATTTGCATTTTCATTTAAGAAAATGCCTTCAAAGTCTTCCCACCCGTTAGGAGTTAATATTTGATATTCTGTATTAGGTGCGTATATTTGTTTCATTGAATTCAGTTGATAATGTTGTTGACTAACATTATCAACTGAATTATCTGTTAAGGCATTAGTGTGTATTCTAATGTACAAATCTCGAAGAGTTATATCTTCTTCAACAAGGGTATGCTTATTACGAACTTTAACAGTAGTTGTATCACCATCTAAACAATAGAGTAACGAGATACTCATACCACGTCCTGTGTTGCCTGTTGTTGTCTGTGCAACAATGCGTGAACCGTTTTCAAATTCAATTGATTGTTTATTATAACTTGTCACTCCTGCTCTAATATGGTCTGGACAAGTTTCGTATATAAACCGTATACGTGACATAATTTCTTGAGCACCTGTGTATTTGTGAGCAGCAACAAGAATAGTTTGATCTGGTTTAAACATTGCATACCATGCCAAGTAAATAGCAGCACATGTAGTCTTGCCTGTTTGCCTAGGCATCATATTAATGTTAAAGCGATAGTTATGATAACTGTCCATTAATCGTAATTGATACTCATAAGGATCAAATACCAGCTTGCCTTTTACAGGATGCTGGATATGTGCATAGTGCCGTGCAAAATGCATGTAACCGGTGTCAGGATCCATGCAGGCTAACAAGTCTGCAATTTGACCTTCTGTAAATGTTTCTTTTCTATTCGCCTTTTTAATTAAGACGCCGTCTAATGATGCTGCCATGCTTGTATTTAACCTATTATATCATTGTAGTATCCAATGTCGAAGCGCAGATCAAATAACTTGCGTCTATCTTGTTGTATTAAAATATGCGTAGGAGCAGCATGTTTGCCGTATCTAGGCTCGCTCCATAACCATTCATATTGCAAACTAGTATCTAGCTTACTACAAAGTTTCTTTAACCGTCTACGATTATAGTTGGACACAATGTAAACAATGGCTTGATTATTTTCTAAGTGTTGCCACTCTCCTCGCCACTTTGTAACTTTAATTTCGCCTTTTTTCCACGCTGCTGCACTCCAAGGGCAAACAGGCTTTATACTATCAAAGTATGCTGTCCAATTAATATCGTCTTTTACCATATAACTATTTACTCAAGCAAATAGGCCCTTTGGGGCCTATTTGGTTAGTACATCTAATTACTGAGACTTACTATTTTTACTTACCACGTCCACGTCCGGCCATCAATTTGCCGCGCCCACGTCCGGCCATCAATTTGCCGCGCCCACGTCCTGCCATTACTTTACCACGGCCTTCCGGCATACCTTGCCCACTAGACATTGCATAGTCTATGTCGTTGGGATGTAAATATCCGCTTTTTAAATCAGACATAATTTGCGCTTTTTCTTCTTCTCGGCGTTTTGTAAGCATGTGCCTTGCATCAAGCCAATCTAAATAATCTTCTACCATGTCATCAACTGGGTTATTTGTATTTCTGCCCTCCGCCATGCCTTCTGTAGCCATTTCTTCTTTTTTCAGAAATGCTGGCTTGTCGTCTTTAGTGCCTTTTTTACCATCTTTGCCTGCGTCCATTGGCATTTTGCCTGATTTGGATGCACCTTTGGCTGGTGCTTTACCTTTACTTTTTTTGTCTTGGTATGCTTTTAGTGCTGCTGGTAGTTCACCTTCTTTAACAGGCACAGTCTTGCCGCCTACTTTAACAGTCTTGTCACCGTTGGATTTTGCATCGCGCACTGCTTTACCAAATGCATTACCTTCTTTACTAATTTTATCGCTTTTCTTTTCAGTTAATGCTGCGTATAATGCTTTTTTAATAGACTCTACTTCTATTTTATATTTCATTGGATTGTCGCCGCCGGCTACTGCTGCGTAAGTGCCTTTTTTACGATTTAAATCGTTACCGTTTGGAATAGCATCACTCATATCGCCGTACTGTGGATCAGGTTCGGTAGTTGCATCACCAAAGCCGCCGTCGTCGGCTGATTCTTCTGTATGATCGCAATCGTATGGCGCCATGTCGCAGGTTGGACAAGCAGCTTCTTCGCCCATTTCGTCTTCAAGCTCTTCCATCTCTGGGCCCATATCCATCTCTGGTTCGTCCATCATAGCTGATAAGCGTTCCATATCCATACGCGGAGATAGCATTTTTGCAGCAACTGGTTGTGCTGCACCCATGCCTGCGTTTTTCATCATATTGATTAGATCGTCAACATGTTCTTTACCGCTAGCATTTAAGCTTACGTTCATGCTAACAGGAGTACCTGGATTTGTTGGCGCTGACATAGGTGGCATAGCGCCCATTTCTGACATACCATATCCTTCGATACGATCCATTGACTCAATTAATTTCTTCATATTCATAATTAGCTCCCTATAGTGCTTTTGGTGTTTTCAGATTTGCCAATGTCCGTTGACTCACCTTTTGGTGCACCGTCTGCACCGTCGTGTTCGCGTTCTTTGCGAGCGGTTTCGAGTTCTTTTAAAAGACTCATTACTCTATTTCCAGCAACTGCGTCTTGGGCACTTTCGCCGCCCATATCTGCTGTAGTTAACATTGCTTCATACGGAGCGCTGTCATCCATTTCTTGATATTCTTCTCTAGGATCATTTGCATTACGTACAATAATGTGCGATTGTGCAATGTTACAGCATTGAGCTACATATACCTGAAGTACTTGGCTAGTAGTTGGATATTCAACAGCTAGTTCAAAATATGTAACTTCCATATTTTGCAATTGCGGGAAGTCTAATGGACGTTCTTGAATTGGTGTTTTCTTACCTGAAGTTAAACTGTTAGCACCGTACTTTTTAAATATTGTCTCTAGAGTATCTTCAAAGCCTTCTGGCAAGGGGCCAGCAACTCCTATTTTAAATTGATAAGTCTTTTTAGACTCGGTTAGTAATTCTTTAAATGATCTCATTGCGCAATGATCCCTGTTCTATATGTATTATTTATCTTTATCTAAGCCTTTGAGTCGTTCTAAAAGACTGTTTCTATCCATTACGACATATCCGGAACCATTAACAATATCTCCATCGCCTGTGCTACCGTCTTTATCTTGTTTTTCTTTCTTAAGTTGCAATTCAATCATTTTTAATTTTTTATCTAACTTTGCAACTTTAGCATCTAAACTAGTTTTAAGCATACCGCCGGCTACTTCAAATACTCTGCCACTGTAACGACTTTCAACATTCATACCTAAATCCATTAGGTCATCATATGCTTGCATTGCTTTATCGGCAATTTCGTTAAGTTCTTTGTCTGCCATTTCACCTAAGCCTTTTACAGCAGGCAATGCACTAGCAATTTTATCAAACTCTGCTATGTCACGAAACGTTTCCGCTTGTGCTATTTGGTATTCTTTCTGATCTGATTCTTGTTCTTTTGCATGTTCTATAAATTCTTTAGAACTAGGTAAGTCAAGTAATTCTTCTAATTTTTTTGTCATAGATTTATTCCATTATATGCTACTATTATTTATCTTCGTTTTCCAGAATGAAAGATGTCGTCTTCAGTAACAATACGGAATATTATTCCTTTTTGCTTGCACCATGCTCGTGCTGCTTCCCACTTAGCTTGATTAACTACATAATGTGCTTGATTGTGTTTACTGTTTCCTAAGTTTTCTCGCATAGCTTGATTTTTAGGTTTAACTTCAATTAGTTCTACACGCTGCTTTGTACTCTTATCAGCATATGCAATAAAGAAATCTGGTACGTAAACAGTTTGTTTACCAGTTAATGGATTACGATAAGGAATACGTACTGCTTCGCTTGCCCATTGAGTTATAGCAGGATGTTCATCGCAGAATTTCATAAAAGTAAATTCCCAACCTGAACGATATGTAGGCGTTTTATTTCCTATATACTTTTGTGGATTTTTTAGATTAAATTTACCTTGTGCAAATCTAGACATATCATACTACAACGTTTCTTTGATCAAATAAAGTAGACTGGGTAGATTCATCTCTAAAACCTAATACACTAGTTTTTTCTCTATTAAAGTTAAGTATTTGAGCAACAATGAGACTAAGCTGTACGTCTGTTACACCCTTGAGTGTATCAATTAGTTGTTGTACATTTAAATCGTCAATTTTAGCCTGTTGTAGTAGTACACTTGCTGTATTAATTGCAGCAGTTTTTTCAAATCCTCTTTTAAGAAAATAGCCAATGACAGCATCAACTTCACTTGGATTATAACTTATTTCTATATTATAAAAGTTATTAAAAAATTCTGTGGTTATTTCAGAGATTGCCATAATGCGTTTCCTTTATGGATTAGGTAAATTAGATATTGCGTTTGATGCAACTTGTGTTAATTTTTGGTTGCCATTAATTGCATTAGCAGCTTGTGTGTTATACGCCGCTTTTTGTGATGCAGATGCACTATTATATGCATTAATACTTATATTGGGAAGTGCTCCACTATTAACTAGTGCAGGTAATACTTGATTAGCTACTGCTGGATTTGCCAATTGAGTTGCAATTTGCTGATTACTTAGTGTTCTAGAATTATTAGATTGAGATGTAGATACTGTTTGTATATTTTGACTGTCAGGAACAGGCAATTTATTTTGAGATAATATGGTTGTCACCACTCCACCAATGACACCCGTTGCAACATCTTTTAGAATATTACCGCTTTTGCCGTTTTTGTTGCCAAATGCTTTATTTAATAGTGCCGATGTGCCTAACCCAATTAATGCAGGGAGAAGTCCTTTGCCGCTTAAATTGCCATTCATTGAGTCATCAAGATACCCCAGCGGACTCGGAGTTACGTCATACCCTACGCTTTGGTCAGCGAATCCTGCAGGAGTATTACTGGCAACTGATCCGCTTGTATACTGTACAGATTCGTATGTACAAGAGATAGTATTTTCATTAAAGTCACTACCTTCACTCTGCACACTACCATGATCCCATGCAGTTAATAATGGATTAACTAACGTATATGCTACCCAGTCTCTACGTGACAATTGATAAATTGTAATACTTTTAAAGAATGGATTTCGTTTACCGTTATTAAGCCCGTATTCAGGAACTCTAGCAAAATACTTGTCTCGAGCGCCATAAGCGCCGTTAATCCCGTTTATTATTTTGTTGGCATCAACAAAATAATATCTGTAGTATTCCTCTAACAATGCTCTAGTAACGCCGGTATTGTCGTCATGAAAAACAATTCTACAATCTTGATAATCAACACGAGTTTGAACATTTTTCTTACGGTTGTATTGTTGTTTAGTGTCTACACTTGCCCTAAAGCTAGGCAAGTCTGCGCTTTTAACAAGAACTCCTAGTTCTTTTTGAAATCTAAATACATTTGAAGTTGCACTATTACCAATTTCATCGTTAGGATCAAACCTAACATGATACATATATTTTGTTTTTGGTGCAAAGGCAAAATTATTTTGAGTATATATCTGATTGGCGTGACGAGCATCACGTAAATGTGTCTCAGATTCTAAGTTAAATAGGAATGCATCTTTTAAGCTCATACTAATATTTATCCTTGTGCATTATCTGTGTATATAAAGAAAAGCGAAGATCGAGTAAACAATCTTCGCTTTCTAATAGAAATACCAATCTTAACTAAACGTATTAGCCAGTAACTGTTGTTCCGCCGATAGCTGATGCAACTGCTCTTGCTGTTGCTTCGCCTATGCCTTCGAAACTGTCGTCTGCACCAAACTGGATAGCATTGTCATAACGGATAGTTAGCGTAGTTGTTACTGCTTCGTTAGTAGCATATGCTAATGAGTTATAGTTAGCTGATTCAATATAGCAACCTACTAATTGGAAGCGATCAATTACGTTTGCACCATTAGCACCGTTACCACCGTCTAGAATTTCAATTCTAGTTTGGAACTTGTAAGTACCGCTTGATACTGCGCTTGACTGCTCGAAGAAGTCAAACTGCTTTTGTAGCTGCTGACCAATAACTTTTTGTACGTTGTTGTTTGCATCTTCACGTAGTGTAAGTGTAATTGGATCCCATGTGTGCTTACCAGCAAGATATGTTCTTGAGTTATAAGCTTCAATTGTCATTTGTTCAAAAGTGATGTTTGGACGAGTTACGTCTACTACCTGTCTTGAAATTTCTCTAGTACCGTCTGGGCCACCAGTAGTACCAAAACTGTCTAGTAATACTCTAAAGCGATACTGTAACTTAGGCATCAATAATGATGAGTTGGAACCAGCACCTTCTGTAGGTACACTAATATTTTGTAATGTTGTGATTGGCATTCGTAATCTCCTATACAATATTTATGCCTTAATGGATGGAGACCATTCTCCATCCATTATATGCGCAGATTAACCTAGTGCTGCAATTTCGCCTGTGTTCTTAATTCTTAACGGAATGTAAATAAACTCAATTGCCTTAACTGGTTCAATAGCAATATCTAAGTATAGCTCATTACGATCAATTCTTGAAGGTGTGTTGTTTGATTCATCACACACTACTAGGAAGTCGTATAGTGCTCTTAGTGCTACTAATTCTAGTAACAACGCGTCTGCCGCTGCTTTAACTTGATCACGGGTGATCTTGTCATTTGGCTCAAATAAGTATGGCTTAGCTAGTAGTTCTAGTTGACCACGTAAGTACACAGTTAGACGTGCTACGTTAACCCGATCTAATGCACTTGCGTTTCTTGCACGAGTCTTTTGACCAAACACAACTAAACCTGCACCACTAATAAAAGTAATTGGGTTAATTGAGTTACTGTAAAGCGTATCACGCTGCCCGGTGTTCAGTGCCACTGATTTAAATTCGCCTTCGCTTGTGATATAGCCCGAACTTGTAGCATTAGTTACACCACCGCGTCGTGTACCTGCTGGAGCAAACCAGGGGAATGCAACTTGGTCGTTTAGTATAATAGTACGTAGGGCCATATGACTTGCTGGAACAACAATATTGTTTCCTGCATTGTCGCTTGTAAAGCCTGAACCATAATACATAGCCATGTACTCGTCAAAGCTTACTGCGCCGTCGTCGTTATCTTCTAATGCTAATTTAACGTTTGATGCCCATTCATTTAATGAAGTTGCGTCTGGTGTTAAACGGAACGGAGTATCGCCAATAACAAATGCCGTTAAACGTCTGTCATAGTTTAGTGTAATCATTTCACCAATTAGTTCTGGATAACCTGGGCAAGCCATTAAGTTAAACTGACGACTTTCTTCGTCACGGATATCTTGGTTACTGTTAACAAGTGCCTGTAGCGCTTGTGTAACACTCTTACGCTGTGCATGACGTCCAAAGCTACCTGAACCATCAGACTGGTTGCCTGAGTCAGTAACCCAGCGATGCGGGTAGTAAGATGCCATTGATGCGCCGGCATCAACTCCGCCTTGACGGACATTTTTAGCACTTTGGTCTACGTAGTTACGCTCAAAACGTTTAACGTTAAAGCCACTCTTACGTAAGTTCCATAGCAACATACCTTTTGGATATAGTGCTGGATCTGGTGCGTCTGTGTCTAGATATGAACTAATTAGCAAATCTGAAATGCTTGCACTTGGAGCATCAGTTAATGTTCCACCGGTGTCGCCGTCACGTGCATCTGCAAATAGTACACCGTTTTCTGTAGTTTGATCTGCTTTATCAAGTAGTACCCATGCACTTAATGTGCCGTTGTATCTGTAGATAGCTGGATAGTTTTCAACGTCTGCTGTACTAATCCAAATATCACCGTTAACAAGACCAGTACTGCCGTCGGACTGCGTAGTAGGCTCTGTTGCTGCTACTTGTGGACCAGTTGCGTCTGTGCCACTGTATGGACTTGTAAGTGTGTCTAAACCAGTTCTTAAAACATTAGATGGATTATAGTTTAGACCAACCCATGTTTCACCGTTGTGTACTAGGATATCAACTTCGTCAACAATGCTACTATAATATAGTTGTCCTTGTGTTGCTAAGTTTAGTGGCACATTAGATGATGCTGTATAAACTAATGGCTTCCAGTTTGAAGCTACTAATCCAGTTGAATTTGGTCCAACATATAAGTTAGCTTTAGTAGCTGGATTAAACCCTGCTGACGTCAATGCGCCGGTTGTATCAACAATATAAATGTCACCACCTAATTTATGTTGGATAACAATTCTGTTTTGCGAATCAACTAATGCTACAACATTTGTCATACCCTTAGCGTTAATTGCTGCTGCAATTAATTCTGCGTCAGTACTTGCACCAGTTGTAATAACACTTACGCCAAATGCAGTTGAAAGCGTTGCACTGTTAGCTCTAGTTTCTTGTAGTGTAAATGTATGCGTAGTAGCAGATATAGTGCTTGTAGCAATAACTCCACTAGTAATACTGGTTGCACCAGTAACTGCTCTTGAATATACTTTATAGTTTCCAATTGGGTTTGCAAGCTCGTCTACGTTAACTTTAATGTACAATGCGCCTGCTACAAGATTTGTTCCGCCGCCTGCTTTGTCAAGGCCATAAATTGCTCCTTGTGAAGTAGTATATAATGGTGCTGTTACGGTTGACCATAGCTGTGTAGTCGTGTTATACTGCTTGACACTAATGTTAGCTCCGCCATTTGGTGTAGTTGTTTTGATCCAAACTGCACCTGTAGGTGCCGGAACTGTATCTCCTGACTTAAATGTAGGAACACTTGTGTGAGGTGCTGCATCTAGTCTAGGAGCACTGTATGAACCTGCTGTTATACCCAAGTCTGCTAGCAATGTTCCAGTGCCTGCTGCTAGTGCAATTACGCCGTCTGCTGTACCTGCGCCGGCGCCGTCCGAGTCACTTAGGCCGTTAGCATACAGTTCAATAGAACCATCAACTAATGCTGCTGTTACACCTGCAATGCCTGCTGCATTGATAATTGTAACGTATTCTGCAATGGTTGTGCCTACTAGCGGAACATCTGTAGTGTTGATAGTAATTGAATCGCTATTAGTCAGCGGTAAAGTTGCAGTGCCACCGCGTACTGCTGCCCAGCTTGCTTTCCACTCGTCGCCACCTACCTCAACCCAAGTACCTACATTTGCTGTTCTTTGAGCAGTTGTACCGTACCCTGGTGTTTTGTAGTACAAGCGATTCATTGTATCGTTTGCATCAATTACGTAATCGCCAATTGCACCAATTGATGCTTTCGGAGCATTGCCTAGTGCATTGCCGATTAAATCAGTAACTACTGTTAGTACAGTTGGAGTTTTTGCTGTAAATGTTTGACCGTTTGCAACATCAATAGCAGAACCGTTCCATTGAAGAATTCCAAAGTTGCTGGTAGAAGTGTCTAACCAATATGCGCCGTCTGCTGGCTCGCCGCCCGGTGCTACTGCACTTGCTGTAAGTTCTGATAGATCTAAATCAGCACGAACAACATATGCACGATTCGAAACGCCTAGTGCGGAATAAGCAGTTTGTAGGCCGTATTCGTTAAGCTCGCCGCCGTGGATCATATTGCCGTTGTTATCACTATAAAATAGTGGGTCGCCAAATGTTTCGCCTAGCTCACGTTGGCTAGTGATTAAGTATGGTTTTCCTGCGTTTGCTTTTAGTGTACCGATTGCTGTCCCTGTGCCGCTGCTTTTAGTTTTATTACTAGCCGATGCTACAAAGATCATAGGTACCGTTCCAGCTGCGCCTGGAGTGTAGAATGATTCGTCAATTACTGTGACTTCTACGCCTGGTGATACTAATGCCATATTATTTCTCCTATTGGATGTTAGTGTTCTATACAGTATTTATTACATTCGAGATAAAACACCTGCAATATACCCTTGAAAAAGGCACCATAAAGGTGAGCTAAATACAATATGAGACCATTATGCGTCTGCGGACAACATCCGGCGGCTATAAATTATAAAAAAAACAACAAAACTTATTATCGTAAGTTGTGTGAGTCGTGTTTGCGCAACGGACAAGGGCATGGCACACCATTATGGAAGCAGCGCGGATATGAAAAGAAAAGCGTATGCGAAAAATGCGGATTTAAATCAAAGCATTTAGAACAGTTTAATGTGTTTCACGTAGACGGTGATTTAACTAACTGTCGTCCTAATAACTTAAAAACCATTTGTGCTAATTGTCAACGTATAACACAAAAGGAAGGAGTGCGCTGGAAGCAAGGCGACTTACGGCCTGACTTCTAAATAACGCATTAGCTCATTTAAATTAAATTTTAAGTCATCTAATGTGCCATTATTATCGATCGTAAAATTGGCCATCCATTGTTCTAAGCTCATACTATCTTTAGATTCGGGAGGTAGGTAGTCACTGCGGTCTACCCAAATAGCATAATCAAATACTTTAGTATTGCGCATTGCATGATATTCTTTTTTATTGCGTAGGCCACAATAGATATCATACGTATTAAACATTTCTCTGCCTAGAGTTGCTGGGTCAGGAACATTATAAGCGCAGATAGCATCATACCATTCTGCTCTGTGATTATGCCTGTCAGCATAACACTCTTCTTCGTTAGCATATCCATACTTGTCCTTTAAGTCGTTATAGATAAAAAGTTTTGAACAAAATCTACTACTGCTTTCAAATGTATATCCGTAATCGTCACGAAGCATTTCGCAGACAGTATCCTTGCCATGTCGTCCGTGGCCAATTACTAATAACTTGAGGTTGCTCACAATAAATTTCCTAACTAATATGTATATTATATATTAAAAGTTAAGAGTTGTCAAGTAGTTTTTAGCCTATTAAAAATCCGAATCCGGTGCCGCCGGATACTTGCATTGCTACTTCAATTTCAAGTTTATCCATCTCAATTTGTGCTTCTGCTTTTAAACTGTCGCCGTTAAGCGTTGAGCCACCTTGTGGTCCAGCAATAGTAGCAAACTTACTACGTGCCTCGCCCAGCATATATTTGCAACCAGCTAATGTATAGTCTTTAATCCACTGTTTGGCAAGGTAGTCGTTTAGTAGTTCACTGTCTGGTCGATAATTATAGCAATATAACAGCAGTCCTTCTTCGGCTCTAGGACGTTGGAGGAGTGTAAGTTTTTTGCTAGTGCTACTCCATTTAAACTCAATAAAACTACCAAACATACGTCCTACAAGTTCTTGATGTTGTGAGAACATGTCGTACGTTGCAAGGCCGCCCATTTTAGAACCTGATAGCAAATATGTATTTGTATATGCTAGGTTGAATGGCTCAAATAACGATCCGCCGTCTCCTCCGCCTGAGCGTGATCCAATGCTTCTACGAAATAATTTGCGAACTTCCATTACTTCATTTGGTAGCACATATTCGTTCTGATCTACTACCGTTGTTAAGAACATATAGCTTTCTTCAACTGCATTATCGCTACGCTGTCTAAAACGTGTTAATGCTTTATCTAATGCAGTTCTATAGTGTATAGGATCAAGTTCAACATCAACCATGCCTCCGCCGAGGAATGTGTTAACATAATCGTATACTTCTTGTTTTTGTGTTGCTAGTGTCATTATGAAGTTCTCCAATAGTATTTATCGTTATCGTTACGATAAATATGTATAACAAATAGGAGAATGGTTATCCCTCGCTTATCACTATATAAACCGGAACGCGGCAATGATTACTATTTTCTGGACAAACAAATCCAGGAAATGTTTACTATTGGCGGCACTGATATTAATATACACAAATATCTAGGGCCCGACAATCCTGCAGAGGGCGAAGGCACGGCTGTTCAGCCTACTTATAACGCTGTTAAAGAAACTAATATACAAGACTTATTATTTCTCGAAAATAGAGATAGAAAGTACGATGCTGATATTTACAGTATGCGTGGCATTTATAATGTCCAAGATATTGACTTTGATTTAAGTGCATTTGGATTATTTCTAAGTAATGACACACTAATGATGACTATTCATATTACCAGTAGTGTTAAAACACTTGGTCGAAAAATTATGTCAGGCGATGTAATTGAGATATCTCACTTAAAAGACGAGTATGCACTTAACGATTATAGCGTAGCACTTAAAAGATTTTATGTCGTAGAAGATGTTAATCGTGCTGCTGAAGGATTTAGTCAAACTTGGTATCCCCACTTATATCGCTTAAAACTAAAGCAAATATACGACGGTCAAGAATATGCAGAAATACTTGATTTACCTGCAGAAGAAGGTAGCGAAAATACGTTGCGTGATTTGCTTTCAACCTACGAAAAAGAAATGCAAATTTCTCGTGCAGTTGTTGCACAAGCAGAAGCAGATGCTCCTAGAAGCGGATACGACATTGATCATTACTATACAGTTTCTACAAATGATGACGGTAGTATTGTTCTAGAGACAGCAGACGATACTGACTTAGATGCATCAAATATCACATATAGTGCTGATGCAGTTGTTAGCAGACCAGAACGCGAAGGTTACACCGGATACTTAGTAGGCACAGGCGATGCTGCTCCTAATGGTGCACCGTTTGGTTTTGGTATTCAGTTTCCCAGAAATAACGAAGACGGCGATTACTTCTTGCGTACTGATTTCTTACCTAATAGAATGTTTCGATATGATGGCGCACGTTGGGTCAAATATAACGACGATATTAGAATGTCACTTAGCAATACACTTGAGCGTCAAACACAAAAGTCTAGCTTTATTAACAATACTAAAACTAGTGAAATTAGCGGCGAAACAGTTGAAGAAAGACAGAGTCTATCTAAAGCACTTAGACCACGGGCGGATAATACATAATGCACATATATAAATGGACACAAAAAGAAACTGGTAAGTGCTACATTGGACAATCTATTCAAGAGCCTAATCAACGTAGATTAGAACATCTTTGTAATGCTAGACATAGCCC
>Ga0208903_1000954_pt1 | contig 18457 bp, 8 predicted proteins | sample AntAceMetag02UKJ_FD_184769 | JGI IMG/M metagenome (GOLD analysis project Ga0208903, IMG submission 184769) | Saline lake microbial communities from Ace Lake, Antarctica - Antarctic Ace Lake Metagenome 02UKJ (SPAdes) (version 2) | ecosystem: Environmental > Aquatic > Non-marine Saline and Alkaline...
AAAGTAGTTCCCAAAAGCCCGGAGCCTCCTAAGTATCAGGATGTGTTTGGCCATTCTATTATAGAGTTAGCAGAGAAAAACGAGAAGATAGTAGGAGTTACTCCTGCTATGCCTACAGGTTGTTCACTGAAATTTATGATGGAAGCTATGCCCGATAGAGCTTTTGATGTGGGAATAGCAGAGCAGCATGCAGTAACTTTCTCAGCAGGAATGGCTACTCAAGGATTAATCCCATTCTGTAATATCTACTCTTCATTTATGCAGAGAGCTTATGATCAGGTTATTCATGATGTAGCTATTCAAAACTTAGATGTAGTATTCTGTTTAGACAGAGGAGGATTAGTAGGAGCAGATGGACCGACCCATCATGGAGCTTATGATCTAGCTTTCATGAGGTGCATTCCTAATATGATCGTTTCTTCTCCTATGAATGAGGAAGAATTAAGAAACCTGATGTTTACTGCTCAGGAAGGTCACGGTCCATTCTCTATAAGATACCCGAGAGGAAAAGGGGTGATGACAGAATGGAAGACACCGTTTAAGAAAGTGAAAATCGGTACTGGTAGAAAAGTAAAATCTGGAGAAGACATAGCCGTATTGACTATTGGGCCCATAGGAAATAATGCACTTACCGCATGTACAAGCATGGAAGATAAAGGGATAAGCGCTGCACTTTACGATATGCGCTTTGCAAAGCCAATAGATGAAGTATTACTTCATGAAGTATTCTCTAAATTCAAAAAAGTAATCACTGTAGAAGATGGATGTATCCAAGGCGGTATGGGGTCTGCTGTGATTGAATTTATGGCAGAGAATAACTACTCAGCCCACGTAACTAGATTAGGAGTTCCAGATAAGTACATAGAGCACGGAACACAGTCGGAATTATATACCGAGTGTGGTTATAACACCGCTGACATAGAAAAAGCCATAGCGGACATGGTAGCTGTTGGATCCAAGCAAATGGCTATCTGATTTTTTTAAGAGAAAGACTTTGGTGAGAATGCTCGTTACTTTTGTTTTTTTTAAATACCTTCCAACTCCAAGTGCTGATTGATTTTCTTCAGCAAAAATTTCTAATAGTCAGTCTAAACTCATAAATCAAAAGATGGAAGAAATCATAAATAAAGTAGCACTAGCAGGATTGGTTTCTTTAGACATTAAAGATTTCTACCCTAAGGGAGTGAGAGCCACCATAGATTTAAAAGACCAGTTATGGCAGGAGTTAGTCCTTAAGGAAAAAGACTTTCGGGTGTGGGTAAAAGAAACTGACTGGACGGAGTATGAAGGAAAGCACGTAGGTGTATGGTGCTCTGCAGATGCTATAGTTCCTACTTGGGCATTCATGTTAGTAGCTTCTAGTCTAGAGGGTATAGCTGGCTCGATTACATTCGGAGATAGAGAATCCTTAGAAGCAGCGGTGGTACAGAACCACATTCAAAACCTCGATTTATCGGAGTATAAGGACCAGAGAGTTATCGTGAAAGGCTGTTCAGATATCTCGGCAGCAGAAGTAGCATTTTTAGAGTTAACCAAAGCATTAAAGCCAGTGGTAAAGTCACTCATGTTTGGAGAGGCTTGCAGCTCAGTGCCGGTTTATAAAAGGCGTTAATAAAAACTCCTGAAAAAGCACGGCATTTGGCGGTTGGTTCTGTAATTTCAGAGCTTCAATTTACCGACACATGCTATCTCAAGACAAAGAAAAGAAACTCTTCTTATTAGATGCTTTTGCACTCATTTTCAGAGCTTATTATGCGTTTATAAAAAACCCACGAATAAATTCTAAAGGGCTGAATACCTCAGCCATGTTCGGTTTTACCAATACGCTCTTAGAGATTATAAACAACGAGAAGCCTACTCATATAGCAGTAGTGTTTGATCCTCCAGGTGGTTCCAAGCAGAGAAAAGAAGATTTTCCGGCTTATAAAGCCAATAGAGAAGAAACCCCTAATGATATTATACTCTCGATTCCATATATAAAAAGAATCATAGAAGGATTTAATATCCCATGTTTAGTAGCTCCAGGATTTGAGGCAGATGATCTTATAGGAACCTTAGCCAAGCAAGCAGAAAAAGAAGGATATACCACCTATATGATGACTCCCGATAAAGATTATGCTCAGCTAGTATCTAGCAATATCTTTATGTACAGACCAGGTAGATTTGGAAACCCGGCTCAGGTTTGGGGAATAGAAGAGATTCGAGAAAAATTTAATGTGGAAGATCCCATTAAGATTATAGACCTACTCGGCCTTATGGGTGATAAGGTAGATAACATACCTGGAATACCTGGGATTGGACCTAAGACAGCATCCAAACTGCTTAAAGAATTCGGAAGTGTAGAAGGTATTATAGAGAATGCAGACAAGCTTAAAGGAAAGCAAAGAGAAAACGTAGAGAATTTTGCAGAGCAGGGAATTGTGTCAAAGCAGTTAGCTACCATAATCTTAGATGTGCCTAATGAGGTAAACTTCGATGTGCTAAACTTAGAGGAGCTAGACAAAGATTTACTAAGAGAGGTCTTCACTGATTTAGAATTTAGAACCCTTAGCAAAAGAATTTTAAACGAAGAGATTCAGTCTGTTCAAAACGAACAACCCTCATCCTCACAGATATCCATGTTTGGTAATGCTCCGCCTATGCCAGCGGCAGCTCAGGTTGAAGTAGAGGAGGTGCCAGTAGAAATGAAAACGATTCTTACCACTGAGCATGATTACAGATTATTAGATGATGACGTTTTAAGAGCTGAGTTCATAAAAAGACTGCAGAAGGAAAAGTCCTTCTGTTTAGATACAGAAACCACAGGTTTAGATCCTATAGAAGCTGAGCTTGTAGGGATTTCCATTGCAGTAAAAGAAGGAGAAGCATTTTATATTCCAGTGACGAGTGAAAACGCGTTGCAACGCCTAGAAGAGCTCAAACCCATACTACAAGACCCCAAAAAGGAAATAATAGCGCAGAACTTCAAGTACGATTATAAAGTGCTAAGGAAGTATGGAGTAGATATAAAAAACAAGGTGTTAGATACCATGCTCGTTCATTACTTAATGAATCCCGATATGAAGCATGGTATGGATTTACTGGCAGAAACTTATCTGAATTATCGTCCTGTTTCTATTACAGAATTAATAGGAAAAAAGGGAAAAAACCAGAAGAGTATGAAAGATTTAGAACCTGCAGAGGTGCTAGATTATGCCGCTGAGGATGCTGATATTACGCTGCAGTTAAGAAATAAATTCTCTTCGGAATTAGAAAAACCACACCTAAAAGACCTTTACGAAAAAGTAGAAGCACCATTGATTCATGTGCTAGCAGATATAGAATTAGAAGGAGTAAATATAGATGAGGCTCATCTGAGAAATTATTCTAAGGAATTGGAAGTTATACTTGTAGAGCTAGAAAAAAGCATAAAACTTACAGCCGGCACTGAATTTAACTTGGATTCACCTAAGCAGTTAGGTCAGATACTTTTCGAGGTATTGAAGATTTCAGATAAGCCGAAGAAGACTCCTTCTGGGCAGTATAAAACATCAGAGGATGTGCTAGCCACATATAAAGAGGACCATCCTATCATTTCTGAAATTCTAGATTACAGACAGCTTAGAAAATTAAAATCTACGTATGTGGATCCATTGCCAGAGATGGTGAGTAAAACCACAGGCAGACTGCACACTAATTATATGCAAACCGTAGCTGCTACGGGAAGGCTAAGCTCTAATAACCCTAACCTACAGAACATTCCTATCCGATCAGAGAAGGGGCGTGAAATCAGAAAAGCGTTTATTCCTAGAGATGAAAATCACACGCTGGTAGCGGCAGATTACTCTCAAGTAGAATTAAGAATTATAGCCGCGTTAAGTAATGAAACCGCTATGATAGAAGATTTCGTTTCTGGAGCAGATATTCATGCGGCTACAGCGAGTAAAGTATTCGGAGTTTCTATAGATGATGTAGACAGAGAGATGCGTAGCAAAGCGAAAGCCGTAAACTTCGGTATTATCTATGGTCAAGGCGCTTTCGGTCTGGCTCAAAACCTCGGAATTAAAAGGGGTGAAGCCAAGGAAATCATAGAGAATTACTTCCAGAAATATTCTAGACTTAAAGAATATATGGCAGAGAATGTAGAATTTGCCAGAACGAATGGGTATGTAGAGACTATACTGGGAAGAAGGAGATATCTTAAAGACATTAATTCAGGAAATGCCATAGTAAGGGGTTTCGCAGAAAGGAATGCGGTAAATGCACCTATCCAAGGTTCAGCGGCAGATGTAATCAAGCTAGCCATGATTAATATTCACAAAAGATTTAAGGAAGAGAATTTTAAGTCGAAGATGATTATGCAGGTACATGATGAACTGGTCTTCGATGCGCATAATTCAGAGCTCGAAATCATTAAGCCGCTTATTAAATTAGAGATGGAAAATGCGTATAAAATGTCTGTTCCTTTACTGGTAGAAGTAGATATGGGTGCTAATTGGCTAGAAGCACATTAACATATTGGCTGTAGTAGATATTTTAGAAGTCTTTATGGACATGGTCGGTCAATGCGATTAATTTTACTTTTCGTGAGCGTATTTAGCAGATTTTCAGCAGGTTTAGGTCAGTAAGATTATAGAGACGAGATTCCCTCTCGGAAGGAATAATTCAATAAATAGTTGTTGATTATCTGTTTCAATTGTTCGTCAGAAATAACCTAAAAAGGGTTGAAATTAAACTTACACTAGACTAAAAGACAGCTACCTAACACAGGCCTTAGTTTTAACAGATATTTAGTTAAAACTTTTAGCTCTGTTCTGCGTAATATGAGGTGTAAAGAATAACTTGGAATAGAAATTATCTAACAATCAACGAAATAAATAACACTAACAAATAACTTATGAGAAAACTTATTTTACACCCTCTTACTATTTTCTCGATAGTGGTTTTATTTTCTGCCTGCTCTGGTTCTCCAGAGTCAGGAGACTCAGAGAAGAAATCAGCTAAAGAAGAGATTGCGTTCACTCCTAAAGAAGGTGTTTACGAATCTACCAGAAAAGAAAATATTAAGAAGATTTTTCATGCCCTACCGTCACCAGTAGAGATGGCAGACTTAATTAAAAAGACGGGATCGTCATTTGATAAGACTTACCTAAACGATCCTGCTAACGTAAGCAAGTATGTAACTTCTGCTCAGCAAGCCATGAACTTAGGAATCTATGGGGCTGATTTAAGTTATACTAGTATTTTCGAGCAAGACAGACAATCGCTCAATTACCTAGATGCTGTGCAGGAAATAGCTAACGCACTAGATGTGGGAGCAGCTATAGATAAAAAAGTATTCGATAGACTCAAAGGTAATCAGGGGAATCAAGATTCTCTTATGTCCATCATCACAGAAACGTATTGGACTATTAATGCTTACCTAAAAGAAAATGAAAGTAGAGAAGAAACTTCAGCATTAGTAGTCGCTGGAGGATGGTTAGAGGGTCTTCATTTAGCGGGTAAACATTATGTTCCTGGGAATATAGAACTCCATGAAAGAATAGCAGAACAGAAGTACGCATTAGAGAACTTGGTTAACCTAATGAATACGTATGACAGTGCATCGTTAGATGGGATTAAAATTGACTTAAAAGAAATTCAAGCACTCTATGCTGATGTGGAGATCATTAAAGGAAAGACCACTAAAGATAAAGATGCTAAAGGTATGGTCGTTATCGGAGGAACCAAAGAAGTTTCTATGGATGATGTAACCTTACAGAAGGTTTTGAGTAAAATTAAGGACATTAGAAATAAATATATTAACTAGACTACCATCCTAAAGAGAAAGAAAATGAAATTGATCAAGTATATATTACCCATTCTAATATTAGCTCCACTGCTTTCGAATGCCCAGTGTAGAAGCTTTACTAAGAAGAAGTGCTTACCTCAGTTAGATGGTTACGTACAGAACGATAACTTTAACAGTGCTCAGCTTATCCCTGGTGATGAAGCAGAGCTACTAATTACATTCTACGCAGGAAAAGAATATAGATTATTAATCTGTGGACACCCTGTCTTAGGAGAGTTAGAATTCGAAGTTCTAGATACCGATGAAGAATTAATTTATTCTAATTTAGATAACGAAGACAAAACCAGTTTTGATTTTAAAGTAGCCACCACCCAACAATTAATTGTCAGGGTAAGAGTTCCCGAAAATGATTTGGCTAGCCAACTCATTCATGAAGGATGTGTCTCTATCATGATTGGCTTTAAAGAGAATAGCTAACAAGTATAACTCAATTATGTTTTGAAAAAAGGCCGCTTTAAGCGGCCTTTTTTTATTTCGATATAATCCATTTTTTTAGTATCCCTTGCTGTCCATCTTCTATCCGTATAAAATAGAGACCTTCACTTAAATCTCCATGGTCTAGTTGGAATTGTCTATTTCCCTGAGATAAACTTCCAGAGTAAATGTTCTTTATCATTTTCCCTTGAGAATCCCACAAGCTTATCCTCCCTGACTCTATACGCTGAATGACACTTAATGCTAAAGTAGCGCTGCCATTACTTGGGTTCGGGAATATAGCAGAATTAGAAAAAGCACTTAACTCAGCAGTAGAAAGATCATTAGCTGAGCTTATGTTGATATCATCTAAGTAAAGATTATTACCACCATAGTTAGTGAAATTAAAACGAACCCTGAATGATGGACCGAAAAACTCTTCGTTATCTATAGTTAGAGCGTATTCATTCCACTCGTCTTGTGAATCAGGCACAAATTGAAAATTGCTTGATTCAGCTGTCGGTAAATCGGTAAAACCTCGATGGATTTTCTTTTGCTGCCAAGTATTTCCGCAATCATTAGAAATATAAATTCTTAATCTATCATCAGTCGCCTCGTTCTTAGTTACAAAAGCCCACTTGTACGAAATGACAATTTCATTAGCACCAGTAAAATCCATAGATGAACTAATTAGGTCATCCTCATCATCGATGAGATTGGCATTATTCCTAATTCTAACACACTGTTCACCCGAGTAACCCGTATTGTCATATAGCTTCCAGTTTTCCGTGCCCTCATCACCTTGTGCCGCCCATTTTAATTCTTCGTTAACTTCGTTTTCAAGGTCTTCAAAACCCTCTTCGAATGGTGTCGCGATAAAATCAGATGCAGAAATGCTTACAAAGCCATCTTTTTCTACCGTAATAGTTTCTTCGCCATCAGTAACTGTTAGAGTGACGGTGTAGTTTCCTGCTTCACTGTAAGAATGAACAGGATTAGATAAGTCTTCACCTACCAGAATAGTACCATCACCGAAATCCCATGTCCATTCACTAGGCTCATTGAAAGATAAGTCTTCAAATTCTATTTCTGAATTTGTACAAGTGCTTTGCTTGTCGCTCGTGAAGTCTGCGAAGCACAAAATGGACTCTTCTAAAATCCCCGTAGCAGCTAAATTGTCTTCTTGCCATAGCTCGAACCTATCGGCAATGTTAGAATTTAGAGATGCCCTCATTCTCACCTTCTGTCCTTGTGTGAACATTTTAGAACAGTAGGAATACTCCATGTAGTTTTGGACATTATCTAAACTTCCACAGGATTCACCTGATAGGGCACATGACGTCCACCCCACTGAGTTAGGAGTGTCGGCCACACCATCGTCAACGTCACAGTTTTCTGCTAATGCAGGCTGATTCGTTCCTCCCCATAAGTGCCTCAGATTTATCCAGTGCCCTACCTCATGTGTTAACGTTCGGGATCTATTTTCACTACTTGTTCCTATCGAACCAGTGTAAGTATGTAGAAGAACTATTCCATCATTTGAAAGACCGAAATTTCCATCTACCGAAGACGGCACATAGGTATATCCCGCTGCACCTCCTGCATCTGCACAGACCCAAACGTTTAAATAAGAGTCTCTAGGCCAAATGCTAAGACTTTTCATGTCAGAGCCCCCTTCATTTGTTAATTCACTTTCGATTCGCACTATGCCATTCGTGCAATTTCCGTTGGGGTCTCGTTGGGCAAGTTTAAATTCGATTTTAATATCTGCAGGTAAATCCGAGAATTCCTCCACTACGTCTGCTAAATCCTCATTTTCTAATCTGAAATCTCTATTTAAGATGCTCATAGCGTCATAAACTTGGTCATCTGAAATATTTTCAGCGCCTCCTTCATGAATAACATGAAATACTACTGGGATTAAATAAATCTCATCATCTCCACCAGCTCTATTAGCAGCGTAATCAGCAGTGAATTCATCTAATTCTGTCTCATTATGCTCCATTTGTTCTCTGAGGTGGGGATATTGAAGTAAGAGCATATCTATAGCATCGTAGGTCCTGCACTTAGGCACATCTTGTGCATTAATAGACACAAAGGATGAACTTAGAGATATAAGAATAGATAAAATTAAGAGTCGAATCATAAATAGGTTTTTGACAAAAGTAAGTACTTGGTTCTGTTCATATGTTACATTTGAATGTAATCTAACCCTAACATGAAGTTATCTCTTGGATTTTTATTTTTTAGCGTTGCAATAAGTACCTCTTTAATTTCACAAAACCGTGATAATATATCACTGCTAGCGAATTGGGATGGAACGGAGGTTCCTTTTAATGGTTCTGCCAAATACAATGATGTATGGGGTTTTGAAATTGACGGACAAGAGTTTGGATGTATGGGATCTACATTAGGGACACATATATTTTCGCTACCAGAGAATAATCATATAGAAGAAGTAGCTTATGTACCTGGAAGATTCCAAGGGCCTGTTGTTCATCGTGATTTTGCTTTTTTTGAAGGTTATCTGTATGCTGTTTGTGATCAAGGAAGCAGCTCTCTCCAAGTGATTAATGTTTCTAATCTACCCAATGAGTTTTCAGTGGCTCTAGATGATACAACTAATTTTACCACTGCTCATAATATAACAGTAGATGAGTCGGGTATGAAGTTATACGTTTCTGGACCTTCTGGAAGTGCACTAAAAGTATTTGATATATCAGACACACCTGAAAACCCACAACTTGTCAGTGAATTTAACCTTGTAGAATATGTACATGATGTGTTTGCTAAAGATAATGTGGCGTACCTAAGTGCGGGCTCTCAAGGGTTGTTTATTTATGATTTTTCTAACCCAGCTAATCCTGCCATTATTTCTTCTTTAGATGGCTATCCTGATGAGGGGTATAACCATTCAGGTTGGCTTTCGCCAGATGGCAATTATTTTGCCTTTGCCGATGAAACACCTGGAAAAAGAATGAAAATCATAGATGTCAGAGATCCATCAGACTTGGAGGTCATTTCTTTATTTAATAGTGGTTTAAATAGTAACACTATGCCTCATAATTTGGAGTGGATAGGAGATAAAATTTATGTTTCGCACTACTATGATGGGCTTCAAGTTTTCGATGTGAGTGATGCAGAAAATCCAGTAGTTTGTGCATACTATGATACATATCCTCAAGAAGATATTGGGGGTAGAGGTGCTTGGGGCGTTCATGTGATGCCCTCAGGAAGAATTTTGATTTCTGATCGTCAATCAGGTTTTTATCTTTTCAGTAACCAAGAGAATAATGCTGATGAATTGGAAATATGGTTGTACCCAAATCCCGCAGAAGATCATATGTGCGTTAACCTAGTAAACGAAAGTTATCTTAAGGTTAGATTTCAAATTCACGATAATAAAGGCCTTTTAGTCAAAGATGAGACTTATTATAATGACGAACAGCCTATTAATGAGTACCTCTTTAATACTAATACTTTTAGCGCTGGAATCTATAACTTAACTATGATCCTCGATGAAGATTTAGTAAGCAAGGCTAAGTTTCTAATTAGATAATTGGCCTATCTTAAAAGAGTAACGTGTCCTCTGTAAGTGAGTTTGTTAGCGGTCATCACGTCTTGGACTTCTAGTGTCCAAGTGTAAACACCGTTTCTAGAATAATAGTCTCCTGAGTCCACAGAGCCATCCCAAGGCATACCGGGTTGAGTCGTTTCAAAAATAAGCTGACCTTCTCTTGTCCATATTTGGAATAGATAATTTTCACTTGAGATACCCAGAGCTATAGGTCTAAATACTTCGTTTAGATTGTCTCCGTCTGGAGAGAAGGCATTTGGGACATTAACTAGTACCACTCCCTCTATTACTAAAAGTTTGCATATAGTGTCTGCACACCCAAACTGATTCTCGGCTTGTAAACAGATGTTGTAAGATTCTAAGCTTGTTGGTTCAAATTCGAAATAAGGATTTGCGCCAGTGGCGGTGAAGGCGCCTTCAGCTTCCCAAACATAATTTGTCGCTCCATTGCTCAAGTTGATAAATTGAACTTCAGATTCTAAAATGTTTACTGGATTTGGTGTCCATTCATAATCTGCTGTTGGGTAGTCATATACGATTATTGTTGGATTGTTGAGAGATACTCCTGTGCAGCCATCTTCAGATGTCACACTTAGAGAAGGACTGAAACTTCCTGGGTTAGCATACGTGTATGTAACATCCGTACAAGCCGTTAAAGGTGCGTTTCCATCTCCGAAATTCCATTCGCAATTTCCTAATAAGTTGATGTCAGTAGTGTTTGACAATTCTACAGTTACAGGATAGCAGCCATTTATGGTGTCTGTTGTAAAAGTGGGAATAGGCGTAACATTAACTGTAGCTATGAATGATGCTACTACGGGTAATGAGCAGCCGTCTGTGACAGTTACTTCATAAGTAGTGCTTATCAGTGGTTCTACAGTAGTGATACAATTGTTTATGATGCCAATTTCTGGGATGTCCCAGAAACAGCTAAGATTACCATTCCCACCGGAAACGATTGACTCTAATACGATTTGTTCTCCTTGGCATATAGTTATATCATCATTAACCTGGACTTCTATAACTGAGGGGAAAGTAGCTAGCATAGCTAATGTATCTGTAAAACATTGACCATTATCATCTGTAGCATACACCTGAACAGACACGTCATTGGTAGGCACGAATGAAACTATATTGTTATTCGTGTCAAACTCCTCTGTGCTTGGAATCCAATAATAAATGTAATCATCTATTCCACCAGTAGCCGTGGCTTCAAAAGAAATGTTATCTCCATCACAGATGTCGGTGGTTTCAAAATTTGTAGCTAAGAATAGCTCTGGATTAGAAGTTAAAGTGACCACTGTATCGGCTTCACATCCTATATCATTTATTACTGAAATGTTATAATCATTAACGGGAAGCATTGTGAATAGAGGGTCAAGTAATTGCAACGCACTATTAACCGTAAAGGAGTTTCCGTTTACAGCTAGAACTTCTATGCTGCCTGTTTCATCTCCAAAACAAACTGGATTAGTAATTATGATGTCAGAGATGAAGTATTCAGGCAATTCACTAATAGTGATTATGCTGTCTATGCTGCATCCAATAGCATCGGTAACTGTAATCGTATAACTATCTGCACACAGGTTTGTAAGAGTGGGTACAGGGTCTCCATTCGAATCTGCCCATGTTTCTACCAAAGGTGCAAACCCTCCACTTGAGGATGAGGTGATTTCTCCATCACAGGTTCCTGAACAAATTTCAATAGAAAAATCTAAATCTAAAATTAGGGCAGGATTAACATTAACTATAACCGTATCTAGATGAAAGCAACCAAGATTAACAAGGTCTTCCATCTGCAGTATAAAAGTGTCTGTAACTTGGGTGTTAAGCACATTAGGTGTGGCTGTGTTATAATCATCTAGATTTCCATTGTCTAGCCAAGTTATAGTTCCTGATCCCGAGCCATTTAGTGATGCAGGTTCATCGAAGCACACTGTAAAATCAGAGCCAGCGTCAGATATAGGTTGAGGAGTAACAGTTATGAGTAGTGTGTCATAATTGAAACACATTCCGTTTGTTACTTCTAGATAAACTTCAAGCTGAATGTTGACCATTCCAGTATTAACAGTAGTTATTACTGGAGGGAAAGCTCCTGTAAGAATGTCTAATACATCCGAATCATTAGATGTCCATTGATAGTCTAATAATAAGTCGTCAGAGGTTCCTAGGGTTACTTCGCTATTTGGGCATGAGCTAAAATCTGCGCCTGCATCTACTAGTGGTAGAGGTTCATCAGTAATAAGAAGGTTGGCCGTTAGGGTGCCAGGGCAATTATTATTGTCGGTGAAATTAATTAAGGTGTATTCTCCTGAAATAAGTACAAATGTTGAATCTGAAGAAGTAGTGTTTATGAAGGGGTTGACATTTCCTGAATTGACTTCTTCTAATTCGTAATTAAACGGTGCGGCTCCATTAGTAATGTTGATGTAGACCTGAGTAGAATCATCGGTGCAGATAAAATTATTACCTGTTAAAGTAGCGTTAGGGGTTGTATCTTCTATTACGGTATGAAAAGAAGTGATTGTATCATTGATGCATCCGTCTGCATTTGTTACAGTTTGAAGCGTATATATTCCTGGGGTACTAGCAGTAAAAGTGCTGTCTCCAATGAAGAATCCTACACTGTCTTCTATAATAGTGTTGTTTGGGTCTAGAATTTCAAAGTAAAGAGGAGAAGGGCTAGTTATGTTTAGAGCGACCTCTGTACTTTCTCCAGGACAGATGTTAGATTCACCGTCTAAATTGGCGAGTGGTAAATCTAATAGAGTGAGTTCTACCTCTCCTATTATAGTTCCTACACATTCGTAATTATCTTCAACAGATGTAATAACATAAGAGCCTTCATCTAGGATGTAATAATCAACGGGTGAAGCACTTATTTCTAGTTCTTCTGTAGAGTTTGGTGTGTCTAAAGAAACACTCCATGGTCCATCTCCAGTAACCGAGATTGTGGTTAACAGTGAATCTCCAGAACAAATAATACCGTTATCCAAAAAAGTAAGCTCTACCTCAGGGGCTAGAAGCACAGTGGCAAGTGTATTATCAATAATAACACATGCATTACCGTCATCAATAATTTCTGTGATTTCAAATGTAGTATCATCTGTTATTCCTCCAGGAATACCCAAGAATGAATAAAGACTGTCAGGCGTTAACTCAGCTATAGGGATATCTAATATTGTAGATGCTAAAGCCGCCCCTGCTCCGATTTGGGTGGTATAGGTCACATCGAAATTAGGGCCTAAGAAATTTTCGAATAAAAAGTTAACTGGAACTAATTCTCCAAGGCAGGCTATTGAATCTGTAGTAACAGAAATAGAAGTGAACTCGTTAACAGTAACAGTAATTTCGTCAGGAGCTAGTATAACACATGGGTAAAGCGGAGCACCGTCAGTGATAGATGTAATAGAAAACACGCTAGAGGTGATAGGACTTAATGTCCAAGTTTCTCCAAGTGCAAGCACTTCGGTTTGTTCTGCAGAAGTTACACCGGTTTCTAAATTAGTGACTGTGTAATCTACGGTGAATGGCGCTGTTCCTGCTAGGCCTAAGTCCACGATGATCTCTTCACCAACACAAAGAGTAGTGTCATTGCCAAATCCAGTAACACTCAATTCTGGGTTTACGGTAATAATAAAGCAGCTAGAGACGATATCAATCGTAGCTTGACAACCTTCAGAGTCAGTTAAGCTGATCAGGCAATACTCCGTATCGTCTAATGGGGTTAAAATAATCGGAGCGATACCTAAAGGGTCTATAGTTAAGATGTCTATGACTCCAGAGCCTATCTGTTCTGTGCTATATTCAAATATGAAATCTGGAGTTCCGGTCGTAGTGAAGTCGAAGTCCACTATAGTACCTTCACATACTGTAGAATCCGTATTTAGTAATGTGAGAGAAGTTGCAAAAGTTTCAGTTATTGTATGAAAAGAAGTGATCGTATCATTGATGCATCCGTCTGCGTTTGTTAAAGTTTGAAGGGTATATATTCCTGGGATACTAGCAGTAAAAGTGCTGTCTCCAATGAAGAATCCTACACTGTCTTCTATAATATTATTATTTGGGTCTAGAATTTCAAAGTAAAGAGGAGAAGGGCTAGTTATGTTTAGAGCGACCTCTGTACTTTCTCCAGGACAGAGGTTAGATTCACCGTCTAAATTGGCGAGTGGTAAATCCAATAGAGTAAGCTCTACCTCTCCTATTATAGTTCCTACACATTCGTAATTATCTTCAACAGATGTAATAATATAAGAGCCTTCATCTAGGATGTAATAATCAACGGGTGAAGCACTTATTTCTAGTTCTTCTGTAGAGTTGGGTGTGTCTATAGAAACACTCCATGGTCCATCTCCAGTAACCGAGATTGTGCTTAACAGTGAATCTCCAGAACAAATAATGCCGTTATCCAAAAAAGTAAGCTCTACCTCAGGTGCTAGAAGCACAGTGGCAAGTGTATTATCAATAACAACACATTCATTACCATCATCAATAATTTCTGTGATTTCAAATGTTGTGTCATCTGTTATTCCTCCAGGAATACCCAAGAACGAATAAAGACTGTCAGGGGTTAAGTCACTTATGGGTATATCTAGTATTGTAGATGCTAAAGGCGCCCCTGCTCCGATTTGGGTCGTATAGGTCACATCGAAATTAGGACCTAAGAAATTTTCGAATAAAAAGTTAACTGGAACTAATTCTCCAAGGCAGGCTATTGAATCTGTAGTAACAGAAATAGAAGTGAACTCGTTAACAGTAACAGTAATTTCGTCAGGAGCTAATATAACACATGGGTAAAGCGGAGCACCGTCAGTGATAGATGTAATAGAATACACGCTAGAGGTGATAGGACTTAATGTCCAAGTTTCTCCCAGGGCAAGCACTTCGGTTTGTTCTGCAGAAGTGACACCGGTTTCTAAATTAGTGACTGTGTAATCTACGGTGAATGGCGCTGTTCCTGCTAGGCCTAAGTCCACGATAACCTCTTCGCCAACACAAAGAGTAGTGTCATTGCCAAATCCAGTAACACTCAATTCTGGGTTTATTTCAACTGTAAAGCAACTAGAAGTAGTATCAATTGTGGCTTGGCATCCTGCATCGCTTGTAAGGCTTACAATACAATACTCGGTGTCGGTAGTAGGATTTAAAATAATCTGAGCGACTCCTAAGGGATCTATAGTTAAGGTGTCTATGACTCCAGAGCCGATTTCTTCTGTGCTATATTCAAAAACAAAGTCTGGAATTCCTGAGGCTATTATGTTTAGATCTACAGGAGTACCTTCGCATAGTGTAGAGTCCGTATTTAGTAATGTCAGAAAAGTTCCAGTTGTAAGAACAAGTTGAACATCAACTGTGTCCACTGCTGGGAGGTCACAATCGTTGTCTATGACATAAACCGAGAATTCTATGTTCGCAGTAGGCTGAGCTAGCCAGCATACTTCGGAGCAGATAGCATTCACTCCAGGAACAATAGACGGACAGGCAATAGAATCTATAGAGGCACCAGGAAAAAGCGTGGCAATGTTAGAAGTTATCTCCATGATCGAGAAAGGATCTGGATGAATGGCTTCAAAAGTGATACAGATACTGTCACCCTCGCAAACTTCATAAGAAGTGGGAGAAATAAATGTTCCGCCATCATTTTCTATGCCTCCTCCATCCGTGAATTCTGGTTCACCTGGGATGGAAATACGACTTACAAACGCCATGGTTTCTGTCATGGTATATAACAGATTCCCCATCGAGTCATATTCTTCTATGATTACATTGGTCACATAATTTCCTGCGGTAGGAGGGGTGAACTCTACAAGTCCAGTTGGGGAAACAGTAATAGTTGAAGGGTCGAATCCAGGAATGTCAAAATTTAGTTGGTTATTCTCTACCTGAGGAACTCCCATGGAGAAGTTCACGGTATTACCAGGAGTGCTCGTGTATACTAGTTGGTGCGAAAACAATTCTCCAACTAAACCATAGGGCACTTGCTGCGTGCCATCTATGACGATTGTTGAATTACATCCAGTCAATGGATCAACAGTAGCTGAAAAATAGGCGTCATCAAAAACTGGGAAATCAGTATTAATAAAGAAATTATAATCGTCAAATGCCCAGCTGGCAGTCCAAGTACAGCTGGGGTCAAGTGTCTGGTTAACGGTATAGGTCGTCAGTATTGTTCCGGGAGAAAATCCTCCAGGAAGACAGGAGCTATCTAAAAGCTCTTCATCACAAAGCTCCGAGATTTCTTGGGTTGAGGATAGTAAAGCTAAGTTCGCTATAGTGGTTAAGCCTGCGCAAGAGCCGTCTGGAGTAAAGAAAATTAAATTATCCGGAACGGGATTCGCTTGCTGGCCGAAACAATCTGAATACACACTAAGTGTGAATGTATACTCATCCCCTCCGAGGCATTCATAGCTAATGTGTCCACCTAAAATGTGGGTAGATTTAGCTTCCTGCGAAAAGCACAATAAAATTAACAGCATAATGAAATTATACCACTTCATAGATAAGTTGGTTCAATAGGTTATTCTTCTTCATAAACGCTTGTAACTTAGCTAAAGGTTGCATTGGCTATGAGGTGTTTAATTACCATAGGTTTATGGGTACAAGATAATAAATGAAGGTTAGGATTAACAATGAATTTAAGAAAGTACAAATTTTACATTTGCAGCCTTCATTGTTAGCTTTATGTTAATAATACTGTCGGGTGTAATTATCGCGTTGAATGCATTGAAGTTTGGTTAATTTTGCGCCATAATTTATCTACATAAACTTACATAGCATGAAATCAAATTTTACTTTTTTAGTAGTAGCCCTACTTTTCTCTTTACTGAGTACTCAGGCTCAAGATTGTTCAGACCTTTTTATTTCTGAATACATTGAAGGATGGTCAAATAATAAGTCTTTAGAAATTTACAATCCTACAGCTAGTTCTATCGATGCTTCTGAATATGGAGTGATGAGATTTCAAAACGGAAGCGATGTAGCAGGTAATGTGACATATTTGGAAGGGGTTACTATTGAGCCTTATGATGTTTTTGTAATCGTTCTGGATAAGAGAGATCCAGATGGAATTGGTCAAAATGCTCCAATTTGGGATGAGTTACAACTACAAGCAGATATATTTATAAATGCGGCTTATAGTGTTCAAGTCGGAGGTGAAGAGTTGGTTAATGCTATGTATTTCAATGGGAATGACGCAGTGGCATTAGTGAAAAATAATGGTGAAACTTTAGTGGATGTTTTCGGTAAAGTTGCTGATGGATTTAATCCTGATGGTTGGGGGTCTTATGTGAATTCTATTGGAGAAACCGTTTTTATTTCAGCTAATCATACGCTGATTAGGAAATCGTCTATAAGAGGAGGTGTTACTCAAAGTCCTCCAATTTTTGAAATTTTAAATGAATACGATTCTTTACCAGCTAACACCTTTGACCAGTTGGGTTTTCATCAATGTGATTGTGAAATTAATAGTGTTAACGAATTCGATAAAATTGATTTTAAGCTTTTTCCCAACCCAGTGTCTGGTGAAAGCTTCTCAGTATATGCTAATTCAAGAATAATCCATTACGAGATATTGGATTTAACCGGCAAAGTAATTATTAGAGAAGAGTTGGATGGAGTTTATAATACTCAAATTAGTTCTACTCTTCTGTCAAATGGCACTTATGTTTTTAAAGCTAGATTGGAGGATTCAAGTATAATAAGCAAGGTGTTTTTTAAATAATTTCTTAATAAAAGCTCAATGAGGTTTTACCTACAAATATTTGTATGTGTTGTTCTGTTTTTCTGCTTAAATCTTAATGTTTCGGTAGCGCAAGAGTGTGAGTTTACAGGGAGTATTACGGATTATGGTTCTGAAGATGGGTTGGCGTTTGCAAATGTTTTTTATAAAGATAGTCAAGGTTTTGTGGCTGACGTAAATGGTGATTTTTCTGTGGTTCTTCCTTATGGTAAGTATGAATTTGAATTCACCTTTGTGGGTTATATTTCCAAACTAGTAACCGTTGAGTTAAATAGGGCTAAAGTCAATTTGGATTTAGCTCTCCTTACAATGGAGCTTGATGAGGCTCTAGTTTTGGCTGATATTGCTATTGATAGAGAAACACCAGTAGCTTTTTCAAACATTGATATTAGAACTATTAATGAGGAGTTGGCTTCTCAAGATATTCCAATGATTTTGAATTCTACGCCAGGTGTCTACGCTACTCAGCAAGGTGGTGGAGATGGGGATGCTAGAATTACTATTAGAGGTTTTAGCCAAAGAAATGTGGCTGTCCTTTTGGACGGAGTTCCTGTTAACGATATGGAAAATGGAGCGGTTTATTGGTCCAATTGGTTCGGGTTGGATGCCATCATGCAAACCACTCAAGTGCAAAGAGGGTTAGGGATAAGTAAGCTAGCCGTGCCTTCTGTGGGAGGTACTATTAATATCATCACTAAGGGGATAGAACAAAAGAAAGCTACCCAAATTAAGCAAGAAGTAGCTAATAATGGTTTCCTTAGAACAACTCTTGGCCATACCTCTGGAAGATTAAAAGGAGGGTGGGGTTTTACTGTAGCTGGATCTTATAAGCAAGGTGATGGTTGGGTAGATGGAAACTGGACACAAGGTGTTTTCTACTATGGAAAAGTTCAGAAAG
>Ga0208903_1000956_pt1 | contig 18425 bp, 17 predicted proteins | sample AntAceMetag02UKJ_FD_184769 | JGI IMG/M metagenome (GOLD analysis project Ga0208903, IMG submission 184769) | Saline lake microbial communities from Ace Lake, Antarctica - Antarctic Ace Lake Metagenome 02UKJ (SPAdes) (version 2) | ecosystem: Environmental > Aquatic > Non-marine Saline and...
TAGCTTGATTAATACCTTTGGTTCTCTTAGAATTTCGTCTCTGCATATCCTGTGTGCTTTGACCCGACTTTGCTTGTCTCTTAATATCATCGTCGTTGAAGTCACGATCCATCTTAGCATTTTTGGTGTAACGCTTTGCTAGATCGCTTGATATTTCACTGACTGCTGATTCTTTTTTCTTTTTCTTTAACTTATGAGCACGATTGATAAATGCTGCTAGACTTTCACCTGGCTTGCGGTTGATACCGTGACGTTCTTTTTGAGCTTTGATTTCAATGTTTCTTCTCGATCGTATTGCGTCAGCCTTGCCTTGCGAATCATCATCTGATTCACGTTGATATGACTCTCCAGTAGATGATTTGGCCATTGCAATCAGTTCTTTGAATCTGTCTACATTGAATTCAGGATACTTGTTGCCTTCTTGATTTCTGTCTTCTGTGTATTCAATCATATGATTTAGTACATCTTTCATGGTCTTAGGACCAAAACTTGTGCCTAGTCTTGATAAAACTGTACCAAGCTCTGCCATTTGATTGTAATCGCGGTCATCCATTTGATCGCCGGAATTTATTTTCTTTCTGATCATCTGTGCAATTTTTGTTGCTCGTCTAGCAGTATCGCTTATCTCGTGATTTGGCGCTTGATATTCTGCAAGGGCTGCTGCAAGACGTGCTTTCATTTCTACTGCTATCGGATTATCGCCTTTGGCTGCTGGCTTGTACATTTTCTTTTTGCCATTGATGCCGCCCGAGATGTCTGACATTTGATCCTGATCTGCATATCTTTCATCTGGCTCCGTACTTGCGTCGTAGTCTGGCTGTGCTGCACTTTCTTTACCAATAGCAGCTACTTTATTGTTTACTGCATTTTGTGCTGCACTTCCTGCAATGCCGCCGCCGATGACGCCTGCTGGTCCTCCAACTGCACCTCCTGCAATTGCGCCGCCTAGTCCACCTAAAAACCCTGCATTCAAGTCGTCGTCGCCCTCTACATCGTCACGTCCTGGAATGTCTGGATCGTCTTGAAATGCACTGCTTACTGGTGATAGTAAATCGGCACCTTTTTCAATGCCGTTCAGTGTTTTTAACATTGTTGCAATATCACTAGGATCGCCTGAAATGTTTATATTCATGGGCATTTTTGCCGGTGACGACATCGACGGCTCCATTTCGCTCATGCCGCATTCGGCAATTGCACTTTCGTTTAGTTTCTTCTTTTCAATGTTGTCTAAACTTTGTAATATTTTTAGCATATTGCTCATAATCAACTCCCCATTGCACTTCTGGTGTTCAGCGGTTCTTCTTTTGTAGCTTCTGCTTTAAAACCGTCGTTGTTTTCTCCACGCTCTTTGCGTGCAGATTCTAATTCTTTTAATAGTTCCATGACTCTGTTATTACCAACATCTGCTTGCGCACTAACTCCGCCCATATCTTCTTTGGTCAGCATAACTTCGTAAGTATCACTGCCTTCGTCTGGATCGTTGTTGTGTTCGGGTATTTTTGCATTTGGATTGCGAACAATAATATTTGCTTCATCTAGTGTGCATACATTACTTAAATACTCTCGAAGTATTGCCTCTGTTGTTGGATATGTTATTTCAACGTCCCAATATGTAACTTCTGTGTTTTCTAATTGAGGAAAGTCATGTGGACGCTTTTGTATTGGAGTTTTTTTACCTGCGCTCAATGAAGCAACACTGTATTTTTCTAATGCAGTGCGTAGACGCTCATTGAATCCATCTGGAATATCTCCAGCTACTCCAATTTTAAACGGATAGGTTTTTTTTGACTCTATGAGATATTCTTTTAAACTTTTCATTATTGCTGGATCCTATTATGTATTATTTATCTTTATCGAGTCCTTTGAGTCTTTCTAGCAGACTATTTCTATCTGTGACCACATAGCCTGCACCTTCAGTAAACCCAGTATCTACTCCAATTGAATCATTGTCTAGTTTTTGTTTTTTAAGTTGAAGATCTACCATTTTTATTTTTTTGTCTAGTTTTGCCACTTTAGCATCTAGGTTTGTACGCAACATATTGCCCGCAACTTCAAATATTCTACCAGAATAGCGTGCTTCGACATTCATACCAAGATCCATTAAATCTTCGTATGCTGCCATTGCTTTATCTGCAACTTCATTTAATTCTTTGTCTGCCATTTCGCCTAGTCCGCTAACATGCGGAAGTGCGCTGGCAATTTTATCAAACTCTGCGATGTCTCTCATGGTATGCTGTTGTTCAGCAACAACACTTTCATCAACAGTTTTTTCTTTTTTCTGTTGTTCTTTGACAAACTCTTTGGAGTCTGGTAAATTTAATAAATCTTCTAGCTTTTTAGTCATAATAGTATCCTATAATATACTACTATTATTTATCGTTTACTGCCATGAAAAATATCATTTTCTGTAACAACTCTAAAAGTAATACCTTGTTGTTTGCAATAAGTTCTTGCTGCTTCCCATTTTGCAGCATTTAATATAGAATGTGCTTGGTTTCTTGAATTACGTTTTGCTTCACTCATACTGGTTTGATTTTGAGGTTTAACTTCGATTATTTCTACGTGTTCTTTTCCGTTTGCATCAATGTATGCCATAAAAAAATCAGGAACATATATTGTAAACTTGCCTGTGAATGGATTTCTATATGGTATTTTAATTGCTTCGCTGGCCCATTTTGTAACGCTAGGATGTTCATCACAAAACTTCATAAAAGCAAATTCCCAACTGCTCCGATATGTAGGCGTTCTACCACCTACATATTTGTCAGGGTTTTTTGGAGTAAATTTACCTTGTGCATACTTTGCCATTAGTATATAATGTTTCTTGACTCTATGACGTTTTGTTGCTGTTCTGATCTATAACCTAATTTGCTAATTTTGCTTCTGTTGTTGTTTAGAATTGCAGTAACAATACTGTTTAATTTTACGCCATCAAATTTTTGTAATTTATCTAGTAATTCTAACACATTAACATTATCAATTTTTGATTGTTCAAGTAAAACACTTGCAACACTAATTGCAGCATTTTTGTCAAATCCTCTATTTTCAAAAAACCCAACAACTGCATCAACTCTATTACTTGGGTACGAAATTGTTTTTGTAAAAAATCTATCAAAAAGATCTCTAGTAAATTGTTGGCTATCTGTAGTTTCTTGTATAGTGTTGACGCTAGACATTGAGAATTCCTTTTAAACGTTTGATTGTGTTGCTTCGGTAGTTGCACTACTCGGAAGTGATCCTACAAAAGTTGTACTTCCGACTGAATTTTCTACAACTGTACCGGTTTGAGAAAGTCCAGATTCGACCTCTTTTAAATTGGGTATCTGTAATTGTCTACGTGTTAATGATGGTTTATAATTTCCAGATTTTAATTCTCTAATGGTATTATCAGAACCGGCCAACGTAGACAATATATTATCTGTAATAGATTGATCTGCTGCTAGCGGACTCGGCGCATTATCATAATGCCATTCTGCAAAGTTTGCAGGTGCACTACCAACTTTTGTATATCCTCTATTATATTGTACACTTTCGTAAGAAATAGTCATTGAGTTTTCACTAAATGCATTGCCTTCTGATTCCATTGAGTCATGTTGGAAATTATCTATATAAGGATTAATCAGTGTAAAACTAGTATACGTACTTCTACCGTTTTGTGGCGATAATTGGTAAACTGCAATACTTGTAAAAAAACTTGTTAGCTTATTTGGTCTATCTAAGCCATAACGATATCCCTGTGAATCGCTCGAAGTTAATGCATTATTAATTCCGTTTGGACCACGAGCATAAGCATCAACGGATATGGCAGGAGTTCCGTCTGGATTTTTCTCTACATAATTACTATCGGTATAATAATATCTAAAATATGATTCCCACAACAAGCTAGTTAATCCAGCATTATCATCATGAAATCTCATTGTAATAGGTTGATATTGAATTCCTGTTTGAATAATCTTTTTTCTATTGTATTGATTAACAGTTTCGGTTTGTGCATTGTACTTAGGTAACTCAACTTGTTTACACAATAAATTTACTTCAGGAATGTATAATTGTTCTCTTAACGGACTACGTTCTCTAACAAAAGGATTTATATGCAATACCACATGGTATAGATGCTTAAACTTAGGTGCTAAACGAAAATTATTTGCTCTGTACAATCTCGAAGCGTGTTGATAATCGCCAAGATCTCCTTTGAGAGTTCCGTATTGTTTAAAGTTATCATAAAATCCAGTTAAGTAGCTCATAATAATATTTATCTAAATCATAATGTGCATAGTTAATAAAAAAGGGGAGCATTAAACTCCCCTTAATATTGGCAATCTTTCTTTAGCTATTAGCCAGCGCCAGTAACCGAGGTTCCTGTTGAACGACCAACTGGTGTACCTACACCAGTGTCAAGCTGTATTGCATTGTCATATTGTATAGTTAATGCAACACTAACCGGTTCGTTGTTTGCATATGCAAGTGTGCCGTAGTTTGCTTCTGTAATAAAGCAACCATAACATTCCCATGTTTCCAGAACATTTGGTGTTAATGCACCATTGCCGCCGTCTAGAATTTCAATTCTAGTTAGATACTTATAATCTGATCCGGATGCAGCACTTGCTTGCTCCATAAAATCAAATTGTTTCTGAAGTTGTTCACCAACAAGTTTTTGCACGTTGTTGTTAACATCTTCTCTTAAATTGAGTGTAAGCGGGTTCCAGGTGTGTTTACCAGCTAAGTATACTTTTGAGTTGTATACTGGAATTTCCATGCTTTCAAATGTAATATTAGGACGTGTTACATCAATAACTTGTTTTGTTAATTCCGTAGTAGGTGTGCTTACACCAAATCCTTCGAGTGTTACACGAAAGCGATATTGAAGTTTCGGCATCAACAAACCTTGTGCTGATGCACTATCATTGGTTGCCAATGGAACTGTAATTTTACTTAACGATGAGATTGCCATTTAATTATTTCTCCTATGCACAAGTATTTATCATATTGGGGTTGAGTTTACCCAACCCCAATATTATAATATTAAAGACCTGCGATTTCCCCTGTATTCTTCAAGCGTAGTGGAATATAAATAAATTCAATTGCCTTAACTGGTTCAATTGCGATATCTACGTATAGCTCATTTCTATCTATTCTTGAAGGTGTGTTGTTTGTTTCGTCGCATACAACCAAGTAGTCATAAATTGCTCTTAGACCAATTAATTCTACCATTAAACTTTCAACCTGTTGTTTGATTTCGTCACGAGTGATTTTATCATTTGGTTCAAAGATATAAGGTTTTGCAAGTTGCTTTAGCTGACTACGCAAGTAAATTACAAGACGTGCTACGTTAACTCTATCAAGAGCACTTGCATTTCTTGCACGAGTCTTTTGTCCAAATACAACAAGTCCTGCGCCGCTTAGGAAAGTAATAGGATTTACATTGTTTTGGTACAACGTATCTCTTTGACCTTCATTGAGTGCAACACTTACAAATTCGCCTTCAGAATCGATATAACCGCTTGCTGTAGCATTTGTTACGCCACCGCGTCTTGTGCCTGCTGGTGCAAACCACGGATACGCAACTTGGTCGTTTAGTGCAACTGTACGTAGCACCATGTGCGATGCTGGAACAACAATATTATTTCCGGCATTATCGCTAGTGAATCCGCTTGGGTAGTAAATGCCAAGATATTCATCTCTGCTTACAAGTCCTAAATCGTTGTCTTCTACTGCTAGATTAACGTTAGTTGCCCAATCGCTGATTGCAGTAGTATTTGGTCTGAGGCGCATCGGCGAGTCGCCAACTACAAATGCTGTTAACCCTCTGTCGTTGTTTAGGGTAACCATTTCGCCAATTAGTTCAGGATAACCTGGGCAAGCTATTAAGTTAAACAAACGTGTTTCGTCGTCACGGATATCATCATTGCTGTTGACCATTGATTGTAATGATTGTACAACAACTTTACGCTGGGCTATTCTGCCAAAAGAGCCAGAACCGTCTGCATTATTTGCACTTTCAGTTACCCAACGATTAGAATAATATCCTGCCATTGATTCGTCACCAAATCGGCTATTTTCTGCATTAACATCAATCCAGTTACGTTCGAAACGTTTAACATTAAATCCGCTGCGACGTGTGTTGAACAATACCATGCCTTTTGGATACAATGCTGGATCCGGCGCATCTGGATCTAGATAATTACTTTCTAGTAAGTCAGCAATGTCGCCTGCTTCGTTGCTGTTTGCGCCAGCTGTGTTGTAACGTGCATCTGCAAATAGTACACCATTTTCAGTAGTTTGATCAGTTTTGTCTAACAGTACAAACTTTGAAGTTAAACCGTTATATCGATAAATCGTTGGATAGTTGTCGATGTCCGCAGTACTGATCCAAAGATCGCCGTCTACTAATGCATCATTAGTCGAATTAGCAGTTGGCTCACTTGCTGCTACAATTGGACCTGCTGGATCAGTAAGAGGAAATGCTGTTGCATCTTTATATCCTACCCATGTATTACCGTTGTGATACATAATATCTGCTTCGTCTACTACACTACTATACCAAAGTGTGCCTTGTCCTGGAGTAGTTGTAGGCTCATTTTCGCTTGCAGTGTATGAAAGCACTTTCCAAAGTGTTGCAACATACTGATTTGCATCACCTGACGGTGCAGCATAAAAATTAGTTGTACTAGTCGGATCTGTTGAATCGTATACTGTAAATAAGTTATCCAATATCAAATCAGCATTATCGTTGAATATAATTTCGCCACCAGTTGCATGTGAAATAACAACACGATTTTGACCGTCAACGCTTGCCGAAACATTAGTAAATCCAGAAGCATTAATTGCGTTTGCAAATACTTCCGAATCTGCTGCTGAACCTGCTGCTGTAAAAGATATTGTGTTAGATACTAATGCAGTTTGACCCGATATTGATTCTTCAACAATGTACGAATATGTACCTGCAGGGAAAGTACTTGCAATAACTTTTGTACTAGTAATAGTAGCTGGACCATTTGCATTTTTACGGAATATTTTAAATGTTGCCAACGGATTTGTATCTTCGGCTACGTTTGACTTTACATATAATGTACCAGCAGAGATATTACTGCCGCCTGTTGCGCTATCTAACGCAAATATAGCTGCATGACCCGATCCATAAATTGGTGCGTTTACAGTAGTCCATGCTGCTGTTGTTGCGTTATAAACTTTAACTGATAAATTAGCACCTAAGTTTGGAGTGGTTGTTTTAACCCAAATACTACCAGTCGGGCGTGAATTTGTATCAGTTGTTTTATAAGCAGGTACATTAGTATGTGTGCTGATTTGCACTTTTGGAGCGTAATAATCGCCCTGTATAATTCCAGCCGCAGCAAATAGAGTATCATCGCCGTATAATTCTACAATATCGCCGCTTGCACCGTTGTAGAAGATAGCCAATCTACTGTTAACAATCTGAGCTGTAATACCTGCAGAAACAAGTCCTACATTTGCATTAATGTCTGCTGCTAAACTTGCAAGTGTAATATCCGATGTAGTAACTTCATACTGTGTACCTGAGCTGTCTGTTGTTAAGCTAAACACAATTGAAGAACCGCTTGAAATTGCGCCGGTACCTGTGCCGGTTACAACTGCATGACTTGCCTTCCAGTTTGCACTGCCCACTTCTACCCAGTTACCTTTGGTAGCACTGTGATCAACACCGTACCCACTTGACTTATACCATAAACGATTTGTATTTGTTACTGCAACAATAGCATAGTCTCCCAAGGAGCCCACACTTCCTTTTGGAGTATAATCTTCTCCGGCAAAGTTAACTACTTTAGTAGTGTCAGTGATTACAGTAGCAACTTTATTCGTAAAACTTTGCCCTGTTGTAGTAGTTGCCGCAGCAGCATTCCATTCAAAAATGCCATAAAGAGAATCATTGGTATCAAACCAATATGCACCATCAGTAGGTGAACCAGCAGTTGGGGTTGCACTTGCGGTTATTGCGGCTAAATCAACATCTGCACGTACTACGTATGCTCTATTTGCTACGCCCAGAAAACTGTATGCTGCTTGTAAACCATATTCGTTTTGCTCGCCGCCGTGTATTGGGTTGTTGTTTGCATCTGTGTAAAACACAGGATCTCCAAACGTTTCTGCAAGTTCGCGCTGTGAACTAACTAAGTACACTTTGCCGGCGTTTGCTGCTAGAGTACCGGTTGCAATTCCAGTTCCGCCCGGATTTGTTTTATTTTCTTTTGTTGCTACAAATATAATCGGGGTTGTACCTGGTTCAGCTGGAGTGTAAAAACTCTCATCAATTACTGAAACTTGTACACCTGGTGATACTAATGCCATGTTATTTTTCTCCTTGTGGATAAGTTGTTGCTCATAGTATTTAGCTCAACCTAAGAGAAAAAGGGGGTTTTAAGGGGTTAACTGTGTATATAATTCAATAATTCTGAAGTATTGAATTCTAGATCAGCTAATGTGCCGTTGTTGTCAATGGTAAAATCTGCCATCCACTGTTCAAGACTCATACTGCTAGGATCTTCTGTTGGTAAATGATCTGTTCTATCTACCCAAATTGCGTAATCAAAAACGCCTGTGTTCTTCATAGCAAAGAATTCACGTTTGTTACGCAATCCACAGTAGATGTCGTGTGCTTTGAAAATCTCTCTGCCCAGGCGACTCGGGTCTGGAACATTGTAGGTGCAGATAGCATCGTACCATTCTGCTCTATGATTATGACGGTCGTCATAGCATGATTCTTCGTCAGCGTATCCGTACTGATCCTTTAATTGATCGTATATAAAAAGTGTTGAACAAAACTTGCTGCTTGATTCAAAACTATAATTGTATTTGTCTCTGAGCATTTCACCTACTGTGTCTTTACCGTGTCTACCGTGGCCTATTATCAATAACTTTTTCTTCATCATTACCTCTTTTTACTATTATACAATAAAAAGTAATTGATGTCAACTGTTATCCTATTAAGAATCCGTAACCATTTCCACCAGCTACTGCCATCGAAACTTCGACTTCGAGTTTTTCCATCTCCTGTTGAGCTTCTGCTTTTAGACTAGATCCATTTAGAGTTGTGCCGCCTTGCGGGCCTGCAATAGTAGCAAACTTTTCTCTTGCTTCGCCTAGCATATATTTGCAGGCAGCAAGAGTATAATCTTTAATCCACTGCTTGGCTTGATAGTCAGATAACAATTGTGAATCAGGACGATAATTATAACAGAACAACAGTACTTCTTCGGCACCTCTTGGTCTTTGCAATATAGTTAATCGTTTAGTAGTGCTATTCCATGTAAACTCAATAAAGCTACCAAACATACGTCCTACTAATTCTTGTTGGCCGGCAAACAATTCATAAGTTGCCAGGCCACCCATGCCGCTACCGGCTAACAAATAGGTATTAGTGTATGCAAGGTTAAAAGGTTCGTACAATGTTCCGCCATCGCCTCCGCCACTTCTACTTCCTACACTGCGTCTAAAAATTTGACGGACTTCGGTTATTTCTGCTGGCATTATATAATCGTTTTGATCTTTTACCAAAGGAAGAGTAACATAACTTTCCTCAACACTATGATCACTGCGCATACGGTAACGGGTTAATGCTTTGGTTAATGCAGTTTCGTAATGTATCGGATCTAATTCAACATCTACCATACCGCCGCCAAGGAATGCGTGAACATAATTAAATACTTCTTGTTTTTTTGTTACTAATTCGTTATCGGCCATAATTGTTCTCCAAATGTATTTATGCTAAATATTAGTATGCCAAGACTTAGTTTATATAGACCAAATAAAACAGCCGATTACGAATTTATAGACAAAGTCGTCTACGAACAATTTAGTGTTGGTGGAACTGATGTGTTTATTCACAAATATTTAGGACCAAAAAATCCTAGCAGCGAAGATGCAACAGCTGATCAACCTCAATATGATGTTGTTAAAGAAACAAATATACAAGACATGTTGTTCCTAGAAAACAGAGATAGAAAATATGATCAAGACATTTACACCATTAGAGGCGTATATAATGTTAGTGATAACGATTTTAACCTAAGCCAATTTGGTTTATTTTTAAGTAACGACACGTTGTTTATGACAATACACATTAATTCAAGTGTAAAGACACTGGGTAGAAAAATTATAAGTGGTGATGTTATCGAATTACCCCATCTGATTGACGAATATGCATTGAATGATTATAATGTTGCATTGAAAAGATTTTATGTTGTTGAAGACGTTACAAGAGCAGCAGAAGGGTTTAGTCAAACTTGGTTTCCGCATCTGTATAGAATCAAGTTAAAACAGATCATCGACAGCCAAGAATACAAAGACATACTTGACTTGCCTGCCGGTGACGATGCCGGCAGTACACTTAGAGATTTATTAAGCACATACGAAAAAGACATGCAAATTAATAATGCAGTTATTGCCCAAGCAGAGGCAGATGCAGGAAAAAGCGGATACAATATCAATCATTTGTACACATTGCAAGTAGATGAAAACGGAAATCCAGAATTAATAACCACAGATTTGTCAACAATTGATGCAAGTTCAGGAATATTAGCAGACAGGATTACCAAATCGCCTGAACGTGCAGGATACGATGGATATCTATTAGGAGACGGATTGCCTCCAAACGGAGAAGCATTTGGCAGTGGCATATCATTTCCAATGGACAACACAGAAGGCGATTATTACCTAAGAACTGATTTTATGCCAAATAGACTTTTTAGATTTAGCGGAACAAGATGGATCAAAGTGGAAGATAATGTAAGACAAACATTGAGTAATACCGACACAAGAGCTACTCAAAAAGGCACGTTTATCAACAATGCTACTGTTAATACTATCGGCGGAGATCAAGTTGAAGAAAGACAAAGCTTGTCGAAAGCACTTAGACCAAAGGCAGATAATTAATGGCTCAGCATTTTTATGACGGTCAGATAAGACGTTACATCACACAAATTGTTAGATTAATGAGTAATTTTAGTTACAAAGACGGCGACGGTAATTTGCGTCAAGTACCTGTTAGCTACGGTGACCTAACCCGTCAGGTTGCAAGTATTATGCGCGACAACAGTGAAAACAAATTGCCCAGTGCTCCACGGATGGCAGTATATGTTACTGGTTTGGAAATGGACAGAACTCGTACTGGCGATAGTAGTTATGTCAACAAAGTACACCTAAGGGAACGTGCGTTCGATGTTGATGGTCAGGAATATTTAAATGAACAGGGCAAAAATTATACTGTTGAACGCCTGATGCCAACTCCTTACACACTAACAGTGAATGTCGACATTTGGAGCAGCAATACAGATCAAAAACTGCAAATATTAGAACAAATTTTAATGCTGTTTAATCCAAGCCTAGAAATACAAACCACAGATAACTATATTGATTGGACAAGTTTAACCACAGTAAACTTAGAAAGAACTGAATTCAGTAATCGCAGTATTCCAGTGGGTGTTGAGACCGAGATCGATATTGCCACACTGGCATTTAGTACTCCAATTTATATTAGTCCTCCTGCAAAGGTAAAAAGATTAGGAGTTATCACTAGTATTATTACAAATATTTTTAACGAAGAAAAGGGCACCATTGATTTAGGATTATCAAGACCAACAATCAACGAATACGATAGTAATCCTCCGCCTGTTGAAAAAACAACCACAATCGACGGCGGAATAACATCAAGCGGATTGGTTGTTGATACTGGAATAATATCATCTAAAACTCAAATCGATGCAATAAATTCGTCTAGAGTTACGTTAATCAAAACTTTTAAAAATTATGGTGTGTATATAGAAGGCAATACAGCTAAAATAGTTTATCAAAACACAATAGGTCAAGTATCTTGGAGAGCTTTGCTGGAAGCATATCCTGGAACATACAAGGCTGACATAAGTCAAATACGCTTACGCCAAGCTGATAGTACAAATTATACAATCGGCACTATTTCGTTAAATCTAATAAACGAAACGCAATTATCTATTAACTGGGATACAGATACATTACCTTCTAGTGATATCTTAGAAGGACCAGCAAGAAATCCAAACAGTTGGAGTACGTTAGATTTTATTATAGATCCATCTCGATGGAACCCAGAAGAATACAAAGTATCTGGGTTAAGATTATTAATCTTAACCGATGTCGGAGACGAAATAAACACAGATGGTCCGGACGCATGGAAATCATTACTTGGCCAAGATTTTGTGGCTGACGCAAACGATATCATCGAATGGGACGGCTCTAAGTGGAATATAATATTTGATGCTAGTGCTACTTCCGATATTGTATATATCAGTAATTTAAATACTGGTGTGCAGTATAAGTGGACTGGAGAAATGTGGATCAAAGCATACGAAGGCGAATACTCAGAAGGTACATGGATGATCTATTTAGACGCATAATTACTTGTATGAAGAAAATAGTTTGTAGCGGTGCTCTGTTTTATACCTTAGATACCAATAGACTTTTGTTGTTACACAGAACACAAAGTAAACAAAACAATGTATGGGGTCTAGTTGGTGGTACCAACGAGGATCTGGAAACTCCTTGGGAAGGACTCAAAAGAGAAATACAAGAAGAAATTGGAAGCTTACCCGAGATTAAAAAAACTATTCCGTTAGAAACATTTGTAAGCAACGACGATCACTTTAATTTTCATACATATTTGTGTGTAGTTGAAAAAGAATTTATTCCAGTATTAAATGATGAACACGATGGATATGCATGGGTAGAATTTGGTAATTGGCCAAAACCTCTACACCAAGGATTAAAAAATACGCTAACTAGTAAAATTAACAAGGAAAAATTAAAAACCGTTTTTAAAATGGTTAAACTTTACAAATAATATGTGCTTCTAATGATACGTTAATTCTTTCAAACATATCAGCTGTATTGAATGTCGTTAGAGAAAAAACTTTGAATTTAGATGGAAATAATATGTTTTGCACATCTTTGTATTTCGTTGATGGTATTCATTTTTAAATCCTTTCAAATGTGTCCTTATGTGACATCATGTTGCCTGTCGTGTGGGTTACTTGCCCAAAGCCTCTACATAGCGCCCTACGGCCAATTCACGCACATTTATCAGTATCATCTATAGTCTCTTGTTCATCTCTGCATTTGGTTTCTATTATAAAAGGTGACTTCACCCATTCTTTCTGAAAAAAGAATGTATGTTGATCTGTATTTACGTCTATCTCACTTAGTAATATTACTTCCATGTTGAGCTACCTTTTAGTTATGAGTAAATTAAAAGCCTGTATGTTTTTTTCTAACAAAATCTAGATCGTACAATGAGTAACTAATATCAACTTTTTCACTTTCAAAAGGTGTTGCGTTCGGTTGTACATTTCTCCAACCAATACCCCATTTTCTTGTCAAATAATCAATGTTCATTAGGTTAGATTTATTAAGAATATCTTTCAGATTTGGGTCTGATTTTTCAGTTTGTCTTCCATGCTCGTAATAATCTTTTGCTTCACCAGTACCATGTAAATAAGTATGTTTTAAGCCGACTATAGACTTTATGCCTTTGTTCTTCATTCTCATTATGTAGTCGGCATCTTCGCAATAAGCAGGATAAGTATTCTCATCAAAAAGCCCAAGTTGTTTTACTGTACTTTCATGTATAGCAAATAAATCCCAAGCCCCGATACCAAAGTCTCCTGAATTGGGGTGAACAGTACCTACAACATCGCTGCTTAACATTATACCATGCATTTCTTTCAATAACCCAGAATTAAATGCCACATCATCATTTGCTATAATCCAATATGGCGAGTTCATATAGCATTTTATGATAAGATTCCAAGCGCCTCCACATCCGATGTTTGAAGGCATATGTACAACTTTTATATTATCAATATAACGATGCTTCATCTTAACAATCATATTTAGTTCTTCATCTAATAGACCCCTACCATTGTTGTTGATTATCACAAAGTCTTTCACAGGATAATCAACGCTCAATAACAATCTATTGACCCAATAACTACTATTTACAACCGCTGTACCAATAACAGGTATTTTATCCACTATATATCCCAAACATATATTTTTCAGCTTTTTTTGTGTCATCACCTTTTACTGTAAGTTTTTTGATTATGTCGGCATCTACAAGATCTGGATGTACAAACCAATCTTCATATGGCCTAAAATCATCCGGTGATATATTAGATGCTACTAACACATATCCGTAAGACTTCAAAAATGCTCTTGCTTTTTCTCTTACGTTAGTATGTGGTTGTGCATAATGGTCATGTTCGAATGTTATAACTGAAAATTTATAAGTATCAAACGGCATGGAATAAAGAACTTTTAGAGATATATCTGCTGGATCTACATCAATTTGTAGATAATCTATATTAGAAGGTAAATTCATTCCAGCAAAATATCTATCGTAATTTATCGTAGTTGCATCTTTCAATACGGCAGTGTGCTTTCGCTCGCGGTTATGTTGCGCAATGAAATTTTCATCTATATCTAACGAAAGCCCACTCCATCCAAATTCTTTTTCCAACAGATATGTATTGTTACCATATGAAGGATGTCCTGCCCCGATTTCAACATATGACCCGTTTCTTTTGCCATTAGTTGCTGTCAAGACAAACATATCTTGGTATGCCTCTGAGTAGTTTCTTTTTACGTTGTCTACACCTTCAAACCCAATGGAAAGCTTTGGTAACTTAGAAGGTTCATAGTTGATAAGTGACTTTGTATTAAAAGCACCCATATTGATAAGATTATTTCTTACCGAAGTTTTATATTCTTCTGGCATATCATAGTTCATATGGAGATCAAGGAATATGGTTTTTGTTTCCTCATTGAGACCGTTCCACCAACCCATAATTCCTTTTTGAAATAGTAGTTCGTACTTGCCACGGTAATTTACCAAATTTCTAAGATTATCCCCATCAAATTCGCAAACTGTAATAGCAATAGAACATAATGTGTATGAATCAAGGTATCTTCCTTGATTGCCTTTGTTGTGTTCTTGCATTTTACTCAAAAGAAAGTAGGCTTCTGGTCTTTTTGGTAAAATTGATATTGCTTGCTGTAACATCCCTTTTACTGTAAATCTACGAGTTCCTTGCATCTCAAAGCAATTTGCGCCATGTAACAGACATTCATATCTTAACAATAAGTTATCTGTTCTTTCCGCTGTCCTGATGTAATACGATACCGCAGAAGCAGTTTGCCCAATATTATGATAATACCTTGCAAGTGCAAAATTTGTTTCGGGATCATTTGGCGAACACACAAATTGATTGAGTAAAGTATCTATCATAGTATAATTATTCCTATAGGCTATTTGAAGATTTATCTGCGAAATGCACAATTTATGTTAATAAAATTGTGCAAGTCTTTTAATGTAGTTTGTAAAATATATGCTGCATTGTCTTGGAAACCAAATGTAATCAAAATTTCATCTTTTTCATTAAAACACATACCCACTGCAAATTCAACATGACCATTCATCATCGAAAAATCATTTGTGTATTTTACAATATTCCAATCTTTATCCCATATTACAAAACGATGTCTGTACACTGCATCTTTTCTGCCATGTTCGCTTTTAAAAAGATCAACTTCGTGTATCAATGCAATTCTGTGACCATCATCACCAAATGGAATTACTTGTGTCCCACCTCTAAAATCATTAGGCGCATTTACAGCATTGCTAATATGTATGGTTCTAGAATTTCCATTGATTGGGTCAACTTTAACTAATTCAGTTGGGTTGGACCATTTTACATATGTATAATCCATGTCAGTAACAGGCATCCAATTTTTTTCACAATATGAATTTTGATCTTTAGGCGGCGCAATTCTAACTCTTGATACTTCCGTAACTTTACTACCTGAGTAATTCAATTCAGACATTTCCATTCTGCCTTGACCATTTGTAGTAGTGTCACGCCGTACACCAGTAGCATACATTTTTTCATCCCAAACTACTAACCGAACATCTTCAAGCCCAACAAAATCCCACATTGGTTTGTATGTATCAAATTTAGTGGTGTCTATTTCGTTAAAAGATGTGATGTCAAGTGATTCGTCCATTTCACAGAAAAAGTTTCTTGTTCTTAGATGTTTGTCGTTTTCTGGATGAAGATATGTAAGTGGACCCCACTGATGTTGTAATAACTTTTTTTCGGAGTGATAAAAAGTGTAATTTACATGTCTGATGTTCACTAATAATTTACCATTTGGTAGCTTATATATTGTAGGATTCATCAATCCTGTTCCACTGGTGTGTTCATATGGAATGACAAGCGGTTTAATTTTGCCGCCAATACCAATGACATATTTAGCAAAAGATTGATCGTTTCCGAATACATATTGGTTTTCAATATCTGCGTGGCCTTTTTTCAATTCTTTCATGTTCATCCTATAATTACTTATTTGGTTTCCAAAATTCCATTCCGGTGTATTTATCCCATATTTCTGGAGGCAACACTGATCTTCTAGGAGTGTATTCTACTTTTGGTTTCGTTGTGTGAAGGTTAGGAAACCCTAATTTCACATCATACTCATTAAATGAATTTCCTACGTTAGAAAAGTCATGTTCATAATGTCTGATATTAGTAAAACTGTAAATTTGCTGCATTATCTTTTGCGGATCCTTTGCCAATTCATCATAATCTACTAATAATATATCTGAAGATAGGGCAGAATAACATAATGTTTTTGTAGCAAAGTAAGCATGTTTTAGGGTGGTCACGACGAAATTGCCCGATTGTGTAGGGAAATTCTACGGGCTGGTCGTTTGTGATCTTAACGTGCATTTGGAGATCCTATTTAGCTGAAGTTGTCGCCTATCAAGCGTCCGTAGTAAGTTGTGCCACCATCTTGCGTGAGGAATGTCAGTATGTCCGTCTCACCGTCAGCAGGGGCGGTAGGTGGTGTACCTGCTGGCCACTCGACAGAGGCAGGGTATGTGAAGGTCGCATCTCCGGCAAAGCCTGTGGAGTATTGCCATACTGCATCTCCACTACCCCCAAGAACATACATCTTTAGGCCATCAGGTTTGAAGAAGATACCAGTTGGAAATGTTTCTTGAGCAGCAACACTGAAGTTCTGAAGGTAAGATGCAGAAGAAACATCCCAAGCTGTGCTTAAATCATACTCATTGACATCATCCCCACTAGTCCCAATAACGTACATCTTTAGGCCGTCAGGTTTGAAGAAGATGCCTTGTGGACTTGTTTCTTGAGCGGAAACACTGAAGTTCTGAAGGTAACTAGCCGTAGTGATATCCCAAGCTGTGCTTAGGTCATACTCATTTACATCATCTCCAGTAGACCCAGTAACGTACATCTTAGTGCCATCGGGTTTGAAGAACAGGTCCATAGGGAATACTTCTTGAGCAGCAACACTGAAGTTCTGAAGGTAACTAGCTGAAGAGACATCCCAAGCTGTGCTTAGGTCATATTCGTTTACATCATCTCCACTGAACCCAATAACGTACATCTTAGTGCCATCGGGCTTGAAGAAGATGCCTTGTGGATTTGTTTCTTGAGCGGCAACACTAAAGTTCTGAAGGTAACTAGCCGTAGTGATATCCCAAGCTGTGCTTAGGTCATACTCATTTACGTCGTCTCCACTAGTCCCAGTAACATACATCTTAGTGCCATCGGGTTTGAAGAAGACGCCGGTTGGAATTGTTTCTTGAGTAGCAACACTGAAGTACCCTTCAGTAGGAACGTCAAAGCTGGCAGCGCTTACGTCCCAAGCTGTGCTTAGGGTGTAGGAATAGACTGCATCTCCAGTAGACCCAAGAACATACATCTTTAGGCCATCGGGTTTGAAGAAGATACCTTGTGGACTTGCGTCTTCAGCAACAACGCTGAATTTCTGTAAGTAACTGGCCGACGTTACATCCCAAGCTGTGCTCAGATCATACTCGTTTACATCATCTCCATTAGACCCAATAACGTACATTTTTAGGCCATCGGGTTTGAAAAAGATACCTTGTGGACTTATTTCTTGAGCAACAATACTGAAGTTCTGCAAGTAAGATGCTGAAGTGATATCCCAAGCTGTGCTTAGGTCATACTCATTGACATCATCTCCAGTGTACCCAATAACGTACATCTTAGTGCCATCAGGTTTGAAGAATACGCCGGATGGAGATGTTTCTTGAGCAGCAACGCTGAAGTTCTGTAAGTAAGATGCGGTAGAAACATCCCAAGCTGTGCTTAGGTCATACTCATTGACATCATCTCCAGTGTACCCAATAACATACATCTTAGTCCCATCCGGCTTGAAGAAGACGCCGGTTGGATTTGTTTCTTGAGCGGAAACACTGAAGTTCTGCAAGTAAGATGCTGAAGTTACATCCCAAGCGGTGCTTAAATCATACTCATTTACATCATCTCCACTGAACCCAATAACATACATCTTTGTCCCATCGGGTTTGAAGA
>Ga0208903_1000966_pt1 | contig 18249 bp, 26 predicted proteins | sample AntAceMetag02UKJ_FD_184769 | JGI IMG/M metagenome (GOLD analysis project Ga0208903, IMG submission 184769) | Saline lake microbial communities from Ace Lake, Antarctica - Antarctic Ace Lake Metagenome 02UKJ (SPAdes) (version 2) | ecosystem: Environmental > Aquatic > Non-marine Saline and...
AATGTATAAACCATTACCCGACGGACTTACAATTAAAGAATCAGATGTGCAAGGACTTGGATTGTTCGCCACAAAAGATTTCGAAGCGGAAGTTGTTTTAGGCATTGTGCATATACTCGATAAAAACTTTCCACATGGTAGCATAAGAACTGCCTTGGGTGCTTTCTATAATCATTCCGATGAACCAAACTGCAAGAACATAAAAGGATTTTGGCATCAGAAGCCTGTCAAATACCTAATTACAACTAGAGAAATTAAAAAAGGAGATGAACTAACAGCACAATACACTTTGTACAAAGATTTTAATGACAAAGGAGAATAAAACTGTTATACTAGCATTATGAAAATATTTTACATGGGCCTAGAGCCATACGAAGGCAGATACACTTTACAACTACAAGACTGGACTGAAAGAGCATACAAGAAGGCAGGTGTTGAATACGTCGTTGTACCAGGCACAACCATTGATGATTCCAAGGCTATCGTGACAGGGCAGGTACTAGACGCACATGGCAGGAGTTATTTTGGCATGAGTCAACTTATGAACCTCGTGCAGATGATGAAGGCAGGGGAGATCACAAAAGACGATGCTATATTCTTTGAGGACATGTTCCAACCGGGCATGGAATCACTTCCATACATACTGATGCAGTCGCCTGAGGAATACAGACCAAAAATTTATCTAAGATGCCTAGCACAGGCAGTGGATCCAGATGACTTCGTACACGTTTGGGGCATGGCCAAGTGGATGAGTCTATATGAACAGATGTGTAATGAAATTCCCAACGTCAACATACTCGCAACAAACGAAGAGATGGTTGCACATATGCGTATCGCAAACTGGACAGCACCCATCTACAACATATCAGGTCTGAGCTTTGGCAAGGAAGAAGTACAAGGCAGAGTGGCACAGAAACCTTTCGCAGAGAGAAAGATGAGAGTGGTATTTGGTGCGAGATGGGACCAAGAGAAACAACCAGGGTTCTTCATGGACATGATAAGACACTGGCAATCAAATCCCAAGTTACCAGAAGTGGAATTCGCTATATGTTGCGGGGGACCTCTTAGAAGCAACAACCAAGTATACGTTGACCAAGCGAGACAGATGGAAGAAGAAGGCACACTTAAAATATATGAGAACTTGAAGAAGGACGAGTACTACAACATACTCTCAGATTCAAGGGTACTGTTCAACTGTGCATTACAGGACTGGGTGTCCAACACAGTATCAGAAGCAGATGCACTAGGTACAAATGTGTTGTTCCCGGCATACAGATCATTCCCTGAGACTTTCGCAAATGACGAGACGAGGATGTATGTTCCATGGTCAGGCAGAGACGCAATGGAGAAACTGAAGAAATTACTAATAACACCATCCCCTAGTATGGGTCAGATATCAGACTGGACAGACGGCACGATAGACAGAATGATAGACATCATGACAGGCAAGGGAGAACAATGGAGAAGAGATGGAAGACACTACAGGACACCAGTATCAGAATCCAAGTATTAAGGGATCCAGCAAAGCAGTACTAGTAACAGGAGGTGCAGGTTACGTGGGTTCACACACTTGCAAAATGTTGGCCAAGAACGGCTACCTGCCAGTCACAGTGGACAGGCACTTCAGGGAAGGATTGGTTTCTTTCGGTCCAAACTACAACTTGAATCTACCACAGGAGATGGACAGGCTAGATGAGATAATCAACAGGTACAACATAACCAGTTGCATACATTTCGCGGGCAGTACAAGTGTGCCTGAGAGTGTGGCCAACCCGTCATTGTACTACAAGAACAACCTGATCACGACAATAGCATTGTTAGACAAACTGATCGAGTGCGGGGTCAAGACATTCGTGTACTCATCGAGTGCGGCCGCATATGGAGATCCAGGAATGCAACTGTGCATGGAGACCGATGTGCCGAATCCCATCAGTTCTTATGGTGCCAGCAAATTGATGATCGAGCAGGTTTGTCGAGATTACAAAGTGGCATATGGACTTTCCAGTGTGGGACTGAGATACTTCAACGCCGCGGGTGCAGACCCAGAAGCGGAAGTGGGAGAACTGAGGGAAAAAGAAACACACATCATACCACTGGCCATAGCGGCCGCCAAGCAAGGCAACACATTCAAGATATTCGGAGACAAGTACCCAACAGACGACGGCACGTGTGTCAGGGATTACGTACACGTGATGGACCTAGCAGACGCACACCTCAAATCATTGAACTACGCTTCGCAGAATCCAGTGTCAGAGGTTTTCAACCTGGGATCAGGCGAGCCAGCCTCCAACCGACAACTGATCGATACCGTGCAGAAATACGCAGGCTCCATGAATATAGAGATGCACGACAACAGACCAGGAGATCCCGCTTACCTCGTCGCTGACACAACCAAGGCAAAGGAAATATTAGATTGGGAGCCCACACAGAGTTCAATTGACAACGTGGTGTCAACTGCTGTACAATGGTATAACAAGACACACAAGAAGGAAATACAATAATGATGGACGAGGACATTTTAAAAGACAGCTGGATGCCAGACGAGCCCGTATCAAAGACTATAAGAAACAGAATCGAAGCAGACAAAGGTCGTTTCTGGGCAGGTGACAATGTCAGCAAGTACCTAGAAGAGGGAGACAAGCAGAAACTGATCGAAGAACTTACACCCAAGTTTGAGTCTGTACTGGACAGTCTACTGATCGACAGGAAGAATGATCCCAACAGCAACGACACAGGCAGAAGACTTGCTAAAATGTACATCAATGAATTAATGGCAGGACGTTACAACCCAATGCCCAACGCAACTGCATTTCCACAAGAGATGTCAGAAGCATACACAGGCATATTAACAATTCGTTCAGAACTCAAGAGTGTTTGTTCGCACCACCACCAACCAGTGAGCGGTATCGCATACATCGGAATACTCGCGGCGGAGAAACTTATCGGATTGAGCAAGTACACAAGGATCGCCCAATGGTGTGCGAGACGAGGAACACTACAAGAAGAATTATGTAACAACATAGCAAGAGAGATAATGAAAGCGACTGGCAGTAATGACGTGGGCGTGTACATTCAGGCAACGCATGGTTGTTGTGAGAACAGGGGAATCATGGCACACAGCAGTCTGACACAGACCACAGTGCTGAAAGGTGCGTTCAAGGATGACAAGGGCACCAAACAGGAGTTCTTCGACAACATCAAACTACAACAGGAGTTCGCTCCCAGGTAGCATGGTCAAAAAGAAGAAACAAACAGAACAAGTGTACACCTCTGATTACAAGGATGTCATATGGGGTGGAGATGTACTCACACAGGTAGGACCTGGATCAGTGAGTTACGACATAGGCGACCTAGGACAGTTGAACTTCGACTACGACAACGAATTGAGGGACAAGTATCCTGCACTCAAAGACGCCTGGGAACATTATAACACAGTGAAACAGATGTGTGAATCAAAGGAAAAGGAAAGCGATGAGAATTAACACAGATCCAAAATTAAACTTCGAAGATGTTCTACTGCAACCCAAACGTTCCACACTATCATCAAGGAAAGATGTGGAGATGACCCGCAAGTTCAGTTTCCGTAATTCACCCAAGGTCATGGACTTCCTTCCGATATTCGCAAGTAACATGGACGGTGTTGGCACATTCTCAATGGCCAAGGCCATGCAAGATCATAAAATGATGACTGTGATAACAAAGTCAACCACACCAGAACAGTGGAAGGCGGCCGCGGGCACAGGACTGAGAATGCAATCAGTGTCAGTATGCACAGGAACAAATGTGATGTTTGATCCAGATGCCCCTGACTGGAACACTATGCAAACAGTATTAGAGATGTTCCCAGACATCAAGATGATAACCGTTGACGTTGCAAACGCATACCATCAGAACATGGTGGACTTCATCAAGAAAGTCAGAGACCAATACCCAGACAAAGTTATTGTGGCAGGTAACGTAGTGACACCCGAGATGACGGAGGAATTGATCATCAATGGTGCAGACGTGGTCAAGGTAGGCATAGGCCCAGGATCGGTATGCACGACAAGAACAATGACCGGCGTTGGTGTACCACAGTTCTCAGCAATAGTGGAATGTTCAGATGCGGCGAATGGCGTTGGCGGACACATAATGGCAGATGGCGGTTGCGTGTATCCAGGAGACATAGCAAAAGCATTTGGTGGCGGGGCACACATGGTCATGATTGGTGGTATGTTGGCCGGACACGATGAGTCAGAACAGCCGGTAGTGGATGACAGAATAGAATTTTATGGAATGAGTTCAGACCGTGCAAGAGAAGTACACGGGAAGAGGAAAGATGGATACAGAGGTAACGAGGGCAGACTGATATCATTGCCTTACAGAGGACCTGTGAACAACACATTAGAAGACATCGTAGGCGGTGTTAGGAGTGCCTGCACATACATAGGTGCAAGAAGATTGAAGGACATGGCCAAGTGTGCCAGTTTCGTAACAACACACAACGTGATCAACAGGGTATATGAGCGTTACACCAAATAGGATAGACGAGATAGAGGAAAAGATCGGGACACTCGAGGACACCCTGAGTGCTGTGCGTAAGGTCACACCCGTACACGACTCAACATGGTACGTCAAATGGGTCTCGGTGGCATTCGTCTGCGTGGCGGTGCTGTTCAGATCTGTGGAGGAGATACCCAAGATATATGACATAACCTGTTCCATAGTTGGAACGGCGGGCTGGCTATGGGTTGGTTTCAAATGGCATGATCGAGCATTGATAATATTGAACACCATACTGCTGGCCATGTTGGTCTCAGGGGCATTCAGGTACTACATAATATACTTTGGATTGATATAGATCTTAAATATTGCTATGGTAGACAAAAACACATTCTGCGTGGCTCCATGGTACAGTCTATACCTAGATTCAGATAAAACAATAACACCTTGTTGTAGGATAAAAAACAATCGCAAATACGATTACAATCAATTGGACGAGTATTTCGATTCTTCGGAACTTAACGAATTACGTGAGGACCTGTTGAATGGTGTTAAAAATAAAAATTGTGCATCATGCTGGCGTGACGAAGAGCAAGGTGGCGATTCACTGAGACTCATATCAAACAGGACTGTCGGGAGGAACACCAATACACGATTAATGGACCAGGTAGAAAACCCGGAAGTGGCTAACATAAAGAGTTTTGACCTAGTGTTGGGAAATCTTTGTAATCTCAAGTGTATAATGTGTACGCCACGTCTAAGCAGTCAACTACTGGCAGAGGCCAATGCCAATCCTGCTCTCAATGCCAGGCATGGCCGGGAGTATGATCAGAAAGATTTTGACTGGCCCAAAGGAGATGATTTCGTAGAGTGGTGTAATCGTTATCTACCACAGGCCATACACATAAAATTTACCGGTGGGGAACCTTTCATCATACCGTGGATAGAACAAGTCATAGAACGTATACCGGACTCACAGAAAGAAAAATGTGTTTTACACTTCACTAGCAATCTAACCGTGATCAACCCCAACTTGTTTGAATGCTTTGGAAAGTTCAAGGAGGTATGGTTGAGTGTGTCCGTTGAAGGCACTCACGAAACACACGAATATTTGAGGTACGGTCACACATGGCAGAAACTAGCCAGTAATTTAAAACTCGTACAAGATATGAAGATAAAGAATCTAATTTTAAAAATCAACCATGTGGTCCAGGCACCTAGTTATCACTCGATCATGGCTATGACAAATTTCTTTGATTCTATAGTATTAGAAATACGCCCAATCATGTTGACCTATCCAAAACATTTCCATATATCAGCACTTACCCGACATGTAAAGGAAAAATTCCTAGCCGACACCGAGGATTATTCAGGACTGAACAAGGAGTTCATAAACTTCGTGAGGAATGCAACACAGGAAAACATCGAACAAGATAAAACGTTGACCGCAGACTGCATTAAACACTTAGAAGACTTTGACAAGGTAAGGAAAAATAGCTACAAGGACATTATCCCAATAGACAACCTGTGCTAGTTGTTATATAATAGTTTAAATGACTGATAAAAATTATTTCACAACAGGTCAGATGCGTAATGCACTGATGCAGATCGAAGACAAGATGGTGCATAGCAACTGGATGCCCAACATCATACTAGGCATCAACAGGGGTGGTTGCATACCAGGTGTGTATCTGTCGCACAGATTGAAAGTGCCACACGAGGCACTTGATGTTAGACTGAGGGATCACACAGCCAAACCAAACCTACAGACACTAGAGAAAGCATTCGCATACCAGAAGAAGATCTTGATCATAGATGACATCAACGACTCCGGAGCGACATTCAAATACATAATCGACAACTTCGGCAAACACGAACAACGTATCAAGTTCGCGGCGTTGATCCACAACAAGCCAAGTGAGGTCAAAGTAGATTACCATGGTTACGAGATCAACAAGGACGAAGTGCCCGCATGGATAGTTTTCCCATGGGAAGAATGGGACAAATAAACTAAAGGTTGTATAGACCTTTCCACCACAAAACTGTTACAATTACTGACATTAATAAAAACCTTAAGGAGATTTAATGTTCAAAGACATAAACAAGGCAATGCTGTTGAAATTGGTAGCACTACACGTGATAGTGATCATCGTTTCAAATGCGTTGGTGGCAGTCCCAGTAGAAATAATGGGAATCAAACTGACGTGGGCGGCATTCACTTTCCCATTAGTAGTAATAGCGACTGACTTAACAGTTAGACTACTGGGTAAATCAATCGCAAGACAGACCATCGCAGTTGCGTATCCGTTAGCAATAATTGGATCAGTCGCAGTCGTGTTGGCTGAAGGAGCACCGGGATCGGTAGCATTGAGAATTGGTTTCGCAAGTGCCACTGCTTATGCTGTTGGTACAATGCTCGACGTTTACGTGTTCCAAATATTGAGAGAGAAGTTCTCCCAATGGTGGTTGGCACCAGCGGTATCAACCGTTGCGGCGAATCTCATAGACACGTATGCCTTCTTTGCTGTTGCATTCAACAACAGTGCGGACGAGTACATGGCGGCAAACTGGGTAGAGATCGCAGGATCACAAGTGGTATTGAAAATACTATTGGGTCTGGTCATCTTCCTACCGGCTTACGGATTACTACTCAGACATCTGTCTACTAGGATCAAAGTAAGTGCATCAGTACAAGCATCATTTAAAAATGCTGGTTCTGATCTAAAGAAAAGCAAGTAATATAGAATTGACAGGGGAATTAATTTTCCCCTGTTGACAATTCTTCTAAATATGTACTATAATACTATTAACGAAAGGTACAAAATTTATGTATAAAGCAGGAAAAATTTGGGGCGAGACAGAACTCATAGTGGCAAACAATGCCTGTGAGTTCCACAGGATAGATTTTAAAGAAGGCGGAGTGTGTTCAAAACACCTACACGAATGGAAGTGGAATGGATTCTACTGCATGAGTGGACAATTAAAAATTCGAGTATGGCAGAAGGATTACGACCTAGTGGATGAGACGATACTCAACCCGGGAGACTTCACAGCAGTGAGACCGGGCTTATATCATTCTTTCGAGGGCATGACAGACGGTGTTGCGTTTGAACTGTATTGGGCCAACTTCTCACACAACGACATAAAAAGAGAATCTGTTGGACATCTCAAGGACACTGACGGCAAGGTTGTAAGACTAGACAAGAACAAGAAAAAATAGTGTCTGGTAATACTTCCCCTGATGGCAAATGGAAAATCATCATAGAGGACAACAAGGTGAAGTGGATCGAGTTGACAGATCAGCAAGGTCAGTTTACAATAGAAGAGATAGTACAAGCAACAAAAGATATAGAACCAGACATATGGTAGAGAAAATAAGATACTCGGAAATATTCTACAGTGTACAGGGCGAAGGTAGATTCGTTGGTGTGCCCAGTGTGTTCTTCAGGACATTTGGTTGCAACTTCCACTGTCACGGATTTGGACAGGGCAGGGACCGGAGCAAATGGATACCTGTTGAAGAAATGCCTTATAACACACAAGACATTTCAGAACTGAAACACATATCAGACCTACCGGTCGTGAACGTAGGATGTGACGCATCGGCAAGTTGGTCACAGAGGTACAAACATCTGGTTGACTGGGATCCGGTCAACGACATAGCAAAGAAAGTCACAGCTTTCACACCCGAGAACAAATGGACGTGCGACAACGGACAAGACGTACACTTGGTGATAACAGGTGGCGAGCCAATGATGTGGCAGAGACAGATAGAGGCACTGATAAGATGCCAGGAATTCCAAGACCTAAAGAACATAACGATAGAGACCAACTGCACACAACCGTGGAAAGACAACTTTGACAAGTTCATGCATGGGCTGACCGCGGGCGACTACACCAAAGATCCTGTACATGTGACATGGTCAACATCACCCAAGTTGAGCATATCAGGTGAGGCATGGGAGAAGGCCATAAAGGCGGACGTGGCGAGACAGTACGCACAGATACCAAACACGCACCTGTATTTCAAGTTCGTGGTGCAGGACGAAATAGATCTCAAAGAAGTGGATGCGGCCAGAGAAGCATACGCACAGGCAGGAGTCACAGGTGACATATACCTGATGGCAGTGGGGGCCACGCAAGAGGGCCAGGCAAAGACATCATCACAAGTGGCGGAGATGGCAATGAAGAGTGGATTCAAGTACAGTCCAAGGCTACATGTAGATCTGTTCGGAAATAAATGGGGAACTTAGAAAAGATATTAAATAATCGCAATGAGTATTTTACAAAATATTGATCCTTTATGGATCTGCTTAATTTTATACCTGGCATTTACTATTACAGCAACAGCAAGTATAGATAGCAAATACAAAACAACCACGCAAGGGTTTTGGGTATCTGGAAGATCAGCACCAACTTGGTTGGTAGCAACAAGTGCCGCCAGTTCTTGGTTATGGGTGTTAGGATTATTATTCATTGGAAGATTTGGTTTTGAAAGTGGACCTGCGGGTGTGTTTTGGTACGGATTACCTTTCCTGGCCGCTTCTGCAATGTTTGGATACTTTGGGAAGATACTGTTGGAAAAATTTCCAAAAGGATTCACCCTGAACTCTTTTATACAACACCGATACGAAAACAAAAAATTGACCATCCTGTATCAGTTCTTGCAAGTTGCGGCTTGTGTATACGCTGTCAGCAGTACGCTAACATCATTTGGGATAGTTGCAGAATTCATATCACAAGATTTCAATTACAATGTGATTGTGTCGATAGTAGCTCTCACTGTGTTAGCTTACGGTGTGTTAGGAGGACAAAAAGCCTGTCATAGAACAGATGTACTCAACATGATATTTCTACTGATTGTATCCATTTTTGCCAGTTTGTACATTGTAATGGATAATGGCGGATTCTCAACAGTCATTGACAACTGGACGACTGCAAGGCCAACAAGTTTATTCGATCCGGGGTTAATGTGGAGTAAAGGTATGTTCCTGGCATTAATTTTTGTTGGATCGTTCTTCGCAGATAACATGCAGTATCAAAATGTGTTTGCACTAGGAGACAAGACCAAAACAATCAGAACATATTGGTTAGCAAGTGCTATTCTTGTGTTTGTTGTGACAGGTATGGCATTTATCACAGGCAGTGTCTTTACTCTCGATCCTGCTACAAATGTCGACCCTTATGTAATACAAATGCACGTTATAAAAGAAACATTTGGATTATCAGGTGTAATATTCTTTATGCTGACGATACTGTTCAAAGCATCTAGTGTTATTGATTCAACCCTAAACGGTGCAGGCACAGTGATATCAAATGACATAATAAAGAGATCAAATCCAATCACAGTGAGTAGATGGGCAATGGGTATAGTAATGTTGTTGTCATATATGATTGCTATATTTAGAATTGACATATGGGTACTGGTATCCACATTCGGTCTACTGAGAATTATAATGCTGGCTCCCACTCTTTACGCACTATTGTCTAGGAAAAAGATTCCAACAGATCTTATATTTTACACACTGGTAGTAATCACAATCGTGGGCATCGGTTCGACCTTCACTACCCTACCAATAGATAGAGCGGGCCTAGGATTAATTTTATTCATGATTCCAACAGCAGTTATTGGTTATGTCCATTACAAGAAGTAATTTTGCACATTGGGTATTTTCAAATTCAAACAAGCAAAAACTTGCTTGTGTTGATTCCTGTGGTGGAGAACTAACCTACCAACAATTAGAAAATAAAACTAAAAATTTTGCTCATTGCTTGAAGGAAAAATACAAAATACTACCCCAACAAAGGGTAGGTATATTCCTCAACGACACTGTGGATTGGCCTGTGGCTTTCCTCTCCTGCATAATGATAGGTGCGAATCCTCTATTACTTTATAGAAATTTGCTAGAGACGGATCTGAATTATCTGTGTGACCTAGCAGACTGTAGATTTATTATCTGTAAAGACAACGAATCATTTGCTGGACGTACTGCAATACCCGAATCAGAAATAAACACAGACGCTGACAACACTGTTGAGCCATACGTATGGAACAACGACGAAATGTGTTGGTGGACGCTGTCTAGCGGTAGTACAGGAAAACATAAGATAATCGTAAACAGTCACGGATCGTTTGAAAGGCTCTATAACGTGGCCAACAAAAGAGTAGACATCAAGGAAAATGATGTTGTGCTATCTGTGGCAAAGATGTCCTTTGCATGGGGTCTAGCACAACTTATGTGGACATTGTCAAACAAGTCAACAATTTGTCTTATAAAATCTGCACCGGCACCTGCAATAATTTTTAATATGATACACGAGAACAAGGTAACAACATTGTGCATTGGGCCATACGTACTTGATGCTATGTGTAAAAGAAAAGATAGGAAATTACCCAGTAACCTTAAAATCATGAGTTCCGGGGAATATCTCACAGAACAACTAAGAAAAAAAATAAAAGAAATATTTGGGCTGAAAGTCTTTGACGGATACGGCACATCGGAAATTTGGTCTGCTATATCAATACAGCAAGATGATGTGAGCTTTGATAACATGGGCAGTGTGATAGGTGGCATAGAATACAAGATAATAAACGAGAGAGGAAAAGAATGTTTACACGGGGAACCTGGAGAACTTCACGTGAGTCATCCTGCACAGGCATTGATGTATTGGAAGGACCAGGAGGCCAGCAATGAAAATTACATAGGACGTTGGGTCAAGACCGGAGACATCGTGATAGAGAAGGAAGGAAAACTAATCTTTAAAGGACGTAAAGATGATGTTTTTAAAATAAAAGGAATATTCGTATCACCGTTAGATATAGAAAAAACAATATTAGAACACAGGTATGTAGAAAATTGTGTAGTAGCATTAGAAGAAAATTCTTCAGTGGAAAATTTAGTCGCTTATGTTAAGTTTACAGAAAAACACAACGACAACATAGCACAATTAAGGAAGTTTTTAAAAACTAAAATTACCACGGAAAGAATACCAAAACATATAATCGAGGTGTTTGAATTGCCTAGAACTGTAAACAATAAGATCAAGCGTAAGTATTTCTTAGAAAGTAGTAGACTTAAAAACAAAAATAAGGTATAATAGTATTATGAAGGTAAAAAAAACAGCAAAGACAACAATAAAGAAAAAGAACAAGAAAGGTTCTAAGAAGAGCGAAGAGCCAGAAGTTAAAGTTCTAAATCTAAATGTCAATCCTGAGAATCCCAGGAATGGTTTCTTTGAGCTAGACTGGAATCCTGAGTTCGTGAACATGTTGAAACAGTCCGGATACCAAGGTGAGAGCGAGGAAGAGATTGTTGACAGGTGGTTCCAGACACTTTGCCAGACCATAGGCAATGAGCAAGGCCTAGATGTGAATGCCTCAGGTCACGTGAAAATGACCAGGAGAGACGACGGCAAGACTGAGGTATCATAATGGGTTATTTTTTACTTGGTGTTTTTATTGGTTGGATGGTTCCAAGACCTAAGTTTATAGGCAGAGCCGAAGCGGCCATATGGACTCCTATCAAAAAGAAACTTCCTAAGTTCACACAAAACTGGTGGGGTTAATTTGACACACATACTAGTAGACACAGCAAACACATTCTTCAGGGCCAGACACGTCACAAGGGGTGACACATCTGAGAAGATCGGCATGGCCATACACATCATGTTCGCATCCATCAAGAAAGCATGGGGAGACTTTGATGGCTCTCATGTGGTATTCTGCCTGGAAGGCAGATCATTCAGGAAAGATCTATACGCACCATACAAGAGGAATCGTAAGGTGATGGCAGAGGCCATGACAGAGAAAGAGAAGGAAGAGAATGACGTGTTCTGGGAGTGCTATGATGACTTCGTGGACTTCATAAAAACAAAAACAAACGTCACAGTGTTACAGAATAAGAGAGTAGAAGCAGATGACCTGATCGCACGTTGGATAGACAAGCACCCTGATCAAAAGCACGTGATCATAAGCACAGACAAGGATTTAAATCAACTGATAACACCACATGTCAAGCAGTACAACGGTGTCAACGAAGTCACAATGACACATGAGGGCTGGTTTGAGAGAAACGGCACACCTGTTATAGACAAGAAATTGAAAGCACCCAAACCCGCACCTGACGTGGAATGGATCATATTTGAGAAGAGCATGAGGGGTGATCCTTCGGACAACATATTCTCAGCATACCCAGGTGTGCGTACAAAGGGCACAAAAAACAAGATAGGATTACAAGAAGCATACGCAGATCGCAAGGAAAAAGGATACACATGGAACAACCTGATGTTGAGCAAATGGGTGGACCATGAGGGCAACGAACACAGAGTGATGGAAGACTACGAAAGGAACAGGGCATTGGTGGATCTACACGCACAACCAGAAGCCATAATAGAAGAACTTGATCAAACGATTGCACAGGCCAAGGCAGAGAACAAGAGCATTGACCAAGTTGGAATCAGATTCATGAGGTTCTGTGGCAAGTATGATTTAAATAGGATTAGTGAGCAGGCACAACTGTATGTTGAGCCTTTTAATGCGAGGTTAACACAATGACAGTTAGAGCAAAGACCTTAGTCAAAGACAAGTTCTGGATAGTCGAGCAAAACGGCCAAAAACTAGGTACCCTACAGAAACAAGCGGACAACGGTTGGATCTTCCTCAGCAAACAGGACAACAGAGAAGTTTTCCACACACAGGAGAGCCTGTTCACAAAGTTCGGATTTGGCATGTTCGATGAATCAAATTTAAAGAAACCAGAGGAAGAAGTTCAAACAGACAATTTTGACGTGCATGGTTACCCATGTAGCCAACATCCTTACAACCCCATGTTCGACGTGAAGAACCAACTGCCGGTGTACACCAAGACACCCAAGAGCAAGAGCCAGTTCTGTGCGGGCTACTACATAATCTGTTTTGAAAAGGGATGGCGTAAGGCCTACTGTCCCAAGATGATCACACTTTCAAGGTACGATTACCGGGGACCAATAAAATCTAAAATAGAAATGCAACAGGTATTAAATGACGCAGTCAAACAATTCCAAGATTCAAACTAGACCCATCGAGGATCTGATAGGCAGGATAAGAACCCTTAGACAGAAGGGCGAGAGACAGATCATCATACCGGCCAAGGAAGCGGACCAGTTGGCAGACAGCCTCACACAGGTGATGACACGTATGGTAACAATACAGGAAGAGATCATAGAAGCATTGAAAACTGCCAGAGAAGCACAGACGGTCAACATCGAAATGGATGGTGGCGAGTTCTCTGAGAAATAATAACTTCATATAAACCTAAAGATAACATTCCGTTCTGCCCGATACTACCTAGAGATAACTTTTCTGGTAAATACAGTTGTATGAAAGTGACCTACCTATATTTAAAAAAACACAACCAAACGGGGTTGATGTACTTTGGAAAGACGGTGAGAAACCCGGAATCCTATACGGGTTCAGGTGTCTATTGGACCCGACATTTAAAGAAGCACGGAGATGACGTATCAACTGTGTGGACCAAGACTTTTACAGACAAGAAAGAGTTAGTAAAATACGCATTAGACTATTCTATGAAGCACAACATAGTTGAATCAAGAGACTACGCCAATTTAAAAGAAGAAGATGGTTTGATGGGCGGTGATACAGGTGTTACAGAGCAAGGAAGAATGAAGATCAAAGCATCATCAAAAGCACATAGGCACAACGAAGAAACAAAACAAAGAATTAGAGAAGCACGGGCAACACAGAAAGCACCGATGCTTGATAGAAAACACTCTGCAGAAACGATACAGAAAATTAAAGAAGCAAGAGCAAAACAGAAACCAAGGATTGGTTACAGTTGGTCTGCTGAACAAAGAGCAAAATTTAAATCCGTAATATTAAAGAGGAATTTGATTAGTGTCCAGGCCTAAACCCACAGTGTTACTTCAACACAGCAACAAGACTACCTTCAAGATGGATGAGGTCTTAGCGGCTGAGGGCATCTGGGCTGTTTTCTATGACGGCAAACCCATCAACTTGAAAAGTTCAAGTTTGGTGGCTAACTATCCTGGACCAAAATACAAGAAAGTTTCATTCTCCAACCCAGGACACGCGGAGAACCTAGCCAAGAAACTGAACACACAACACAACACGGACAAGTTTGGTGTTTACATTTTAAAGACCGGCGACAAATTCACTAGATAATTAACTGTACAATGGATCGCAAGACAGCCTACACCCGGACCTTCATGCAACTGCTGGAACAACCCATACATGACGAGACCGTCAAGACCAACTACTACACATGGTGGCAGAATGTACGTGAGAGTTATCAGGCCAGATCCCTGAGGCTGACCAAACCGGGCTTCGAGATGTTGGAAAGCATAGACCTGAAAACATACACCGTGAAATTCCCACAGAAGATCATATTCACCCCCCAAACATACCTCTGGTTGGATGAGTTCGTTGACTGCCCATACTTCGTTGACAAGGCAAAGATCATTGTCACAATGGAGAAGATGGCACTACAACTGATGCTTTTCGCTGGAGATGTGACGAAATACGGTCTAGCACGGGCTATGAGCAAGGCTGAGGACCAAGAAAGCCAATAAAACCGCGACTTTTACCAGGTTGACGTGTACTAAGATCCTGCTATAATGATACTATAAACATTTTAAACAGGAGTGTACAAAAATGGTAAGATCAAGTAAAAACAAAGAGGCGGCAATAGGCAGTCAAAACAGAACAGTTGGTCCGAACGAGGCCAAGTCAGCACTAACACATTGTATCAAATTACAGAGACCCATAATGATGTGGGGAGCACCGGGTATCGGTAAGTCAGACATCGTTAAGCAGATCGCAGATGCACAGAAAAGAGAAGTCGTTGACATCAGACTTCCTCTATGGGAACCAACAGACATCAAGGGTATTCCATATTACAACGCAAAAGAGAACAACATGGTATGGGCGAGTCCGGCGGAACTGCCAACTGATCCCGAGTCTACTGCAATAGTTTTCTTAGACGAATTAAATTCGGCGGCACCGGCTGTACAGGCGGCGGCATATCAACTTATACTAAACAGAAGAGTAGGACAGTATCACCTACCCAAAGGTGTTTCAATTGTAGCGGCAGGTAACAGAGACAGTGACAAAGGTGTCACTTACAGAATGCCGGCTCCGTTAGCAAACAGATTTGTCCACATAGAGTTAAGAGTGGACTTTGAAGATTGGATGGAATGGGCGACTAATCAACACGTTCACGCAGACGTTGTAGGTTATTGCACATTTGCAAAACAAGATTTATACGATTTCGATCCCAGAGGTAGCTCTAGATCATTCGCAACTCCAAGATCATGGAGTTTCGTTTCCCAACTTCTATCAGATGACCTGCCAGAAAGTACGCTCACTGACCTCGTAGCAGGTTGTGTAGGAGAAGGGCTGGCCGTTAAATTTATGAATCATCGTAAAATTAGCGGTCAGTTACCAAACCCATCTGACATATTGAGCGGTAAGGTTAAGGATCTGAAGACTAAAGAGATATCAGCGATGTACTCTCTTACAGTTTCTTTGTGTTATGAATTACAACAGTCACACGAGAAGAAAGACAAGACTTGGAATGAACAAGCGGACAGGTTCTTCAACTACATGATGGACAACTTCGAGACAGAGTTGGTTGTTATGGGTGCGAAGATTGCCTTAACGAACTACAAACTTCCGTTTGATCCTAGCAAGTTGAAATCATTTGATAGGTTCCATAAGAAGTTTGGCAAGTATGTTATTACTGCTATGGAGTCTAAATAATGTGTCCGGCCTGTTATATTAACGGATTGTTGTTTTTAATATTTGGTGCCTCAGGTACCGCGATGGCGAACAATCCCTGGATCATAGCAATCAGCGTCATACTAACAGTCGCAGGATTTTGGTGGATGTGGAAAGCATACAAACGAAACAAAGGTAAGGGTGGGTTCACAAAGAACTTGAAGAACACGGCGATCTATCTTTTGATATTCATCGCAGGGTTCATGACAGCATCTTATGTCACACACGATTACTTCAAAGCAAAATACGAAACAAGATTGGAGTCTAAATAGTGTCAGATCAAAGAATCATAGATAAATTAGTCACTGGAAGGATTGCTTTACTACTGAAGCACCCTTTCTTTGGCAATCTTGCTACTAGACTTAAACTCGTGAATGCAGACGACTGGTGTCCGACAGCAGGTACAGATGGTAGACACTTCTACTACAACACGAAGTTCATAGATTCACTTACACCCAAAGAAACAGAGTTCTTGTTTGGACACGAGGTTTTGCACAATGTATTCGAACACATGCTTGTAAGGATTGGCGACAGAGATCCACAACTCTGGAACATAGCGGCGGACTATGCCGTGAACCAGATATTGAAAGATAGTAATATTGGTGACATGCCCAAAGGCGCTAAAGGTGAGAACAAAGGCTTCCAGGACGACAAGTACAAGGACTGGGCTAGTGAAAGGATCTACGATGACCTGTTCAAGACTGCCAAGAAGAACGGTAAGAAGTTCTTGGAGAAACTGGGTGAGCTGATGGATGACCACCAGGAGTGGGGAGAAGCAGAAGGTGAAGGCAAGGGTGGTGACAAGGCCAACACGCCAGGCAAGGGAAAACCCATATACACCAAAGAAGAACTTAAAAAAATTAGAGACGAAGTCAAAGAAGCAATGGTGAGTGCCGCACAGTCAACAGGTGCCAGTAATTTACCAGGTGCGTTAAAAAGACTAGTTAGTGATCTCACAGAACCTAAAATGGACTGGAGAGAGATACTACAACAACAGATAATGAGTACCATCAAGTCAGACTACACATGGATGAGACCCAGCAGGAAATCATGGCACACATCTGCCATACTGCCGGGACAGGCCAATGATGAGATGATTGACATATGCTTGGCTCTCGATGCCTCGGGATCGATAAGCAATGAACAGTGTAGAGAGTTCCTTACAGAAGTTAAGAACATCATGGATCAATACAAAGACTTTAGAATACATTTATGGTCATTCGACACAGAGGTGTTTAATCCTGTTGTGTTTACACCAGACAACTCAGATGAATTGCTAGACTACCAACTGGGTTCAGGCGGTGGTACGGAGTTTGAATGTAATTGGGATTACATGAAAGAGCAAGGCATAGAGCCTAAGAAGTTTGTTATGTTCACAGATGGTTGGCCTTTCAACAGTTGGGGTGACGAACATTACTGTGATACAATATTCCTGATCAACAACCCATATGAGAAAAACATAGAAGCACCGTGGGGTATGACTGTTCAGTACGATGACTAGCCTACTACAGATGTTATGGGAAACCTTCAAGGACTGGTTCATGAATGAGGTATCCATCTCAATCCTGTGTTTTGGATTGCTGACAATAGCACTGTGGAGTTACTTAACATGAAGATCAATCCCAACAACTTCTTCAAACGAGAACTGGACATGTTACCACCACACTTCGTTAACACAGTGGTAAAGGCACACGAGGCCGACGTGGAGAAGATGCGTAAATGGATCTATGAGAACTGCTCGGGCAGATATTCAATTACGAAAGATGTGATATACCAAGGTGACCAATCCAGATCATGCACTGTGCTTGGTTTTGAGAATCCAGGAGATCTAACCCTGTTCGCACTCTCTGGTAAAGCCCAAATAAATCAAAACTAATCGTTGCTATCCATAACTAATTTTAGTATAATATACGTATATTAATACCAATTGCAATTAGGAGAAAATAACAAATGGCAACAAAGAAGAAGAACTT
>Ga0208903_1000968_pt1 | contig 18213 bp, 22 predicted proteins | sample AntAceMetag02UKJ_FD_184769 | JGI IMG/M metagenome (GOLD analysis project Ga0208903, IMG submission 184769) | Saline lake microbial communities from Ace Lake, Antarctica - Antarctic Ace Lake Metagenome 02UKJ (SPAdes) (version 2) | ecosystem: Environmental > Aquatic > Non-marine Saline and...
CTTTCCAGCGTGAGTACCATAAGCTGGCCCGGCTGTGCGCCACCGAGGGCGTCGACCATGTCGGATACCTCAGCCGGCTTGCCGAGCGGGAGATGATCGAACGGGACCGCCGTAAGGTCGAGCGCCGGATCAAGGCGGCCAGGTTCCCCGTCGTCAAAAGCCTCGACAGTTTCGACTTCGCCGCCATCCCCAAACTCAACAAGATGCAGGTGCTGGAGCTCGCGCGTTGCGAATGGATCGAGCGCCGCGAGAATGTCATTGCGCTTGGGCCCAGCGGCACGGGCAAGACCCATGTAGCGCTCGGTTTCGGCCTGGCCGCCTGCCAGAAGGGCATGTCCGTTGGGTTCACGTGGTCAGCGAGATGATGGAAGCGCGTGACGAGCGGCGTCTGCTCCGGTTACAGAAGCAGATGGCAGCCTGTCAGCTTCTCATCATCGATGAGCTGGGCTTCGTGCCGCTCTCAAAGACCGGGGCCGAACTGCTCTTCGAACTGATCTCGCAACGCTACGAGCGCGGAGCCACCCTGATCACCAGCAACCTACCGTTTGACGAATGGACGGAAACACTGGGCTCTGAACGCCTAACCGGCGCACTGCCGGATCGCGTCACCCACCACGTCAACATCCTTGAGATGAATGGTGACAGCTACCGGCTCGCCCAAAGCCGGGCCCGAAAGGCCAGCTGAATCCTTTCAAAAAGTCACCACGCACACATGCAACCCCCGCTCGGGCTACGCCCTCCCGGCGGTCGCATGTGTGCGCCAGAGGTGGCCGACTTTTACACCGCCCAGTGGCCGGATTTTGCTCCGCCGTTGACAGCCATGTGCGCACCGCCTTTGCGACCAATGATGAGCGCACGGCCAAACGGATTTCCGAGGCGCTTGGGGCGAAGACCGAGCTTCGCTCGCAGAAGAATTATACCGGCCATCGCCTCGCGCCCTGGCTGTCGCACATGATGGTCTCGCGCCAGGAAACCCAGCGGGCGCTGATGACACCCGGCGAGGTCATGCAGATGGCGCCCACCGACGAAGTGGTCATGTGTCCGGCACACCGCCCATTCTGGCGAAGAAGCTGCGCTATTTCGAGGATCGGAACTTTACGGAGCGGGTGCTGCCTGCGACGCCGATGGCAACGCTTGCGTCACAGATCGTGACTGTATGGACTGAAGTGGTTGAGGGCGGACCAGCCACGTTCATCCCTGTCCGGAACTCCGCTGATGACGGCGGTCGTGACATTGCGCCAGAGCTCGGTCCGCCTGAACGTGTGGTGCCGAAGTAGCATGATCAGACGCCCGAACCGGAGATTGAAGATGCCGGCGACGCACCGGGCGATCAGGCACTTGAGACGATCCGGCGCGCTGCGGTGCTTGATCTTGCCGACGACGATACCCTGCCGGAGTTCTGAGATGGCCAAACCACGCGTGAACCTTCGACTGCCCTACAAGCTTCATGCCGAGCTCGAACGGCGCACATCCATGCCGGGTGTGACCAAGGCCAAAGTGGTGGCAGACGCGCTCAGCCGCTATTTCGACCCCGAAGCCAATCTGGTGCTTGAGGAAAGACTCCTGCGCCGAATGGACGCCTTCGACCGGCGTCAGGGCGAGATCGAGCGCGACACAACGCTATGCCTCGAAACACTGGCCCATTTTGGGTTCTACTGGCTGACGCGTACCGAGCCGATTCCCGAAGGCGAGCGCGACGCGGCTCACGCACTTGCCAGAGGCGCTTTGACCATTTCATCCAGCAGGTGGCGAAAAAGCTCGGTAACGAGCGCGGTGTGGCAACGCGGCTGAATGGGATGCCAGGCCAGGATGCGGATCACATAAATGCTGCGCCGGATTAAACCATGTTGGAAAGTCCGCTTCAGGCGCGGAGCGTCCAACATGAATCACGGCGCGTCGAGGCTCAGGGCCTTGCCCGCTTCTGCGTGTTCGAAGGCGTCAGCGTACACGCCAATGTCCCCCGGCGAAGCGCCCTCATTACGGAGCGTCTGTTTCCAGTTTTTTGCGAGCGTTTCGGCCATTTTCTTTGCGCTTCGTTCCGCCTCTTGGGGGGGCAGCTCGAAGAACACGCACGCCTCCAAAGCGATATCGAGCGAAGCGTCGAATGATCCGCCGCGCACGATGCCTGTCTCCAGAACGCGGTGCCGGGCGGGCGAGGGATTGATGTCGAAGGCAGGGGACAGTCGCCAGCGATCGTTCCCAGCATAGATAAAGCCATGGTTCTTGAGATGATCGTCGGTATTGGAGACAAGGATCGTGAACACGATCCGCCGCCAGAGTTCGTGAAGGTCTTCGATGGGGTTGCTGGAAATCTGCCGGATCAGGTCGGCAATGTCGGTATAGAAGCCATTGTCGTCGCTCTGCCAGTCGAGCGCAGTGCGCGCGGAGATATACGGGATACGGGTCCCGCCCCGGCGGTCGAACCGTCGGATGAGTGCAACAGGATGGTCGCTGGCGGCCAGTTCCAGCCTTGCTTCGGCAGCGCGTAGCCCGCACATTGCTGCAAGCTTCAGCGTTGCGACTTCTGCGCGTTCAATGGGTTTGGCATCTCGTTCGGATGTGAACTTGGCGATCCAGAGATGACCCTCGCCCTCAACATTGGCCTTTGGGCGCGCGCCGCCAAGCGACCCTGCGACCCCGGCAAGATCGCGCGCTTCCTGCTCGGCGCCGCTCGGGTCACGCTCAAAGCGTTGTGCAAGGCCCCGCAGACGTTCGAGCTCCACGAGGCGCGGGATCGGCGGTGAGAGATCGGATAGCGGCTCCATGTCCGGCCCCAGGAACCGCAACGCCCCTTGCCGGGTCCGGTCATCCGACAGAACCAGAAAATCGAACGCGCTCAGTCCATCTCCGAGGGCCTTGCGCATCAGGGACCGGCCCCAGGAATCCGGCGCAGCGTCGGCAAAACATCCCGAGAGCGCCGAGCGCTTGTCATCCTTTCCAGTGCTGTAGTGACCGCCTTGCCGCAGCGGTAGTGCAGGCGACAGCGCGAAACGATCGGGTGCTTTAAGCCACTCGTCCGCATACTCGAACTGCGAGTGCTGGCGTCGGCCATCGCTCTCGAACCGCAGCGCGCCGACAACCCGTTTGCTCTCTCCGAGGGCGACAATGGCGTCGGGCATCTAGAAGCCCACGCCTTCGACGTCATCATCGTCTGTTGCTATTCGCTTGTCTTTCCGCAAATTGCCCGCTTGTGCGCCTCGTTTGCTGTCGATCCGTTTAGGAAGGGACTGCTGATCGAGGAGCAGGCCGGTATCGTCGGTGCCGGGATCGAGGAAGCCCGCGATACGGTCGATTTCTCCAAGAACGAGGCAGGCCATCGCCAGCGTACCAATGCTGACGCCGCCATCGCCCTTTTCCAGACGGATGATTGTACTTGTCGATACGCCAGCGCGTTCGGCAAATCCCTTGATAGAGATTCGCCGTTTGAGCCGCGCGGTCCTCAAGTTGGCTCCGAACGCTTCGAGGGCGCGTTTCGCACTGGGGGAGCTGATCTTAACCGTCATAAATGACATCCAATAATTCTTTATCTATCATATCTGACACTTAATATCATGAAGTCCGGAAATCAACGGTTAATCCGGGGGCATCCAGGCACCGATTCATGGTGCAAACTTGTGCTGCGCCCTCACAGGGAAGAAGCTTCTCCGAATCTTGGTGATTTGAGAAAAATTGTTTCAACAACGGGTTCGACGCAATAAACAGGGCTCGAACTCTGGCATTCTCAAAATGGGATACAAACTGGATACAGAATGGGATACATTTTGAAAGTTAGGAAGTGATAAGTTATTGTTTTTATTGAGCATTGTGATCGATTTTCACGCGCGTCACTCGCGCCAAACTTAACCATGTAAGCCATTGAAAATTAATCAGAAAAATTTAGCCGCTCAGCCTTGCTCCGAGTTTGGCGCGACATTCGGGGCTCGAACCTTCGGTATTATGGATAGTCGCACTGCGCTTGGGCCGCTACCTTGTCAGCGCTCCAGCCTGACGTGAATTCGCGATGACGTTTCTGCTCCAACCCGTGAAGAATGACGAGCCCGCACTTGCCGGTGCGCCCATGATTGGCGCTGCGCAGAAGATTCTGGCCTATCTGGTCGAACATGAAACCATCGGCCTGACGAAGGGCAAGGCATTCCAACGCAGGTTCGTGCACTGGGCCGCAGCTGAGTTTGCCTGGCCGGGCTGGGAAGAGGACAGGCTGTTCCTCGTTAACAAGGTGCTGAATGAATACGACTTCCCGCCGCTGGAGGCGCTGCATTTCGTTTTGCTGAAACTCAAGCTGATCCGGCATTACAAGCTGACCTGTCGGCTCACCGGGGCGGGCAGGGACATTGCCGAAAAGCCTGGCGATCTCTTCAACCTGATCGCGCCATTCGGGCTGTTCGAAGTCGATCATGCCGCCTCAATCCGGATGCCCGAGCCGAGGCTTGGCAACTGGGATATTTTCCTCGGTGTACTGAACACTGAGGCGATACTCGGCGTGACCTGCGGCGCGCTTAGGAGGAATTCTCTTTGGACCACCAGACGCCAAAGAGGCCTATGACCGCATGCCGGGAATGATCTGGTCACAGGTGCTTGAGCCGCTTTGCTGGCTCGGCCTGTTGGCCGAGACGACATCAGACGAGCGACAGCATTTTGAGGATCGCGTCTACACGACGACCGGTCTTCGGACGGAGGCCTTTCGGTTCCCGTTTGATGGTCCGGCCAGGTCGGAAACGCGGCATTGAAGTCAGCGCGTCGAGCGACGGTAGCCCTGCGCCGCCGGATGTAGGTCAATGAGTATTACGTGACCCATTAACAGCTTCAATGGGTCACTAAGGGGGGGCGGCAAAAGTCTTTGGCCGAGTAGTTCCGGCCTGTCAGGCGGTGCTGTTGGGAAGAGCCTCAATGGAGTTGATCTCTGCTTCGAGCGCTGAGATCGTTTCCAGAATGGCGTCGAATGGCTCGGGCGCATCGAACAGCATTTCAGCCATTTGCGCATAGTCAGACCGAAGCGCGGCCTCGAGTGCAGGCGCCGGAGCGAGTCTGAGCGTCGGCGGCCGGGCCGTCTCATAGTTTGCCGATGCCGCGCGGAAAAAGACGGATTTGTGGAGCGCCACAGCTTCAAGAAGCGCCAGGTCGCTCAGGGCCTGAGGCCTCGTTTCGGATCGTGCGAGTTGCGCGAGATCGTAATAGTGACGCGACATCCTCTCACCGAGCGGCCTGGCCGGACCGCGATGCGCCAGCATATGAAGGATGGTTGCCTTCTCCCAGAAGGTCCGGCAACTGTTCGTGCACAAAGGGATAGATGACCCGCTGTTCTGCCGGCATGTGATCTGAGCGTGCACCGAATTCGAGGCGAACAGACGAGCGTACACAGGGCAGGGCGGCTGTCGCCGGCAGGCTTGCGGGATAGGTGAAGATCAGCGTCTGGGGATCGTCATCTGATGTTTCCAGAAGGGCTGCCTCGCCAAGTGCCTCGCTCATCGCCACTGACAGGGCGGTTTTGACCGGACCGCCGATCGCCTCAATGGCGCGTGCTTCGAGTTCGTCAAGCAACGCCTTTCGCGCTTTGTTGCTTGGCGCAGATGCCGGGTCGCGATCACCGGTGAAGCCGAGATCATGCCGGTCGAGGCTGAGATCGATGTCTTCGGAGAAACGGCGGATCAGGCCATGGGCGTTTGAGAGCAACGTACCGCCCTTGAAGATCAGGCCGGGAATTTTGTCCCCAAGCGAGAAAGCACGCTTGATCGTCCAGCAGACCCAGAAGTCTTTCTCGATAATAGCCGACTGCACCCCCATCCGCGCAGCGGTTTCCTGAAAGACCTCAGCACGGATGTCTGCAGTTTCTCGCGCGAAACCATCCACCGTCAGGCCGCCGCAATCTGCTGGACAACCGGGCGCATCCATCCGGGCGCCTGCAAGGCGTCCTTGATGAGCGCGCGGCGCGTGTCGGCGTCAATCGTCCTGGCGAGGCGCGCCACGATATCGGCATCGACACCGTCCTTGCCGAGATAGCGTAGCGCCTGGAACACCGCACCGGTCGCCTTGCCAGCGCCGACAAGGTTTCTGGCGGCGGCGTTGCGCATGATGATGGTCTGCGTCCCGATCTGCTTCGTGCGGCTTTGCCCATCGGTCAGATAAACAGCCTTGGCGGGGACCTGTGTGGTCAGGCCGAGCATGTTTGCTGCGCGCGCCGGCGAGACCTGGACCACGCGTCCATCCTTTCGGGCGATTGCGGCGGCGACAGCGTCAGGATCGGGAGACAGGCGGCCCAGACGTGGGCTCGTCTTAGGGTAATCATAGATGCCCCGGGCAAGCCGACGGATCACGCCCTGATTGGTCAGCCGCGACAGCGTCTGATCGACAGCGGCGCGCGAGCCAAGATCAAGGAAATCCGACGGGGTGAAGACAGCCCCGCGTCCCTTGCCGATAATGCGGCGTTTGATCTTGCCGATGGCCATAGCCTGCTCCTTTGTGTCAGAAAATTGGATATGTATTTCTGACAGTCAAGGGGCATGAACGGTGCGTGATTCACCAGCTAGCAAGGCTGGCCTGAGACGAGTGGAAGCTCTAATGGGCAGAGGTCGGCGATCCGGCGAGCACGTCCTGGCTGATGACTGGCAGCGCTTTTGGATGTTTCATAAGCTCGGACAAGGCGCACATCTGTCCGATGAAATGTAACTTGCCGAACTCTGTGGTTTGACGCGACCGTACTTCGGTTCAGATATGCGGTGCTGCCGTCAGCGCGAACTAGTGTCGCGACCGTAATTCGGCTGTGGCTGACGCATGCAGCGGAATCGTTTCAACTGCAACGACGCGAGTTGCATGCATCATTCAATTTGTCGACGGATCAATCTTGCCGGAATCGACGACGGTAGTTTTCCACAATTATTTCGCAGGGCATTGAATCAAAGATTTTATTTCCGCTCTTGCATTATCGAGTGGGAATAAGACGCATCAGTCGTTCAATCTGTTGCCGATAGGGTTCACGCGTTGAAAAGGGGCTGCCGGCTCAGGATGGTCAGACCAGTGTGCAAATCGCTTACATGAAACGATCCGCGTACCGGAGCTCGGCGCCCGAACTGGTTCATGTCGATCAAGTCCTCATGGGCCTCGGCGGCCGCCTTAAGCAGCGCTTTGCGCTTGCCCCGAGCTAACAGGCGCGAAGCGCCCGGATCATCGGGGAACGCCAGCGGATGCTCGCTCTGAAGGTGACGCAACAGGGTGACGGCCTGTAATGCGCTGTCATTCTCAAGCAGGGGAAGAAGGTCGTTCTCCTAAGTATTCAAGCGGATCGGCCACCGTGCGCCCGTGAACCATCTTGCGCTTCGAAGGCGGTGTCGGGTCGGCATCGAACCGCCGGGCGGTCCGTTCGCTGAACCCGGCGCGGGCAGCGGCTATGCGCTGGCTGTGATTGTTGCGTTCGGTCATGTATAATCTCAATTGCTGGTCGTTGATGGATTTGTAGGCCAACCCGGATCCTCCGTTTGACGGCAGAGGACCCCGGCTTACCAACCCGCAGCGACCAGCAACTACCCCCCAAATCAATCAAGCCGGTGGAACTGACCTCCAGACGGGCATGCCCGTCTTCCGGTCAGCTCCACCGGCCAAAGTGGTTGTCGCTACCGGCCATGATGGTTGTCGCTCAACAGTAACATGACCAACGCCGCCGCAAGCATCAAGAAAGGCCTCCAGGAGGCGCTCACCCACGCCAAAGGTCACAAGACGGGCGCACGGGTTCATCATATCGAAGTGCCGGAGCCTGATGTGGCAGCAATCCGCGAGCGCTTGGGATTGTCGCAGGCAGAATTTGCGCGCAGCATCGGCGTCGCTATAGGAACCCTGCGAGGCTGGGAGCAGGGGCGCAGACGCCCTGAAGGCCCGGCGCGGGTATTGCTCGCGCTCATCGAAAAGCGAACCAGGATCGTGCAGGACGTGCTTCGCGGCTAAGCGAAGGCTGAGCTAGCTTTCTGCATTACAAAACGCGCGCTCCTGATCTTGCTCTCTGGTTCATTGTATCCGGAAGGGTTCAGCCAAAGAGGATGCAGGCAGTGTCAAAGGAAGGTCGAATACTGTATTGGCGGATCAACTTGCTAAGCTTTGCAAGCTGAATGTAATGGAATTTAAGCGCGTCTTTGAGCGTGAAAATCGACCGCTCAAGTGCAGATTCTGGTTCCTTTGACAGTGCCCTTTTAACCAACAGTCCGCATGGCACAGGAGTTGCGCTTCCCGCCCCGGAAGCACGGCCGAACGCGCCGTGACTGTAGCTTACTGGGACAGGAGGAAGCCGAATGGCCGCCGGGGTGCAAGGGAACGTTCTCGTAGTCCGACACGGGCCGGGACGCGGGCGCAGCGTGCCCACCGGGAATGTTTTATACTCGCGGCTGCGGGTAACCGACCCGGAACTCGCTTCCCGCATTGTGATCCATTCAACCGGCAGCCCGATGCCCAGCCTTCGGGGCGTTGCCCTTGTCGTTTTCGGGCTTGGCGACCCGCTTCGCCAAAAGTATCCCGAGTGTTATGCGGAAGCTGTCGCAATTGCAGACGCAGCGAACCGCAGAGGCATCTCGCTGATCAACGCGCCGCAAGGCCTTTCAAATACATCGAAGGGCTGCCAGTCGGGCATCTGGTCCAAGGCGGGCATTCCAAGCGCAGAGGCCCGGCGCATCTCCTCTGCCGGCGAGCTGCCTGAGGCGTTTGAGAGTCTCGGCGGGCCATGCATTCTGCGCGGTGACGAAACGCATGCCGAACGCTTCGTTATGGTCCTGAAATCCCAATCCGATGCGGAATCGGCGGCCCGGTCGCTCCAGCCTCCGGCAGCTCTGATCCGTGTTCATGACATCCGCGCCGAATACCGCGCCGCGGGCACAGATCCTTCCAGTTTGTATGCGCGGTTTCATCAAAGGGGCGGGCTTTCGTCTTCCGCGGTGTCGTCAGGCCGAGCCATCTCTTCTTTGCGCGCGAGATGATTGTAGGCCTGTCCAACTGCCTGCTGACACGCGAAGCTCGCCTGCGGCGCAGTTTCCTGCGCCATTTCGGCTTCCGGCGTGCGCTGTTCGAAGACATGATCGCCGAAGATCTCGCTTATTTTAACTCGACTATTCCGTATACGGAAGTTCTGGTAAAGGCGTTCGCGGCGCTTGGTCTGGATATCGCCGCTGTTGACTATAGTATCCGCCCGGACGGCTCTCCAATCTTGTGGGAAGCAAACCCATACTTCTGGCTGCCGCGCGGTGAAGAAAGCGTTCTGACTGAAGAACGCAAGGCAGTGGACCGGGTTAACGTATCCGTGGACTGGATGGCCGATTGCCTGCGCGCGGCATTGCCGGAGCGTGTGGCTTCGTAACCATGGCTGCGCTAATCCCCGCAGGCGAAGGACGCCGGAATCTGCTGAAGAAATTGGGCTGGACCAGCCTGTCTTCGGTTACCCAGATGCTTGCCGGCATCGCCTCGGTAATCGTGCTCACGCACTTTCTTGCACCATCGGATTACGGGTTTTACGGCATCGCTCTGATTGCCGTCGCCTTCACCGAAGTGCTGACCAGCGGCGCAATGTCCAGCCCGATCGAACAATAGTCTGAGGTGAGCCGTCAGGAACTGAACTCGATTTTCTGGGCAAACCTTGCGGTCGCTGTCCTAAGCAGCGCGCCGACTTTTGCCGTTTCAGCTTTGGTCGCGCCCGCGGCTGGCTGGCCGCAAGCCCTGCCGGTGATTGGCGCAATCTGCCTGCTCGTGACCATCTCTGCCGCCGGCATTGTACCGGAAAGCCTTCTGCGGCGGCGGCAAGCTTTCCAGCCTTTGGCGAAGGCGGGCATGTGGAGTGCCTTAATAGGCCTGACGGCGGGTTTCGTGCTGGCCTTGATGGGAGCCGGCGTTTGGGCGCTCGTCGGGCTAGAAGCCGTCCGCAGGCTGATCCTGATCACGGCGGCATTCGCCCTGTCGAAATGGCGTCCGGACGGCGGCATCGATTTCTTAGTCTTGCGATCCAATTTTCCATTCATCACCGGCATGCTCGTGGCTGGCGCTCTCGGGCGGCTGGACCGTCTCGCATCACAGGTTGCCGCCACCATATTCTTCGGGCCTGTCGGTCTTGGCCTGTTGACCGTTGCGACGCGAATAGCCGACCAGATCCAGTCGTTTGTAGCTCAACCGGTTGGCGCGATGGCCTTGCCTGTCCTCGCCAACGTCGCTGATGACAGAGAAAAATTTCATAGTCTCATGGCCGATGCCTGGCGTGCCATTTCCATCGCCACTTTTCCAATGTTGGCCGGCTTCGCAGCAATTGCGCCGTTACTGGTTCCGATGATGGTCGGAGAGGCTTTCGCTGCCGTCGGTCTTATATCCGCTGTCACGGTGCTCGCGCATCTGCGCGTGGTTTCCTCGAAGGTTAACATCGCTGCGACCCAGGCCGCCGGCAAGGCGATGACCGCTAGTGCGTCAATCGCCAGCAGCTTTCTTGCTCACGTCGCACTGCTCATCGTTCTCGCGCCGCTCGGCCTTCTGGAGATCGCTGTCGCTTCACTGCTTCGGGGCTGGTTAACCTGGCCGCTGGCCGCCTGGTTCGTGAAATCGACCACCGGATTCGGGCTTTTCCGGCAGTTCGCCATACTTGTCCCGCCCATGGCCGCCAGCCTCATCATGGGGGCCTGCGTATACGGACTTTCAGGGCTGTTAAGGCCGGAATGGCCGGTGGCTGCGGCGCTTGGCCTGCTTATTGCTTCGGGTGTCGCCATCTACACGACAGCTTTGTGGCTGTTGGACCCCTGGGTTCGCACAGTCGTCGCACCAGGAACATGGCGGCGAATATTGACGGGCGGGCATAATCGATGACGAACTCTCGAATTGACTGGGTAGACTATGCCAAGGGCATTTGCATCATCCTCGTGGTGATGATGCACGCAGTTAACCGTGTCGAAGGGCAGATCGGCGCAGAAGGCTTCCTTGGCCCGATCGTGCATTTCTCGCAGCCTTTCCGGATGCCAGACTTCTTCCTGATCTCAGGCCTATTTCTCAGCCTGTCCTTGAATGGTCCGCTGACGAAGTATGCCGACAGGAAGTTCGTTCACTTCGTTTACTTTTATGTCCTTTGGCACACTATCCAGCTTTCGATGTTCGAATTGCCGCTGCTGATGTCAGCGCCGGAAAGTTTCCTGTCGCTCTGGCTGTTCGGTTTCGTAGAGCCGTCGGGCATGCTCTGGTTCGTGCATATGCTTTTGATCTTCTACGCAGTCACCCGGCTTATACGTAGAGTGCCAGTGATGATTGTGCTGGCGGCCGCGGTTGGCCTGCAGTCCGCCTACCAACTCGGCTGGATCGATACGGGCTGGTCGGTAGTTGACCGCTTTTCGAACCGCTATGTCTACTTTTTTGCAGGCTATGCCTTGGCACCCGCGGTTTTCGCATTCGCCTCTCGCGCTGCCGCATCGGTGCCGCTCGCGCTTGCCGGCCTGCTTGCCTGGGCGGTGATCAACCAGCTCGCGGTCGATCGCGGCCTGCACATCGGGTTCGGCACCAGCCTCCTGCTTGGGGCCATGGGCGCGGCAGCTGTCTGCACCATCGCCGCGCTTCTGGTTCGGTTTGAGTGGGCCAAGATCCTGCGTTACTGCGGCCGCAATTCGATTGTGATCTATCTTGCATTCCCTATCCCCCTGGCGGTCATGCTCAAGCTGATCGCCCTCGGAAAGGTACCGCCTGATCTCGCCGGCGCCGCCAGCTTGCTGACGCTGGCGGCCAGCATCATCGGTCCGCTTGCTGTTCATCGGATACTGAAGCCGACACCTCTGGTTGCCTTGTTCGAGCGTCCGGCATGGGCCAAACTTAGATTCGATGCGCCGGCAGGTGATGTCAGCGGAACCGGGGCTTGAGGCGGCCCGGCAGGGCGGTTAGCTGTCACATCCCGTAAGGTAGTATGGCTGTTTCTTAAACAGCCTCGGCCGCAGTTTGTGCCATTCCTTCATCGCTTGCAAGGGCGGCTTGCTGCCCAAGGCGTATTGTGGAAGCTGCTGGTTATAGAGCCAAACGTAGCGATGCAGCGTGGTCTCCAATTCTTCTCCTGATCTGACGTGGTGGCTTTGCAGCACGTCCTCGATGCGCCCGTTGAAACGCTCGACCATGCCGTTGGTTTGCGGTGATTTTGGCGGGGTCGAGCGGTGCTCGATGTCGAGGGCTGTGCAAAGCGTGTCAAACTCATGTTCGCCAGTTGCGGCCCGCTTGCGCAGGCCAAAAAGAAGGTCTGTGAACTCCTTACCATTATCCGTGAGACTAGTGCGGATGCGGATTGGACAGGCACGCTCTAGGTCGCGCAAAAACCCGCGCGCATTGGCTGGCGTCTTTGCATTGAAAATGCGGATGAAGACCCAGCGCGTGGCCCGAACAATGGCAACGAAAAGATAGCGGCGGCGGCTTTCATCGGCCATCTGGGGCAGGTATTTCACGTCAATAAGGAGATAGCCCGGCTCGTAGGCTTTGAAGCCACTGTATTTTGGTCGGGCTTCCTTGACTTTCAGGTCACGCAGGTTGCCCACACCATGACGACGCAGGCAGCGGTCCAGGCCATAGCGCAAGACATTCGGGTTCAGAAACTCATGCACGACAGCCAAAAGATCGTCCAGCGAGACCAGCAGCGCTTTGCGCAACGCCGCGGCAACAGCCTCATGGGCGGGAGTCAATGTTGTCTGCAGGCGGTGCGGTGTGTGGCTTCGATCTTCAACGCTGTCGCGGTGACGCCACTTATAGACAGTTTGCTACGTCGTCCCATGCCGTTCGGCAAGGATCCAAGCAGCTTCATCGCTCGCCTGAATTTCTGCCTGAACCTTTGGTGTTGTCGTCGCCTGATTATGAAGTCGAACCAGCATTTATGCTTCCATCCTGAATGTCCCTCAGAAATCTTGCCATGAAAAACGCAGAGCGCCGAGGGTCTATGTGATCATCCGGGATGGAACACCTATCTCAAGGCCACCCTTGAGGCGATGGCTGCCGGGCATCCTAAAAACCGCATCGATGATCTGCTGCCATGGACCTTCACGCCGTCAAGCTGAAACAGACGTGCTGTCCAGACAACGCTTACATGCGTGTCGAAGCCCGTCGAGACAGCATTGCAACAAAGCGCCGGCAACCTCCAAATTTGAGGCGAGGAAGAGACCAAGGTTAAGATGAAATCAAATGTATACATTTGGTCAATCGCGTATTAATCCGTCTGCGATGTCGACGAGGCTCGGTTGCCAGCGGATGGGATGCGCCCGTCAGTCGCGACAGTTGATGAAGTCTTTTACGAGAAGCGTCCCCGGACGTTTGATGCAGGCCGCAAGGCTGGAATAGGAATCGGGATGTCCGTTGCTCAGCTACAAAAAACGCCGGTCACACGGTTCCAGATTTTCGGTCTTGCGGCATTGGCCGGCCTCAACATGCAGGACGGATTCGATATTCTGGCAATCTCTTATTCTGCGCAGGCTATTGCGGAGGATTGGTCGATCAGCACAGCGAGACTCGGAATTGTTCTGAGCGCCGCTGTGTTCGGAATGATGCTCGGCTCAATGTTCCTGGGTCCGCTGGCAGACCGGATAGGCCGGCGCCCTGTGGTCGTCGCCGGACTGTTCCTGTCCGGGATAGGTATGCTTGTGGCGGCCGCAGCCAGTTCGATCGATCTGTTGATCCTAGGACGGGTGCTGACAGGCTTCGGGGTCGGTGGAATTCTTGCCAGTCTAAACACCCTCGTCGCCGAATTTGCCGGTGAGCGCTATCGCGGCAGGGCAGTTGCCATCTTCCAGCTCGGATTCCCTCTTGGGGCATTCCTGTCTGGTTTCGCTGTGGCCTGGCTTCTGGATGTGGGCTCCTGGCGGCATGTCTTCTTGTTCGGAGCCGCAACCTCCTTCCTCTTCATCCCCATCATGCTTGCCCTCCCGGAATCCATGGAGTTTCTGGCCCGAAGTGGTCGGACCGGCGCCCTTCAGGAAATCAATCGCACGCGCGCCAAACTGGGCGAGGCGCCACTCTCTGCGCTTCCTGCGCCCAACGATGAACCTCGGCATTATGGAGGGAACCCGGTTCTGGAACTTTTCTCGCCTACCTACAGATTGCGAACGGTGCTTTTGTGGGCCTCTTTCTTCTTTCTTCTGACGACGCTCTATTTTCTGCTGAGCTGGGTGCCCAAGCTTCTGATCGAGATGGGTTACACTGCAGATCAGGGCAATCGCGCCGGACGGCTCATCAACCTGGCCGGCATGGGCGGGATTGTGCTGATCGGCGTGGCGAGCGTCTGGATCCGGCCTTCTCTCATAACCGGCGGCTACCTGCTGGTGCTTTCAGCAGCGCTTGTCTTCCTGAGCGGTGCAACCGGTTCCTATCCGTCTTTGGTAATTGGCATCGCTGTCACCGGTTTCGTAATCCATGGCGCGATGATCGGCCTTTACGCAACAACTCCGGCGCTCTATCCGGCAGGTCTGCGAGCAACAGGGATGGGCTGGGCGATTGGTCTGAGCCGGTTTGGGGCAGTGCTGGGGCCTTTGTTTGCCGGATTTATCCTGGAAGCAGGCTGGTCGCCCGCCCAGCTGCTGCTGATCTTCGCTGCGCCGTCCCTGCTGGCGGCAGCCATGGTCTGGATGCTCTGGCGCGAGGAAGTGCGCCGAGGCCGAAATGTTTAATCGGATTCTGTGTCTGCCTCCAGATGCTGACGCTGTTCTATGAGAGCTGCGACGCTGCCCTTGGCAAGTCGCGTTTCAAGCGTCTTGTTGAACAGAGCTGCCTGCTGCCTGAGCGACAGGAAGTTTGACCGTCCCTCCGCAGTAAGCGCGAGTTCGTGCCGTCGCCGGTCTCCCTCCACATAGATCCGCTCCACCCAGCCCTGGGTCACCAGACGCTGGACGGCCCGTGAAATCTTGGTCTTCTCGATACTTGTTCTCTGGGAGACATGGACGGCGCTTAGAGGGCCATACTGGCCTATATTAAAGAGGACCCGCCAGTCTGTGCAGCCGATGTCGTAGCAGGACACTTAGTCGCGATGGAACGCCTGTCTGGTCTGCTCGGCTGCCTGATAGAGCCGATAGGGCAGGAATCTTTCAAGATCGAAATTCAATTGACGAAACCTTTCTTGATTGTTGCATTTGCAACCGTTAAAACTGCAACCCTATGAACGGTCTGACCTCTGCCGCAGGCAAAGTTTCTAAAGAGAAGTTCCCTTAATGGCCAAACCTTTTGCTTCATCGACTGATATGACTGACAAGGTCGAGACCCTCGAAATCATCGCAGATGGGGTTTATGCCTTCACGGCAGAGGGCGATCCGAATGTAGGCGCGATCGAAGGCGAAGACTTTCTCGTCTGCATAGAGGCGCAGGCAACCCCGGCTGCCGCGCGGCGTTGGCTGTCACGCCTTCGTGAGCATACGGACAAACCTGTCCGCTACCTTGTGATGACCCATTACCATGCGGTCCGCGTACTGGGTGCCAGCGCGTTTAATGCTGACATGATTATTGCCTCGGACACTACACGAAAACTGATTGCTGAACGTGGCCTCCAGGACTGGGACCCAGAATTTGGCCGGATGCCAAGACTGTTTACTGATCCTGAAGGGATACCCGGCCCCACATGGCCCGACATAACTTTTCGGGATCATGCGCGCATCGAACTGGGCGGCGATCGTGGTCATCTTGAGCTCGATTTTTGCGGACGCGGGCACGCCGCCGGCGATATTGGCGTCTGGCATCCCGGGTCGAAGACACTGTTTGCCGGGGATTTTGTTAAAGCCCAGGCGGCCCTCTACACCGGCGACGCGTTTCACATGGACTGGTCGGGCGCAACGCTCGACCGGGTAAAGGCGTATGGCGCTGAAAATCTTGTCGGCGGTCGAGGCGCGGTTGCGCGGGGCGCGCCAGCGGTGAATGCGGCCATCGAGCAAACGCGGGGCTTCCTGACAGGAATGATCGACCATGTTCGGCCCGTTCACGCTTCTGGCGGCAGTCTGCGTGAGGCATTCGAGCGCACGCACGAGGCGTTGGCGCCGAAGTTTGGAGCCTGGCCTATTTTCGTGCGTTGCCTTCCGTTTAACGTCCAGCGCCTCTGGGATAAGCTGGACGGAATTGACTGGCCCCGGTTCTGGACAATGGAGCGCGACCGTGAAGTCTGGGCTCCGTTGCAGGATTGATCCGGTGGCACGCGTTCCTGTCCAGTCGACACCGGTCCACCAGCGCATGGCGCCTGCGCCTGTCGGTCAGTCTGGTGAAACCGTCACTGTCGTTATCGTGGGCGCCGGCCCGGTTGGCCTGACTGCCGCGCTGGACCTCGGACAGCGTGGATACAGGGTGGTGGTTCTGAACAAGCTGGCATTCATTGCGGGAGGATCAAAAGCCATCTGCTTTAGCAAGCGCACGCTTGATATCTGGAACCGCCTGGGTGTCGCTGGGGAGATGGTTGAACAGGGTGTCGTCTGGAATGTCGGAAAGGTATTCCGGGGAAGCCGACCCGATCCGATTTATGAGTTCGACCTTCAGTCGGAGGAGGCACAGGAAATGCCGGCCTTTATTAATCTCCAGCAGTATCATGTCGAGGCCAGGCTCGTCGCTGCTCTGGAAGAGCTAAGCGCCGTGGAAATTCGCTGGGGGCACGAGGTCACAGCTTTTGACGCTGCAACACGCACTCTGACGATTGTGACGGATGGAGGTACTTACCTGCTGAATGCCGATTGGCTGCTTGCCTGTGATGGCTCCCGGTCTCCCGTACGTACAATGATGGGGCTCGATTTTGACGGCAGGGTGTTTGAGGACAACTTCCTCATTGCTGATGTAAGGTTCAACGATGAACGGCCGACAGAACGCTGGTTCTGGTTCGATCCACCTTGGGGCGGCGCTTCAGCACTTCTGCACAAACAACCCGATGATGTCTGGCGCCTCGATTTCCAGCTCGGCTGCGGAATTGATCGGGAAAGGGCCGTTAGGCCCGAGAATGTCGCGCACCATGTCCGGGGTATGATCGGTGCAGACGCGGTGTTTCAGGAAGAATGGGTGTCTGTCTACACATTCCAATGCCGTCGGATGAGGCGCTTTGTCCACGACCAAGTCGTTTTTCTGGGAGACAGCGCACATCTGGTTTCTCCCTTCGGTGCGCGCGGCTGTAATGGCGGGATAGCTGACGCCGATAACCTCTGCTGGAAACTTGACGCCGTTCTTACCGGTCAGTCCGGCAGCGACCTCATCGAAACATATAATTTTGAAGCAATAATTGCAGCCGACGAGAACATCCTCAATTCGACCCGCTCAACCGATTTTCTAACGCCGAAATCCAAGGTCAGCCGTGCGCTGAGGGACGCCGTCCTCGATCTTGCCGAGACTCAGCCCTTCGCACGACCGTTTGTGAATTCCGGCCGGCTATCGGCCCCAATTTCCTTTCCGCAGAGCCCGCTGACGACCGCTGACCGCGATAGCTGGGAGGGGGGCATCAGCCCCGGGTCCCCTGCCATCGACGCGCCGTTGCTGGATGGCTGGCTGCTGCAGCGTCTCATAGGGAAATGGCACCTCCTCGCAGTTTCTGCCATTCCAGACAGCCCGCTCCCGGTTGTGATCCTTGACACCGAAGCGGCACGAAATTGCTATGACCTGGGCGAGCGAGGCGCCTGCCTTGTCCGCCCGGACCAGTATGTCGCCGCCCGATGGAGAGCCTTCGCACTGAAAGACCTGGAGGCGACCGCGTGGTCCCCGTCAGAGCGGGAGCTATTGCGATGGCACGCCTGATAACCGATCCCAATCTCGCCCGCCCGGATGATGTCTACCAGATGTTGGTCGACCTGCTGGAGGGATGTGACGATGAGGAAAGTTGCAAGCGCAGCGCCCGGCTGATTCTCGCTTTGGCCAATCATATCGGCGACGAGGCTGTTCTGGCTGAGGCGGCGGCGCTGGCGCGTTTTGACAGATGAGCCCGGCCACTTCAGAACCCGGTGCATTGGCAAAGCTTCCTCACTCCGAGTCCGACCAGTAGAATCGCCACCCCATCCCTTTCAGTTTGAAGTGCCCGCGACAAAAGCGGATGCTCAGGGCCCTAGTTTCAAGCGGGTGCCGGCAAGCTGTGCGCTATCCCCGCGCAGGAGCAATGAGGAAGCTCCAGGCAGGCCGACATCAATGTAAGCGTTGTCTGGACAGCACGTCTGTTTCAGCTTGACGGCGTGAAGTTCCATGGCAGCAGATCATCGATGCGGTTTTTAGGATGCCCGGCAGCGATCGCCTCAAGGGTGGCCTTGAGATAGGCGA
>Ga0208903_1000970_pt1 | contig 18208 bp, 26 predicted proteins | sample AntAceMetag02UKJ_FD_184769 | JGI IMG/M metagenome (GOLD analysis project Ga0208903, IMG submission 184769) | Saline lake microbial communities from Ace Lake, Antarctica - Antarctic Ace Lake Metagenome 02UKJ (SPAdes) (version 2) | ecosystem: Environmental > Aquatic > Non-marine Saline and...
TAGTGTTTCTATGATGTAATCACAGGTATTCATATGTATCTATTATTCATAAATCTTTAATTGTATTTCCATGAACTGCCAGACATTCCCAACAATTTTCCTAATTCTTCTTCTTTCATCTTATAACTGTGTTCATCATCGGGGAATTTATCCAAATGAACTTCATTTGCATATTCATTTATAGCGTTGTGGAACATTTGTTCACCGTTTATGTATTGCTTGATAAACTTGGGTTTAAAATCCCAAAACAACCCCAATATATCATGAACAATAACGAGTTGCCCATCTACGCATGCACCAGCTCCAATACCATAGACAGGTATCTTGAGTTCATTTTTGACAATTTTAGAAACTTCTTTAGGGACAGCTTCGAGGAGTAAAAGTGAAGCACCATTACTTTCAACTTCTCGTGCTTGTGTAACAAGTTTATCGACCTCATCTACAGTTTTAGCCTGTATTCTATATCCACCCATTCTCGCTTGTGTCTGTGGGGTAAGACCAAGATGTGACATAACCATTGTACCAGAATCTACGATTGATTTGATTCTATCTGGGAAATAACCTTCGAGTTTAACTGCATCCATACCTACTTGTAGGAACTTACCAGCATTTTCAATAGCTAATTCATTAGATGGCTGATAAGACATGTATGGCATATCACCAATTAAAAATTGTTTTTGAGAACCCTTTTTAACAGCTCGGCAATGGGTGAGCATCATATCCATAGTCACTTCATTGAGATTCTTAATACCGTGAACAGTTGAACCAGCTGTATCACCAACTATAATGAAATCAACATTACAATTGTTGATTATTCTAGATGTTGGGTAATCATATGAAGTTATACCAACACTACGAACATTGTTTACTTTATTTTTGAATAAGTTTAGAATAGTTCGTTTCATATTGTCTAGACGGGTTGTATAACCTCTAAGTTAAAGACGTATGGCTTTTATAAGATAATGATAGCTGTAGTTTCTGTGCACGATGAGAAGTATGAACCACTCGCTGAATGGACCTTACACAAAAACAAGAAAATATATTGTGAAAAACATGGATATCAACTTCATTATGCGAGTGATGGTGGGGTTTCGATAGCTGGAAAACCCATGATGGCTAAACCACCTATCCCTGATACACATATACCGATGGGTTGGGCTAAAATATATAAAATTCGAAAAATTATGCAACAACACCCAGAAGTTGAATGGATATTTAGCACCGATTGTGATGTAATGATTACAAATATGGAAACTAAACTTGAAGATATTATCAAGGAGCATGCGAATGAGAGTACCCACATTCTTATACCTGCAGACTGTAATGGAATCAATTGTGGTAACATGCTCATCAGAAATAACGCAATCGGGAAAGCATTTATAAATACAATTATGGCTGGTATGCCGGTATATAGAAATTGGTATCTCTACGAAAACCAACTCATCCAAGATCTTTTCGTTGGAACACATCTTGAGGAAACTGGAGTTACATCTGGGGGTACTTTTTGGTCTAGAGTTGGTAAAGTACTTCCACAACGAATCATGAATTCATATGATTATATACACCATCCTAATTTGAAGGGTCGTAAGGAATACAAAGATATTCTTGGTACAGATGGACAGTGGCAAGAGGGTGATTTCCTCATTCAATGGCCCTCCACTGATTTAGATTTCAGAATTAAAGTGGCGAAAGAGATGGTTGAAAATGTTATATATTAAAGATTTTAGTCGAGTATCTTCTACTATGAAGATTTCATATGCTATTACAGTGTGTAATGAGGCACGAGATTTATACTCACTTCTCAATTTTTTGAAAACAGTTAAAGATCCCGAAGATGAAATCAACATTTTACTCGACAGTGCACACACGACGGAATCTGTGCGCAATGTATTGAAACTATTTAGCGACACTATCGTTGTTAATGAACGAGAATTTGATGGTGATTTCTCAGAGCATCGCAACTTTCACCTGAAAAAATGTTCCGGTGAGTATATTTTCATCGTAGACCCCGATGAAATGCCTAAGGAAAAGCTCATTAATAGCATCAAATCTGTCATCGAAGAATCGGGAGCGGATTTGGTAACAGTTCCAAGGATTAATTTACACCCAGGTTGTACCCAAGAATGGCTCGATAAATATGCATTTAAAACGAATGAACTTGACTGGATCAATTGGCCGGATTATATATGCAGAGTATTTAAAAATGACCCGGATGTGATCAAATATGGGAACAAACTCCACGAAAACATTGTGGGCGCTACCAAAATGATTTCCCTCAAACCGGATCCTTCGATTGCAGTATGGCATATCAAATCTATCGATAAACAAGATTGTCGTTGGGATAGTGATGGTAACTTTGATTTTAAAGTTCCCGATGGAGAAAACTTTTATGACACTCTAATGTAAATATAACTTCTTCATCTGTCATGTATGGAAACATTGGCAAACTAACACACGATTTACAAAATAATCTCGCATTTTCACAATTGGTGTAAAACTTTTTGAAACATTCCAAGTCTGGTAAGGCTGTGGGGTAATGAATACCCGTTTGTACACCATTATTGTTCATGAATTCGATATATTCCTCTCTGTCACCCCGAAGTGTATAGAAAACATGATATACATCTTTACCCACCGAGCTTCGTTTTGGAAAGTCTGCACCAGAACGGTATATCTCACTCACTCGTATCCTATCTTCCGTCCATTCATTGAGATGTTTTAGTTTTTCGCATAAGAATAAACCCTGAATACCATCCATTCGACTATTTATTCCATCACTTATATGTGCATATCGATCATTTTTTGGGGAACCCAAGCTGGCGTATTGTTTCATTTTGATGGAGAGATATTCATCGTTTGTGATACATGCACCTGCATCTCCGAGAGCACCGAGGTTCTTACCTGGGTAGAAGGAAAAGCATCCAATTGTACCATGTGTACCTACATGCTGTCCATTCACAATTGCGCCATGTGCTTGAGCACAATCTTCAATGATTGGAATATTCAGGTGTAGAAGTTTTGAAATATCCACACACTGTCCATACAAATGAACTGGGATAACACAATCGACACCATGAACTTTATCGACTAACATGAGACCAGTCTCTGGATCAACATCAATGAAAACTGGAACATGCCCTGCATTCAAAACGGCCATCGCTGTTGCGGCGTATGATATAGCTGGTACTGCAATTTTAGATTCGGGTTGTAATTCAAGTGCTTTTATGGCGATGTAGAGAGCATCTGTACCACTATTACATGAGACGCAATACTCAGACCCTGTATATTTTTTAAATTCTTCTGCAAATAATGTATCGTTTACAAATCCTGATGTATCCAATATTTTATCTAAACTATCATGAAACGATTTCCTAAGAGGATTGTGAATTCTAGATAGATCGTTGAATGGAACTTTCATTATTAAAGAGTATATTAGTGTATTCTTTAATAATGAAGTGTATAATCGTAGGACTTGGTTATTTCGGGAAAATCATTAAGAGCAAACTAAATGATCATGAAGTTTTGACAGTTGACCCATTTAATACAGCAAGTGATTACAAAGATATTTCTGATATTGATTTCGTAGATGGAAAATGGTTTGTGACCACTCCAGCGAGTACACATCATGACGTTCTTCTAAAACTATTTGATAAAGGTGTCAAAGATATATGGGTAGAAAAGCCTATATGTAGTACTTTGGATGATACACTTGATATATTTTCTAAAAAACCTGATGACGTTTTCTTATACTGTGATTTCACATGGCTTCAACACGCTTCGATCAAGAAACTTGGTGACGTTGAAAATGTTAAACATATAGAGATGAAATGGTTGAACGATGGTTCAATGATTCCTAAAGATGTTACTATTGTTACAGATTTGGCAATTCACCCCATTTCAATTTTGTCATTTTTTCTCATAAAGTTCAAAGATGTCATCGATAACATTCAAGTTGTATATGCAAACAATACATCTGTATTGATTAATGGCCAAAGTAAAGGAGGTGTTACATTTAATATTGAAGTGAGTAATTCGTCAAAGAAAAAGATGCGTAGTATCAGCATCTATTCTACGGATACTGTATATAGGTGGAATTCGGATAATGAATTTTTTATTGAAAATGTCGGAGATGTACAAAGAACCGATGCAATTGAAGAAAATATTAAACATTTCTTTTCTAAAAATTCTATTGGATATCCTCTAGACATTGCGAGAAGTCTTGAAAATGTCAATGAACTTTTCAGCAGCTTTGGTCATTAATAATTTTTCTTCATCTGTCATCGTAGAACGTTCAATTCCGATTGTATTGACTTTTAAGGGGATGGCTGGAACACCACCCCACACGATTCCATCGGGAGATTCTCCTTTGAAAAAACTACTCGCACCAATCATACAGTATTTACCAATGATTGATTTCTGGTGTACGGATGCATTCATACCGATATGAGTAAAATCACCTATACTTACAAATCCAGATATACTACACCCCGGGTTCAACTGTACATTGTCCCCGATGTCACAGTCATGACCGATAAAAACATGACTCATTATGTAACAGTCTTTACCTATGGATGTAACTTTATCAGTAGGTTTATTTATGACTACAAATTCTTTTATTTCTGTATTATCACCGATGATAACTTGACCATCAGGATTGGATACATGACCTTTCCAATCAGGTTCTGTGATCATTACTCAAATAATCATTAAAAACTTTAAATATATAAAGACTATAGATGTTTATCTTCTAGTATGCCCAAGTTTCACGGACAAGCACTACAAGATAAATTTGTTCTAAATGTTTTGAAGAATAAGAAGAATGGTACTTTCTTTGAAATTGGTTCCCATGAACCTATCAACATTAATAATACTTACACTCTAGCATCTGAATTTGGGTGGAAAGGTATCATGGTTGAATATTGTGAGCATTTTCGAGCTGGGTACGAAAAACATCGCCCCGAAAGTGTTCATGTTATCAGTGATGCCACTACACTTGACTATAAGCGGTTAATGGATGAGACGGAAATGCCACCCAACATTGAGTATCTCTCACTTGACCTAGATGGTGATGCGACCATCAAAACTTTGCGAAAACTTGATGAGGAAATCATGGATCGTCATAAATTTGCTGTAGTGACTTTTGAACATGATGTGTATGTAGGTGGTGATAAAGTGTCAGATCGCATAGAGTCACGAGAAATTTTCAAGAGGCGTGGGTATGTTTGTGTATTTGAAGATATTCATCATGAAAATCCAGATGTCGTGTATGAGGATTGGTATGTGCATCCAGAATTGGTAGACATGGAGTATGTGAATAAGTTGAAAGAGAGAAATGCTCACAAGTATGGTGAAAATACTATCACTGATAAGTCTCTCGATTGGAGGAGTATCAGTTATGAGAGTGATATCAAAATCACCTATTCTATTCAAGGCGAGGGAGATAGGTCAAAGCTTGTAGAATTTCTAGAGAAGATGAAAGATCCCAATGATGACATTATGATTGAACCAAAATCTGATGAAGCTACTGGAGACTATATATTCCAACTAAATGCCAATGAGATGCCAACTGAATATATGATTAAGAAGATCAAAATTGTCCTAATGGAGAAACAGTGTGATGCGTTTTTTGTACCACGTATCAACATATATCCATGCATCACAGAGGAATATTTACACTTGAACAAAGATCTCAAAGTCAATGAAGTTGGTTGGATCAATTGGCCAGATTTTCAGGGGCGAGTATATAAGAATGACGGAAAAGTTAAAATGATTGATGGTACTTTAAATGGACATGAGAACGCATTTGGTTTCAATGCTGAACCAAAATTCGCACTAACACATATAATGAAAAAATAAATACATCAAATTACGAGAGTTTTCTCGTGTCCAACACGAAGGGTTGTATTCACGATTACATCAAAACCAGCGTCCTTGAGGTTCTTACAGAATGCTACATCTTCGGAGCACGTATCCCGAATCATCTTCCCATCTTCACCTTCCATCTCTATGAGAGGGTAGGTAAAGTATGGATATTTCAACTTCTCTATGACCCCCTTACGACATGCGAAAAAGCCCATACCGTTGTATGCAACAGATATGTATTTATCTTTGACTTCTTCATCAGACTTCATGAATTTGAAGGAACCGACCTTTTTAAAATAATCCAAGTCCCATTCTTTGACACATGCGTAATGGACCATGTCCTGCATTCGGTAAAGTCCCGAGACGATTGGATATGTCTTCGTATCCTCTATGAGTTCGATGATTTGTTCGGGTGTAAACCTAATATCAGAGTCAATCGTGACCCATACATCATACTCGATTTTACCACCAAATGGTTTTTGGTCGGCACCCCTAAGGACATCGAGACCTAGGGTTTTCATTCTAGAATACGTGACATAACTAGAATATTCATTTGTAATCATTACATTATAGTTTTTAGACTTTAAAGTTTGTACAGTTTCGAGAAGGTTCAACATAAACCCACCCGAAAATGTCCGACCAGGGAGAGCGATGATAACTTTCGTCATTTTGATAATATACCGAGCACTTCTTTAACTGCTGGGTGTCGAACGATATCTTCATCTTCCATTTCTACATGTACGATATACTCAAGATCTTGACACTGCATGTTATAGACGAGGTCTTCAAGTCCATTATCAGGGCCGAGATCGGATTGTTCCAAGTCACCGGTCACTATGAGTTTGGTACCTTCACCGACTCTTGTTAAAAGCATTTTCATCTGATTGGGTGTAGCATTTTGCATCTCATCGGCGATGATGAGTGTATCACTGAACGTTCTACCACGCATGTATCCAAGTGGTTCTATCTTTACAAACCTTTCGATCTGATTGTATGAAAAGTATTGCTCAAAAATATCAAACATTGGTTTTGTCCATGGTTCCATCTTCTGATCCATATCCCCTGGAAGATATCCCATATCTTCATCGGCTGCCACGATGGGCCGAGTCAGTACAATTTTTGGGCGTTGGTATTTAGTCACATGATCGATAGCAATTTGACACGCAAGCATCGTTTTCCCCGAACCCGCAGGCCCTGTTCCAATGACGATAGGCTTGGGTGACCTGAGGGCGAGCATATATTTACACTGACCAGGTGTTTTTGGGAAGTTCATATATATTAGTTAAAGTTTTTTCCTTATATTAAATAAATGCAGTTCCACTTTGTAAAATTAAATGTAAACGGGTCATACCTGAGTCTTGTGGATCCCAGCTCTAAACCGAGACTTATTTGTTTCTCTGACAAAGAAAAGGCTCTCGACTGTGTAAATTATATAGCATCATTTAGGTCCAGGCATGGTGTATGGCCATCGTTTGACATGTCAAAACAAAAGCGAAAACTTGAAAGTGTGAATATCAAAGAACGAACACTGGAACAGGTGAAGCAATATTTAGAAATAGATACATACGATTTCAATACGATTGATCTAATCGCATCTCGATCGAATGTATCTTTTTATAACGTGTTACGATTTAACACTGTCTATACTGGTAATATAGAGTCAATAGATATGTCTGGACAAGAGATGGATGCGGTAGTTGATGAAAATGCCTATAGAGACATTCTCGAATTTAGCTTAAAAGTAAATTAACTTGTATTAATAATGTGTGGCATCCTAGCCCTCTTCGGTGATGAAGTAGAAGTTTCTTCATACCTCCTTTCTCACCGAGGCCCGGATGGGTATCGAACCAAAACAGTGGGTAAATGTCGTATGGACTTTTATCGTCTCGCCATTAATGATCTTACTGAGGCTGGTATGCAACCCTTTAGGGATGGTAACGAAATGTTAGTGTGTAACGGTGAAATTTACAATCATAGAGAATTCCGTAATGGAACGGAGAAAAGTAACAGTGATTGTGAGATTATTATGCCACTTATCCGTGATTATGGTGTCATGAAAGCAATTGACACTATCAATGGAGACTTTGCATTTGTATACACAGATGGTAAACGTGTCATCGCAGCTCGTGACCCAGTTGGTGTACGCCCTCTCTTCTATACACGGTATGGTATAGACTCAATTGCATTTGCGAGTGAAGTCAAGGCATTACTCTTTCTAAACTCGGAGATTCATATATTCCCACCGGGTCACATATACGATTCATACATCGGTGACTTTATGTGCTACCATAATGGGTACTGGAGAGTGAATAAGTATATCAAATCTGGATTTCACCGACAGCTCCGTGAAACCCTCGAACACGCTGTACATGACCGTATCGAGAACACTGAGCGAGACATTGGATTTCTCCTCTCTGGTGGTCTTGATAGTAGTCTTATTGCCTCCATCGCTACACGAAAGTTGGGAAAGATTAGGACATTCTCAATTGGTCTCGAGGGGAGTCCTGACCTCAAGGCTGCTCGGGTAGTAGCAGACTACCTAAAGACTGACCACACGGAGGTAAAGTTTACAACAGGTGAGGGTATTGCCCATATCAATGATGTCATTCACTCTCTAGAGTCTTATGATACGACGACAGTTAGGGCGAGTACCCCAATGTGGCTTCTTTGTAAATACATCAAGCAGCACACTCCATGCCGGTACATTTTTTCGGGTGAAGGTGCTGATGAGATTTTGGGTGGATACCTCTATTTCCATAACGCACCAAATGTTGATGAATTTGCATGTGAAAACATGCGACGTCTGAGACTTATTCACCAATTTGATGGGTTGAGGGCGGATAGATGTGCAGGTGCGCATGGTCTAGACCTCATTGTTCCATTCCTCGATAAGAATTTTATCGATTTCTGTATGACTATCAACCAAACTGAGAAGATTGGAAAGATTGAAAAGCATATTCTGAGGGAGGCATTCCAGGGGTACCTCCCAGACGAAATCTTATGGAGGCAAAAGGATGGTATGAGTGACGCCGTGGGAACAAATTGGGTCGATGAGATTAAAAAGTATGCGGAATATGACGTGGATGACATACTTTTTAGAGAGACGAGGGCGAAATCTCGCGGTCACAATACACCTTTGACGAAAGAGGAGGCTATGTACAGAAACATCTTTTGGAAGATGTACGGGCATGCCAATGACCATCTCATCTCAGAAATCTGGAGACCTAAATGGACTACTGTGACTGATCCAAGTGCAAGGTTACTTATAGAAAAGAATCCCAAGTAATATATAATGGCTCACTTTGTTCTGAGCTTCGATTGTAAAAACGAGGAACATGCTATGTGGTTGAAAAGGGTTGGTGGTATTATGGCAAGGTCTATCGGTGGTGAGAGTATCGATATTTTGAGTACAGTAAACACTAACCCATTACCAGGAAAACCCACTATTGAAAATCCCATCGACTTTGCGTATATACATTTCCAGTTGTGTATGAAGTATGCCAACGCTGTACTAAGCGGGGTGGCGTTTGTACCTCCTGTACTCGCGTAAGGTGAAGTCTCTAGGTTCAGAGTTTTCGTCCATTCGTACAAGTAAAATTTTCCCATACACTTCTTCCATATCAAACGGGTGTGGTAAAATGTTTTCATTCTTCATTTTACCATCTTCGGGTTTCATGATGACAACATCTATATCAGGCCATTGTCCAATGAAAGTTTGACACCCCTCTATAATTTGAAATATTTCGTTCTTGTGAGGGGTTATATCGATATCTATCTCTACAATATCCCTCAATTTCTCACGAATGAGAATTGCTTTGTTCATATTAAAGTCTCCCCATAAAAAAATATACACAAAATATAAATGAACAATAGATATTTGCTAGCTTTGGCTATACTGATCGTCGTCGTCTGGATGGTGTATAAATCAAGAGAACAGTATCAATCTGGTCGTGCTGACTATCGTTATGGGTTCGTGGATACTAATCCAGCTCGCCGTGTAGCGGATGCTTTTGACAGTCCCAATATTGATAATCCTTATGAAGGACTTCCTCTACCCTAAGTAAATAAAGAAATGGTGACAGTATAAGTTAAGAATGGAAAACAAGACTCGACAATTCGTCATCGAGCGTTTAGCCACACTTCTCAAGATTCCTGAAGATGACACAATATGTATCAATCTCGAGAAATGTATATTAAACCACGCAACCGATCGGGCGAGACAAATGGACGAGGCAGCGGCTTGGGATAATCATAAATATAGTAATATCTACAAACATAAGTTCTTATCTCTTCAGAAAAGTCTGAGAGATAATCCAGAGTTGATAGATAAAATTGTTCAAAAGAAGTTGAAAACGAAGGATATCATTAATATGCGTCCTGAACAGTTACAGCCAGATGGATTATATGCTGAAGAGATGGAGTTGAAAATTCACAAAGATATGAGAAAGGAGTACTTGAAGAGAGAGATTAAGAATCAAGCAGGCTTTTTCGTATGTGGTCGCTGTAAGTCTAATAAGACGACATACTATCAAATGCAGACGAGGTCCGCTGATGAACCAATGACCGTATTTGTGAGTTGTCTCAACTGTGAACGAAATTGGAAATGTTGAGAGCGTGCTCAGAAGCTGTGAGGTCCGTTGGTAGGTCACCCACAGATAGAATGAAATGATAGCGTAGTCTCTTTTTCATAATATGTTTTGTTTCAGCACTCGTAAATCCCAAATAATTGTACCTAATTTTATACTCTTTTAGTTGCCCAATCGTCCATTGTATACTATATTCTAATCCAGGTCTCGCTGTGATGAGTACGATACGGTACCCCATTTGCATAGCTACATTGAGAAGTTCGATAATGGGTTTATTTGGATGACCATTTGTAAATATAAGTGTATCATCTATATCAAACATGACAGCATCATTGGGATGCACCTCTCTATTTGATATATAATGTATACCCCAGGTCTTCAGGTTATCCATGTAATATGATTAAAGATTTAAATTCAAAACCATATAGTTATGATCATTGACGTTGAATGTGAAAATGGCACGACACAGATTGCGCGAACAGTTTTAGAGAATCAAGATTCCTATATTGTAAATTTTCTTGAAAAGAATATACAAAACTTTTACGATTTTATAGATGCGCATGAAGAAATTTCAAAAGAGTCCATCTCTGGATTCTATGATGTAGAAAATTTAGAAGAAACTGGTCTCTTTGTAAAGGTTCCACGTGGGTATGAACTTATCGATGACAGTGAAGATGAAGACTATACATGTACCGAAACAGATGATGAAGAGAGTGAAGACGATATTTCACTTGTTGACGAAGAAGAAGCCTAAGTTAAAAAATAATATTTGTAAAACTCAAATGGAGTATAAAGAACCAAAAAAACGTGTGACTAAAAACGATAAGAAAAACAGCAGAGAGGTATATTCCACAAAACACGTAAGAAACTTGCTTAAACAAAAGGAGGCATCTTTAGCAAAGAAGAACAATGGCCCCTTACACCCCCCCGAACGCCCACTACTCTCAAATGGACGTATCAAACTATACTGAAGACCAATTATTTGCGTTCATTGGTAAGACTGGTAAGAAATTCTATTGGCTCACAAAGAAGTTAGGCCTTGATTATCTCTGGTACGATCGTGAACGAAAGGTTATTGAAATTTGGGGTCCGTACTATACGCATCAGAATCAGCAATCTGCACATTTGATTATGTGTGAACTCGATTATTTTATGAAGCCTAAGTTAGAGGATACTCACACCAAAAAACAAGATGAGCATGTTCAAGCGACCGTCGCAACGTGTTAGATGCCCTCCACCTATTCGGGGGGATAAACCTAAAGAAGGTGCATTTTTATATGATATTATACTTTCCAAACCAACTGATAAATTCACGTTTCACAAACGAGCCATATACAATGAGGAAGATTATCTCAAAGCATTGAAGAATAATCATCAAAACCTGGGTATACCCTATGAGGAACCTATACTTCCTAAGGTACCACCCCCTCTTATTTACAAACCTTCAAATGAACCGGAGATTAAGTTTGGTGATACGATCCAAGTAATCCTCAATATTCTTAAGAATGGTACGATTCGGGTAAAGGTTAATGGAGCTATCGCAACCATGTATGAAAAATATTATCATCATGGTAAAGAGGCTCCTATTAAAACTATACTTCAGGCATACAAGGCGCATGGATTTAGTAAAGAGTTCCTAGAAAAAATAAAAAGAAATCACAATAAGAAATTGGTATATGCAAAGAAGGTTCCTAGTATTTTACAAAAGATATTCGATAAGGAACCAGTAAAGAAACCCAAGAAGGTGAAGGTGGTGATAGAAGAACCTGATGTGGTGGAGGAGGAGGAAGAGGAACAGATTCCCCCAGATGAGGGTGAGTTGGATGTGGAACCTGAAGAAGATGAAATTGTAGAAGAAGAATATGTATCAGATGGAGATGAGTAGCATGCCTAAGTAGAATTAATTGTTTAATAAACTAACTAACATGTTCGTTACCAACGTTGTCCTCGCAAACCAAATCCTCGACCGTGACTTCTTCTTTACCCTGAAGGAAGCGACGCGTCACGCTAACGAACAAACCAAGGAGAAAATCTGGAAGCTCCCCAACAATTCTATCTTCTTCGGTGATATCGAAGTTCGTGTTTACAACACCGACGACTACAAGAATGAACATTTTCTTTCTTTCATTGATTCCTACTGAAATTGCAGAGATGTCATGTGACCAGCATGTCGTCAAGATCCAATTGGAAATTTGCCAAATGCTTTACACTGCATGGTACTTTTCCAGTGAGGAAAATTACATCCAAGAGAATGCACCATATACAAAGGATGGAAAGAGGCGGGGATACCGTGCCGCACACCCAATGACTATGTGGATTGGTTCGAGTCTGGAAAACTATATCTACGCATGTGAGATTGGTATGGCTTTGACCCTTGAGTACACGTATAGATATGGCAAGATACACACTTGTGCGGAACATCTAACATGGTTGATGAATCATCATCCATCTCATTTTGAGGAGCGCAAAAGTGAGACAGCATACTACTCTAGGGAAGGGATCCCCGAGTGTATGCCTGAAGAGTATAGGTGTCCAAGTGTGGTGGGTGCTTATCAAATGTATTATATGGTGGAGAAGATGGGATTTGCTCGATATAAAATCCCTGTGGATAGTAAATGATTGTAGCAACAACTTTTTTCAATCACCCACATATCAAAGGTGTTATTGAACTAGAAGAGAAGGGTACCAAAGTTGTAATCAAAGGAACCCTAAAGTCAAACAAATACAAAAATAGTACACATGGTATTCATATCCACGAAGCCGGAGACCTGAGTGATAACTGTATGGGAGCTTGTGGTCACTTCAATCCATATGGTAAGAAGCATGGTGGACCAGGTTCTAAAGAGAGACATGTTGGTGATCTCGGTAACATTCGTTTCGATTCGAAAGGTGTCGCTAAAATCAGAATGGAAGACTCACTCGTCAAATTGAGAGGAACAAAGGCGAATGTCATTGGAAGATCCCTCGTGATTCACGAAGATCCGGATGATTTGGGTCTCGGTGGTCACTCAGATAGTCTAAAAACTGGACATGCAGGAAAACGAATCACATGTGCGGTCATTGGTTATTCTAAGAAGATGTGTATATGAGTTAATTAGTATTTGCCCTTCTTGGAGAGCGGCGGTTACCATTACTGTTAGTAACATTCACGACTCGTTTTGAGGGAGGTACGGGTGTGTTTGCACGTACAGTTTCGGAGTACAACATATTGAATATCTTAACCAGAACACCCTTGGTCATGGGAATACCCTTACGCATCATACCTGTAAGCATGGCAATAATCGTACTGATAACAGCCGCCGAGACGGCCTGATTCGCCATGATAGTAGTCATAATCGCAACGAAACTGAAAGGACCCAGGAACTCCGCGGTATCCTTCATGCTACCGGTGACGATACGAGTGGATTTACCCACATTCTCGAAACCCGTGGCAACGGTTTCTGTCACAGCACCAGCGGTCCTCTTTGTGTTGCTAGAGGTCTTAGACGCAACGTTCAGGACGTTCTCACCCACACCAAGGAAAGTGGAAAGAAACTTCACGGGGAAGTTGAAGAGTTGACGCGCTGCATTGGCTGCGGAGGCCTTGGACGCTATGCTCTTGGAGACTTGGTTCGATACACTTGCCTGGATTAATTCCTTATGGGTTTGTGCATTCGCACGCTTATTGACATTTAAAGCCAATTCACGGAGGTTAGTCATAGCCGCACGTTGCTGGATATTCATTTTCATACTCTCAATTTGGATGAGGCTATTCGCAAGCTTGGCGTTACGGGCAAACTTCGCACGTTGCGTTTTGATACCGGTAGCGAGGGTGGGGGCGTTCATCGCAAGAATAGTGGAGGTGATGGCTGCGACAAAGACGGCAAGCCTCTTACCAGTGAGACCAGCCTTTTTCCCTGACCTGCGAATAGATGATTGAGCGTTGTTTTCTAAGTTATTCATTCTGGATTGGGTACTGACAGAACCTGCGGATTCGACCCTAGACATTTACAATGACCTGAGAAAAAAATATCAATTGATAGTAGATATGTCTAACAACGGAAGAACATGTTCCGTTCTTGACGATGGAAATATATTTCAGGATTTATCGGCTTTCGATGTTCCAGTAACAAACGTTATAAATCGGAAAACTCCAGGTAGTAAAACTTTCGATATAGCCTTTTTGGCTGACGTAATCGAAGCTTTAAAACTAGATTGTTTCACTTTCCACTCACAATGTAAGTCTCAGTATCCCATCGTTGGACCAAAAACATGGAGTACATTGATAACATCACTTGATCAAGAAAATCGTATGAGTTTGGCTCACGTCCTCGAACAATCTGGTGTTCCCACCTTATTCAATACACCGAGATTATGTGACCCGGGTATGCTCGTATCTAAAAATTGGAGTCTTCGAAACTATATTGAAACACGGTTAGTTGATTTTAAGTACACGTATAATCTTGGGAGGAATGTACAGACAAGGGATCCTAGTGAATGTTACCCACGAATCGTTTTGGACTTTAGACCATTTGAATTTAAAATTAGATTACCAAATCCTAAGGTGAATGCACAAGATGATATCATGTACGTGACTGAATGGATCACAGTGGAGGATAAGGTTCAAAAAGATATCGGATATAGTCCCCATATCGCACTGTCGAAAACATCTCTCGGCAAGTCAATAAACACGAGGACTATTTTCAAACAAATGATCGCTAGGGCTATGGATACAATAATAGAGACGAAGCTAACGAATAAGAGGAATGTTAGTGAGAAAAATTCTGGTATGCAGAGAGATGCCTATATCGAGAACTTCATCAAATTTCTTGAGAAGATTGACCAATTATATATCGTTGATGGAGATTCTAAATTTACAAACACTACCGTACCAGAACTAAACTTTTCAGATGAGGTGTTGGCTATTATTTATTACGACATGCTTCATGACAAATTATTTTCTAAGAGCCATCTTCCATTTGCGAAATCAATCAAACAAGGAGATATGAAGGGGGCTACGAGTGCGGAAAAAGCGACGCAGTTTCAGAAAATCCCTTCGGTGTTTAGAAAAAAAAATAGGGAAACATTTAATTTCAGAGCAAAATTTAAAGATGAATTCAAAAAATTAGTTGGGTCAGTTCAATATGATGGATTGGTTGGTAAGTTTATTGTACAAACTTCAGTTAAAAACTATGGTCCATGGCTCATTTTAAAACCGAAAAATGGTGTAATTCCATCATTTTTGAAAACACTTGGTGATCTTTCACAATATGTATATGCTGCTAAGTATCAAACAGTTGTAGCGACAGGTGATAGGATGGGTGTTGGTGCTGGTCTTTACATAAACGCTAAGAGTAATAAAAAGGTCAAGTGTATGATAGAGGATTCAACTACAGGTTTTGTCATTTATAGTGGGTTCACTAATTTGAAATTTAGAAGAAGAAGTACATGTAATGTTCAGGTAAATGATACCCAAGCATGCTCACTAAACACGGTAGTTAATAAAGGCACGATTGCCAATAGATTGCGTCAGGCCGCACCTGACCAAGAACTTCTTAAAAAGATGATACGCAATAAACCAAAAATACCACCAGGTCTTAAGGGTCTTCCTAACCAATGGATACGATCCGCTAACGCTGCAAGTACTAACACCGCAAATACGATCGCAAATTCCATCATCAAATTTAAGGAGTATTGGGGTGAAGATGAGGCGAATAAACTTATAAATGCATATGGAAAATTACAAGGTCGTATATCAAATACCAACAAGCGTGCAGCGATTGAGACTATAATCAATGGGGTCTTACCCGAAAATCAGAAGATACGTGTGAATAGAACGACTGGTAGAATAAATAAGGTCTCATCACCCCCTGTGAACGCTACCAAATTGTCTGGTACCAAACGACCATCACCTAATGTAACCAATAATCGCACTACACCAGTATCAGCTCCTAAACGAGTTATCACTACATCGGTTAATGGTAACAATCGCAATAAGTTGAGAACTTATATGGACACGCTAAACAGACTGACCGAAAATAATAAAAAAGAATACCTGGCTAAACTAAACACTTCCGGTTTAAACTTTATCAAAATTAAGAACGCTGCGTACAATACACATAGGATTCGTGTATTTAATTCACAGATTAACAAAAATAAACTTACATCTAATGAATACAACAATTTCGTGAGGCGAATTAAAAATAGTGAGAAATTGCAAAATGTCGTGAATGAGGCGAAAAAGAAAGCGTCCAAGAATGTAGTGACTTCATATGGAAGAGTGAGTAGGAGACCACAATAAATAAAAATGTCAGTTCATATAAATGGATGTTGTATTCACATACGGTCGCTTCAATCCACCACATTTAGGACATAAAATGATGATTGAAGAAATTATCAACAAAGCTAGTAAAATGAAAAAGACTCCAGTGGTGATCGTGTCACATTCTTATGGTAATAAAACGAATCCCTTATCAGTACCTGATAAAATACGAATTTTGAAGAGATGGTTTCCAGAATTAACAGTTTTATCGTCGTCTAGAGAACGTTCTCTCGCCAAGATTGCGGATAATTTCAATGAACGATCAGTTATGGTTGTAGGTGAAAACCGTAAAAATGCTTTCAGTTTTTTAAAATTCAATAGACTTGCATTGAAGCGACCAAATGATGCACCTTCTGCAACGAAAGCTCGTACAGCTGCTGTAAATGGTAATAAAGAAGTATTTAAGAATCTAACTGGGTACAATCTCACAAATAACATTCAAAATAAGATTTCAAAAGCTTCTACCATCACTAAAACGAAAAGGTCGAAGTTGTAGCTTAATGGTGAGCCCCGTTTGGATCAATTTTAGAATTGTACCCCACTTATAAAAATGATTGTATATAGTAGATGAAATACATTGTCATAATACTATTGATACTCATATTTGTAATTCCATTTTTGGTGTATACCAGGAAAGTTGATGATATACGGTTAAATTGTGATGTCAATGCACAAGAAGGGAATATAGTCAGAGGGGAGGGTTTTGTCATTGTTGAAGATATTTTATCTGAAACGTGTAGGCGAAAACTCGTTGATACATTTCTAGATAGGACTAAAAAGAATAAAAACTTGAATGAAGATGTAAAATTAAACTTTTATTCAAATGAAAAGTTTTTGAAACAATTATCTCTAATTGTTGGTGAAGATTTGTATCCAGTAAATTCTTTAGATTTACAGAGGTGCTGGCTTCGTTATTATTTCGAGGGTATGAAAGCTCAATATTATGAAAATTATCACCATGATATAAAGAGATATGGACCAGATGTTAAACAATATAGATTAGTGATTCCAATTCATGATACGAGTGATACAGTGTTTTCTATAAAGGGATATGATGCGTTTCCTTTCAAGGAGAATATGGGTGTATTTTTAGAAGCTAATAATTGTTTACATAAAGTTGAGTTTAAGACGGGTGAACGATTACTCCTCATCATGGACTTTATCAATAAACCATGTGATGACCGCCTTAGTCACTATACATGTAGAAATGTCAATGGATATTTGAATTGGGTTAGAGACGTTTTATGGAGAAATATATCCTCAAAATATTATAAGATTGTTAATTCATAATGTTTCTCAATCATTAGGAACTTATAGATTTAAAATGATATACATATATAATGGCGATTGACAAGACAAAGAAAGATAAGCTGACTGATTCTGAAAAGAAGAAAATCAAGCAGGAGAACAAGGCGAAGGCTAACCCCGGTAAGGCTGCTGAGAAGAAGGAGAAGAACGA
>Ga0208903_1000974_pt1 | contig 18163 bp, 24 predicted proteins | sample AntAceMetag02UKJ_FD_184769 | JGI IMG/M metagenome (GOLD analysis project Ga0208903, IMG submission 184769) | Saline lake microbial communities from Ace Lake, Antarctica - Antarctic Ace Lake Metagenome 02UKJ (SPAdes) (version 2) | ecosystem: Environmental > Aquatic > Non-marine Saline and...
CCGGTAGCGTATAATAGGACAAGTAACCGGTAGAAAGACCTTCGGGTCTTTTTTTTATGAACTAATTTATCCAAAATAGATCGCCGTTTTGGTCGTAATTATTTTGAATAACCTGTATACTTTGTAAACACACTTATACAGATATCATTATTCGCAACTTAAGGCGTAGCAGCGCCGGTAAATTTCTGTTGGTCAAGGTTCTGATGTGCGACCCACTGACCCTGCTTCATTGCGAAGGCTGTTTCAATCCACTACCCGAGAGGATGCTTAAATGTCTGCCCACTGGCAAGAAACATTTGGATTGTCATAATAGTTGAAAAGATTTTCTATACTCTCATAGGAACAGTGACACCGCAGTTCTTTTAAAAGTCGTAGTAGGTTGGGTAAGGTACAGAGCCCAGAAGAGTGAAAATCAAATACCTACTGTCTCAGTGTGTGCCGAGCAACTCAACAAACACAAAAGATCACCCTCCTTAGAGGGTGTCGTATGGCTTCACAATCTAACAAAACCTCAAAATATCATATCTAGGTTTAATAATCCGCTTATCATTGTTCTTCTTCAGGGCTAATACCTCGCACATACTTTTAATCGTTTTGAGTTAAATATATGTACACTAAACTTTAGGAGCGAAAGATGACAAGTTATTATCACCCAGCGGATACTAACGGCGATGGCCAAGTGGACGAATATGAAAGAGCAATGTATTTAGAATTCAAGCGTAAAGAACTTGAAGATGCAGATGCTCAACGTGATGCTATGCGTAAGATGACATGGTTTGCCTTATTCGGCATGCTGTTATATCCACTTACAATTATGATTACATCATTATTTGGATTAGAAAACGCCGCTAAAATTATTGGAGATATTGCACCAACGTATTTTGTAGCAATTAGCGCTCTGGTATCAGTTTTCTTTGGTGCCAACGCATACAGCGGCGCCAAAAAAAACAATACTCCTCCTGCACCTTCAACAACACCTAGACCATCACCTGTAATGTCCGCACCTGTGTCAACGCCAATGGCTACACCTACAATGGCGCCAAAACCAATGGCTACACCAGTTAAAGTCAGTTCATCTGGCAAACCTGGGCCTGCTGAGGAAGAAGGCGAATTACTATAAATTTTTAAATTTAGTAATGCGAAACCCGCTTCGGCGGGTTTCATTTTGGCTAACGGAAAAACCTATTGTTGCTATTAAAAAAATACAATAGAAAACCGCTGAATAATAGTTGACTGCTATAGTAAATAATGTTAAAATAAGATATCAGTAGAAACACTGAGTTAAAATCATTCCAAGGAGTAAATTAATGAATCAAGGTAATATTGTCCCAAGTGTGACATTTAAAACACGAGTCCGCGATGAAAGTATCGGTAGCGACAATCCATTCAAGTGGCAAGATCTAACCACAGACGAAATCTTTAAGAACCGTCGTGTTGTAGTATTCAGTTTGCCAGGAGCATTTACACCAACGTGCTCAACATACCAAGTGCCAGGCTTTGAACAGCGCCACGCAGACATTTGTGCAAACGCAGTAGACGACATTTATGTGTTGAGTGTTAACGATACGTTTACAATGCGTAAATGGATGTTGGATCAAAAAGTTGAAAAACTAAAGTTTCTTCCAGATGGCAATGGTGACTTCTCTGACAAAATGCACATGTTGGTTGATATGCGAGCAGTTGGTTTTGGCTGGCGCAGTCGTCGTTATGCTATGATTGTAACAAATGGAGTGATTGAACAGATGTTTGTAGAACCTGATTCAAGTGCTGCCGATCCAGATCCGTACGGAGTTTCCAGTCCCGAATCTGTAATGGAATATTTAAATCAACACAAAGGATATTAATTTATGTACGCAACCGCCGCTTATCGTTCAGCATCTACTATCAATGAAGCAATGGGTCGTGTCTACGGACACATGAGCCTTGCAGTATTGACCAGTATGATCATCAGTTACTTTGTAGGAACTACGCCTGCATTGTTGGAATTCTTCTTCACTGGAGTATTAAAATGGGTCGTTATTTTTGCGCCGCTGGCAGCAATTCTGGGCATGACATTTGCGCAGGAGAAACTCAGTAAGTCAGGCCTGCAAGCATTCCTGCAGGGCTTTGCGGCACTGATGGGATTGAGTTTTGCCACAATATTTGCAGTCTACACAATGGGCAGTATCTTTACAGCCTTTATGGGTGCAGGTGTACTGTTCGCAGTGATGAGCGGCTACGGATACTTTACTAAAAAGGATCTTAGTAGCATGGGTCAAATGATGTTTGTTGGTTTGATTGCAATTGTTATTGCCAGCGTTGTTAATATCTTTATTGGCAGCACAGTAATGCAAATGGTTATTTCAGCCATTGCCATCATTGTATTTCTAGGACTAACTGCTTACGATACACAGCGTATTCGTGAAATGGTCAGTTACGAAAATGATGGCAAGGCAGAAGTAATGGGTGCCTTGAGTTTGTACATGAACTTTATCAACTTGTTCCTACACTTGTTGCACTTGTTTGGCGATAGGAAATAATATGTTAGAAACTATTTGTGATGTAATGCTTGACGCTTACAAGCGTAATTGGATTACCAGTCGTGATGGTAATGTAAGTATTCGTCACCACGATCGAGATCACTTTTACATCACGCCAAGTGGTGTACGCAAGCAGACTCTACAACCCGATCAGTTCAAGAAGATTAAGATTGTAAGTGGTCTAATGTGGCGTGAAGAATCTTACACTGACATTAGTTCAAATCTAAAACCATCTGGTGAGATTCCTCTACATTTTGGTCTACAGAAGAATATGGGTCAACACCGTGATGATGTGCGAGTAGTAGTGCATGTACATCCTACATATTGTATTGCTGCTATGCATGCTGGTATTGACCTAAGCACAATTAGCGATGCGTTTCCAGAACTGAACCGTTACACCCGAGTTGGTAAAAATGTTGGTGATGTACCGCCAATTAGTCAACAACTTGCTGATGAATGTTTTGAAAGTTTTCAACTTGATAAACATGGTAATATTGGTTTCGATATTATAGGTATCAAGGGGCACGGAGTTGTTGCGGTGGATACTAGTCCATGGCGAGCATACGAGCACATAGAGAGGCTCGAACATATTGCCAAGATTGTTTTGGCATCAGGAAAATATTAAAATCTAATTGACACCACAGTTAAATGGTGTTATAATAAATATCAACAAAGGAAATTTCAAATGAAAACTCTAATCGTAGCCGCACTGTTGGCAATCTCTGCGGCTACTCAAGCACAGGATTTGAATCAAGGAAAAGCCAAATACGCTACCTGTACTGCCTGCCATGGCGCACAGGGTCAAGGCGGTATGGGCAAGAAACTGTCGGGACAAAAAGCAGACTATATCGCTACCAAGCTGACAGCCTACAAGAATAAACAACAAGTTGGACCACAGAGTGCGCTGATGTGGGGCATGGCAGCAGGTTTATCGGATGCTGACATCAAAAATCTCAGCGCCTACATTGCCACAATGAAGTGATAGTATGAACGAACGAATCGAAAAACTTGCTGAACAGGCTAAACAATCTGCTCTTACTGAGATGATTAAAATCCATGATAAAGACAACGCCCTAAAGGTATATTCAGATACCTACGATACAAAGTTCGCCGAATTGATTGTGCAGGACTGTGAGAAATCAATTAAATCTGTTCCAACACATTTTGAAGCACAGGATAAGATTATTGTTGAATGTCTTAAAACGATTAGAGAAACATTTCGGAGTTGAAGAATGAAAACATTTATTGAACGCTACTGGCAGGCCTTGCCAAACTTTGATTGGAGCAATCTCTTGCTTCGTATTCCCTTGGCTGTGGTGTTTCTACAGCAGGGCATGAGCAAGTTACCGTTCAGTGCTGACATGGCTGCGGGCTTTGGTCTCAGCAATCCCATATGGTGGTTTGTGATCATTTCAGAAATTGCTGCCGGTGCTGGCCTATTGGTAGGTGGAGTCATGAGTCTGGATCGTCTACGTGATGTGTCGTTGGTGGCCGCGGTAGGCGACATGCTGACTCGCTTCAGCGGCATTGTGATGTGCTGTATTGCCACTGGGGTAATTTGGACCACCAAACCAGAAAGCCTTTGGGGTGTGATTTGGTATGACAACCTACATGTGTTCCTTTGGGTAGGAGGCTTATACTTTGCTCTACGTGGCAACTGGGCAGTGGCCGTTGCCAAAAGGAGTAATTGATGTTTTCCATATTTAAATTCTTCTTCAAAGTTGCTCGTTGGTGCTGGCAGCGTGGCTGGAGTATATTGAATCCCAATATCAATCCCATGCGCAATGCGCCTATGTACGCCAAATATTTCGCTACTATTTTACTTGGCCTGTTTTGGAGCCTGGCGTTTGGGCTCTACACTGCACAGTTCTTCTACATTGGCATCAACATGATTGCACACATTGCTGTTATCAGTGCGGTGTTTATTACTTGGGCTACTTTTCAAGGATTCAAACGTGGATACCCTGCTCGGTATCCACTGATGCGTGATCCCAACTTTAGTCCCAAGTGCTATGAAATGACTGATGCTGAAAAGATTGCAGCATCAAATCTAGCGGACCAATTATTAAGTAAAAATTAGTTTCATTAAATAAACTTAGTAGTTAATATATGAGTTATATCAAATGAAATTTGAAAATTATATAGTAATGATAATAACAGTAGGAGTAATGATTTTGCTGTTTGGTATTGTTCTGGGCGATTTTTTAGTAGCAAAGGAAACTGGTAGAACAGTCAATCCTGAAATCATAACATTAATGAAAATGAGCATTACCGGCCTAATAGGTCTTATCGGTGGTTACTTAGGCGGGCGACACGTCTCAGTCGACAAATAATTTAAATTCAAGGAAACATATTATGTCATGGTGGAAAAAAGCAACTAAAAGCGTATCACACGCAGCAACCAGCACAGTTAATACTGTAGCAAAAGAAACAACTAACGCTGCCAACACAGTAGCAAAAGAAACAACTAAAGCAGTCAATGTCGCTGGCAAATCAATTGTTGATACAACCGGAGCTGTTACCAAAGAAGGTGTAAAATTTGCCGAAGACACAGCAAACTCAATTGCCAAAGAAACTGTTAGTGCTGCTAATCAGACCAAAGCGACCGCGACCCAAAGTGCTATGGCAACTGCTAATGTTGCATCTGCGGCTATGAATGAAATTGAAGCAGGCAGCAAACTTGCGCTTCAAGGCATGGAACAGGCAGGGTCTTATGTAGTAGAAGCAGGCGAACTGGTTGCTGAATGGGCAGAAGACAACTATTGCCAAATTGGTGTTAGCGTTGCGTTAGGAACAATTTTTGCAGCACTACTATACCGCCCAGAGCCAAGTAGTGTAGCAACAACTACAGCAGCAACTGCTCCACTAAGTAGCACTGCTATTTTATATCTTGCAGCCAAAGAAACTGTTGGTGCAGCCGCAATGGGCACAGCGTGTGATTTGACTGCGCAGGCATTTGTTGAATTAATTTGGATCTCCAGTGATGTGCGTAAAGCAATTGGCAACAAGAACAAACAGATACTGACAGATGCTATTGCTTTTACACTTGCTAAAAGTATTGACAAAGCAGCAGGGGCAATGATTGTTCCCCAAAGTTGCGCAGCAGTAGTTGCCGGAATTGTTACCACTATGGTTGCACAATTAGCATGTGAGCAAACTCTTCCAAATGGTGCTCGTGAATGGGCAAGCACAGGCGCTAGTGGCTTCTAATAGGTTTATACTAACTTGTCGCTAGTGTTGTCAGTACTCATAAATAAATGTTTAAGAGACAATTGTGTTAGATGACATTTATGACGACGAAGTCTGGGCAAAAGTACATAACAACGATATCTGGATATTTGATAAGTTAATATTATCACGTAAACTCGGGCATCTATGTGGACCAGCAGGCATTGCCGTTCCGGCATCAGGTAATTATGTAGTTCGCCCATGCGTTAATATTATGGGCATGGGACGTGGTGCAAGTATTCAGTGGATCGATTCAGATACTACACACCTGCCTGCTGGTTATTTTTGGCAAGAAGTATTTGTTGGTGACCACTTGTCTGTGGATTATCAAGACGGAGTACAAGTACGTTGTACTCAGGGATTTCAGACGCCGGGTGACCTGACTAGATTTAACCGATGGTTACTGGTTGATAAAAACCCAGTAATGCCCGTGGTGATTAAAGACTTCATATGTGTGTATTACGATGTAAATATAGAACTAATTAATGGCAGGGTAATTGAAGTACATTTGCGTGGCAATGGTGACTTCAACGACGGAGCAGTTGAAATTATACCCATATGGTGTGATCAGCCGCAGGAGTGCCCGGAAGGTTTTGTATTTGTCAGTGACCCTGATGGTGACAGAGTTGGTTTTTATAAACGATATCAGTAACATGACAATAAAACAATTTGCATGGTGGCCCAAACGTGTATCCAGTGGCAAGTGGACCTGGTTACAGTATTATCGTGAGACCAAAACAAGATATGACGAAAGTTCCGGACGCCCGCCATTGCGTAGTCTGTGGTTTGTTTATACAGAAACAGAGCAGGAATATGTCTGGAGTCTGCTGTGTACTGGGCCGCCATTGCGTAGTCTGTGGTTTGTTTATACAGAAACAGAGCAGGAATATGTCTGGAGTCTGCTGAAGCAACAGATAGTGCATAATAGAAATATCTGGAACGATCCAGATGGTGACCATATTTGATCTATTGCCAAATTGGTTAGAATAAACTTGCTTTTTTCATTACCAAATAAAATTGTTCTTATAATACTTAACTATTTTCTTTAGTTCAGTATCAAAGTCTGCCTTCGGAGACCAACCTAACTCTTTAAGTTTGTCGTCGTTAATAGAATAGCGAACATCTTGTCCTTGACGTTCCATATGTGTAATATATTTTTCAGTTGCACCTTTTGCACTAAACAACTTTAAAATTTTGTTTACTACATTGATGTTTTCAGTTTGATACGAACCGCTGATATTGTAAATCTCGTTTACAACACCTGATTCGATAATTGTGATAACAGCACTAGCAGTATCACTTGCATGTAACCAAGTGCGCACTGGTGTACCGTTGTTATGAAGATCGATCTTCTTACCAACTGTTAAAAACTTACAGGCTTTTGGAATTAGTTTTTCTACATACTGACCAATACCGTAGTTATTTGTAGGACGAACAATAATGTAAGGCAATTTATGACTACGTCCCCATGCCATAATCAACATATCAGCAGCCGCTTTAGTTGCTGAGTAAGGATTACTCGGGCATAAGATATCTTCTTCGCCGTGGCTACCGTCATTGATATCTCCATATACTTCATCTGTGCTGAAATGCAATAACACCGGCTTCCTATACTTCTTTTGATTGATTAATTTTAGAATATGATGTACACCGTTGATATTACTGTGTACAAAACTATCGCTTTCTTCTAAACTGTTATCTACATGCGTTTCTGCAGCAGTGTTAATAAAGTAATCGCAGTCATAAATTCTGTCTAGATCATTAATATCATTCATTTCAAATGTAAAGTTATTATGTTCTTCTAGTTCTGACAGTAAGTTCCAGTTGGCAGCATATGTACCTTTGTCAATGCCTCTTACATACCATCCTTTATCTAAACAAGCACGAGTTACATGGTATCCAATAAACCCTAAACAACCTGTTACATATACAATTTTACTCATAATATCCTTCTAAACTTTTATGTAGACCTAAAAGGTCAATGTTCAACAAATTTAACTTTTGTCCGTCACCTGTGTAATTATTAAAATTTGTACCTGAGATTAAAATTTTTGAATTACTACAATGATATTTGGCAAACTGGTCAAGTACATTACTTAACAATATTTTTTTTTCATATACACAGTTAAGGTCTTTGGGCAAGTTGTCGTGTGTTATATAATATTCAACCACTCTAGCATAATCTTTTATGCTGAAGTAATCAAAATATCTATCAAGTATAGATATTTCATTCTGATCTTTAAATTTTTTAAATAATCTAAAGTCAGCCTCTGATGAATCAAAACATCCAAACAATCTTAGCGTAAAGAAATTAGTTTTATCTAAACACATTCTAGATATAGTATTCTTACTATAACCGTAACTGTCACGAGGAGTACGATAAAAAATTTCTTCTTCTTTAACCAATTGATTATTTACAGACAAATCAAACTCTGCACCTGATCCTACATTAATGTACTTGCTAAACAATTCTGAGTTGTTGTAGAAATTTAAAAATACACTAATGTTATCTTGAAGATCTTTATAATTTTTTTGATCTATACCGTTTTTAGATCCGCCTGCAATAGCACAGTTTATCACTATGTGAATGTTGTTGTTAGATAGAAACTCTTTAACTTTTTTATAATTTAATAAATCAACTGTTTTTCGGTTAACTGCAATAACTTCGTATCCGTTATTAGTAAGATGAACAGTAAGATAGTTTCCTATAAAACCGTTCGATCCTAATACTGCTACCTTCATGCTATTTTTACAATCATTTCTTCTGTAAGTTCTTGATCATTTAAGAACGGAGCCATGTCATGAAGACCGGCTTGAACACCATTTTTTAATGCTTGGCTGGGGAAAATTTCTTGAGTGCGCTTGCATATACAATCTATAATAATAGGACCTGTATGTTTAAGTAGTTCTGGAAAACTTTCTAATTCTTTAAAAGTACTAATACGTTTATATCCTAATTTGAAACTGTTTGCAATTTCACCAAAGTCTGGAAACCACAAGCCAGTTTTATCACTAGTACCGTACACTCTACCGTTAAAGTATTTTTCTTGTGTGTTTTTAATGCTGAGATATCCTCCGTTGTTGAGGATAACAAATGCAATATCTAAATTGTGTAACTTAGCAACTGCAAGTTCTTGTAAGTTAGACATAAATGAGCCGTCACCGATGATACTAATAACTGGTTGTTTGCTGGCAATTGCAACTCCGATGGCCGCAGGCAACGCCCATCCCATGTCTGCCTGCGCAGGACTAAACACCATACGCTGACCTTGTTTAGGATTTAGTGCAACTGGTCCAGTATAACTAATACTGCCAGCATCGCCCATGAGTACATGTTCGGGTTTACTGTATTGATTTACTGCGTCTAATACAGCATACAAGTTTAATCCGTTGGTATCGTCTTTGTATTCATCTTGCATAACAGGCCACTTAGATTTCCAGTGCCCACATTTTTCTACCCATTCTTGTCTTGTCATTGTAGCATTCCTCTAAAGAATTTTTCTAAGTTGATATTATACTTCTCATCGACTTTTACAATATCTTTTTTAAGTTCGTTGATATCTAAATCAACAATTATTTTATAACTTTCTGGACTAAACTGCATCGGATCATATCCTACTACACTGGCATTTAGACTACTGCCCAATATCAATAACAGATCTGCATTTTGCATTGCAAAATTTCCTGCTCTACTTCCACGCTGTCCTACTGACCCAATATTAAGAGGATGTTCGTGCGCAGTATAATCTCTAGCACCGTAGGTTCCTACGTAAGGAATTTGATAATGTTCAATAAATTTTACAAATGCATCTACAGTATTACTTTGCCTAATACCATATCCTGCTAGTACAATAGGCCGTTCTGCTTTGGCAATTATCTGTTTTGCACTGCCAAAATCAGACATTGGCTTAACTAAACTTGTAGGAGTATATTCTCTATAAGTCTCTGGCATTTGTGCAGTTTGAATGTTACCTGGAATATCAATCCAAACAGGACCGGGCCTACTAGAAGTAGCCATATGTATTGCATATTGTAGTACATAAGCAACATCATCTATATTATCAACAAAATAACTATATTTGGTCATTGAACGGTAAGTGTCAACAACATGATGCTCTTGAATACCATATTTTCTAATATTGATATTATTGCGTTGATTAATATACCCAGAACAAGTGTCTAATCTAACATTACCGCTAAGGAATAAAACTGGTACACTATCCTGCCAAGCGTTCAGTACACTAGTTGCACAGTTAGTGCCAGCACATCCTGTAGTAGGATTCACAACAGCAAGTTTGCCTGTAATTTTAGACTCGCCTATTGCAGCGTGTCCTGCACCTTGTTCGTGATGATAACATACATAACCAATTTTTCCATGATTAATAAATCCATCATTTAACCCAGCGGCGCCGCCGCCCATAAGCCCGTGTACTCTTTCAACACCATAGTTGTAAAGATAGGCTGCAATCCAATCGCATACTCTCATAATTTATTTGCCCATTCGTTAATTCTTTTTAATGCACTCATGATACTGCCTTTGTCGGTGGCATAGCACAGTCGGATATGTCCCTTACCATGTTCTCCGAAACAACTGCCCGGTACAGTGACAACCCCAGCCTTGTCCATAAGTTGTTCGCATACTTCTTCATCACTTAGTCCAGTTTCTGTAATGTTCGGAAATGCATAAAATGCTCCGCCGGGAGTTTGACAACTAAATCCAGGAATCATGTTAAGTCCGCTAACAAGAATGTCTCTACGTTCTTTATATTCCTGCATCATTTTATATACAGCATCCTGAGGACCACGAATGGCCTCAACACCGGCAGACTGAATAAAGGGCTGTACACAACTGCTGGTAGTTTGTAGAAGTGCTGCCATACGTTCCATAACTTCTGCAGGGCCTACTAATGCACCTAGTCGCCAACCTGTCATAGCAAATGCTTTTGAAAATCCATTGCTCAGAATAACATGAGTTTTGCATTGATCATATTGTGCAGGACTAGTAAATTCGTATTCGTCGTAGATCATACGGCTGTAAATTTCGTCGCTGTATAAGTAGATATCTTTTTCTACACATAGATCATAAATTTCTTTTAGTTCTTCTCTGGTCATAACAGCGCCAGTAGGGTTACTAGGACTGTTAATAATAAGCAATCGAGTCTTGTTTGTAATGCGTTTGCGAACATCTTCTGCTTGCAATCTAAAACCGTGTTCTGCACTTAATGGAACATGCACTGCTTTAGCACCGCACATTTTGATACTACTATAATAGGTTGCAAATCCAGGATCTGGTACTAGTACTTCCTCGCCAGGATCACATAATGTAAACACAGCATAGAAGATACCGTTGTTTGCACCAGGTAATACCAACACCTGATCCAAGTCTGGATAGAATCCTCGACTGTTAAATGTTGCAGACCTAATAGTTTCTCTAAATTCTAAATCTCCCCAACTGCTAGTATAATGTGTTTTACCTTCAGTCAGGGCTCGCACTGCTGCCATTGTAATATTAGGTGGAGTGTCAAAATCTGGCTCTCCGATCTCCATGTGAATCATACTACGACCTTCTTGCTCTAACTTACGAGCACGGTCGAGATATTTAAACATTGGCTGTCCGTCGATATTTTTAGCAGCAGTACTTAATTTTTTCATACAAACAAACTCATAAAGCCGTCTACAGTTTTACCAATGTAAGCAATCTGTTCCGGAGTAATAACAGGACTGCATCCGTGGAAGAAAGTATTCTTCATTGTGTAGGTTGCAACAGGGAAATTGTCTCTGGCATCTGCAGGATTCATTAAATGACTGTATGCAGGCTGCAACATAATGTTACCAGCAAAGTAAGGACGAGTCTGAATTAGATTTTCTTCCAGGTAGTCAACAATGTCCATTCGACTAAACGGAGCATTTTCTCTAATTGTTAAAGGGAACGCAAACCAACTTACATCTGCTTTATCCCTTGCACGGGGCAAGTGAAAGAACTGCTCGTATTTTTCGTAAATAGCAAACAATAAATTGTAGTTGCGTTGACGCAAGGTATGAATTTCGGGTAATTTCTTAATTTGTTCCAATCCCATGGCACTCTGCAATTCAATAGGCTTTAGGTTATAACCAATCTCATCATAGACATACTTATGGTCGAAGATTTCGCCAGGCATCTCTGGAATCCATTCTTGGAAGCGTTTACCACAACTACCACATTTTAGTTTATTTGCTTCTGGACCAACGCAGTAGCAACCACGGCCCCATTCACGGAAACTGCGAACAACAACTTCTTGTTGAGGATCATTCATGGCAACAAAGCCGCCTTCTCCCATGGTCATATGATGTGCGGGATAGAAACTGCACGAAGCCATTTCGCCAAATGATCCCAAAGGTTTACCGTCGTAAGTAGTGCCTAGTCCGTCACAACAGTCTTCTAACAGTACAAGATTGTATTTCTCAACCAACTCCATTACTTTGTCCATATTAGGCGGATTACCTAGTACGTGCGCAAATGTAATAACTTTGATTTGTGGATCTGCTGCTAACAGACGTTCAGCGTGGTCTAAGTCAAGATTAAGTGTATCAATCTCAATATCACAGAATACAGGCGTAAATCCAACTTGCAGTGTAGGATTAAGTGTTGTAGGAAACCCTGCAATAGGCATCAATACTTTTGTGCTTTTTGGAAAGTTGTATCCTCTCTTACTGGTCAGTGCTGACATCATTAATAAGTTAGCACTAGAGCCGCTGTTGGTTAAAATCCCTCTTGACTTGCCAAATTGTTTAGGAAACTCTTTTTCAAACTTAATGCTTTTGTCTCCCATGACTAGCCAACCTCCTAACAAGGTTTCTGCAGCACTTACAATTTCTTCTGCATTAAAATGAGGACCTGCGTAATTGACAAAATCTTTGCCAGCAGTCCATGTTTTGTTCGCTTGTTTTTGTTCGATGAACTGTCGAATTTGATCTAAAATTTCTTGCATGATTTATTTTACTACCTCGTCAAGAAAATGTCTAGCCAATTGGAGTCTTAAATCTAAGCCAGTTCCCGGCCAATGAACTAGCCAATCTCCTTTTTGCCAAGTACCGTCGGTGCCTAATAAATCATATTTGCTTTGATGCGGATATAGATCGTTTTTGTAAGCATTCATATATCGTTGAGGTACAATTTTGATTTTATCTCTATTGTCTGGAACACTATCAATCATAGCCTGTTGCTCGTAAAAATAGTGTTTAAGGTATTTTGGCATTTGATCCATAATGCCTTGGAGATAGTTTTTACTCCATTCTGAATTTTTCATTAAAAAACTATCATTGTTGATCTCGTTGCAGTCTGTAGCAAGTATAAGATCGTATTCAGGGATAATTTTATCTTCTATTTTGATTGTATGGTTAGTGACCATGGCATCACTACCTGTCCACCATATCCATTCTAAATCTGGATGATCTCTAAATAAATCTTGAATGAATGCAATTTTTTCAAAACCTACATGGATTCCTCGAAAGTTATCTGTTTTATTGATACCCATGTATCCATGTCGTTCACAATATTGTTTTTTATTTTGATCCCACGTTAAATCAGCCAGTGGCTGATATTTGGCATCATTTAAACTGATTACAGCGTACATTAAGTCCTCTTTTAGTTATCAATATTTAACTATACACTTAATAGAAGAAGAAGTAAAGTGATTGGCAATATTCAGTTTACATAGACTACAGCGTGTGCAACAATTAAATATTCAGTGCCGATCAACATTATTATACTACTAACTAGAATATTTCAAATTACAGGATTGTTCTCAGTCTTGTGGTTGGTTGCATATTCTTTCAATAACGGTTGGATTTGGTTTGTTGTATCGATTATATATTATAAACTGGTAGTAGGACTGTTTGCTAATCAAATTGCCCAGCATAGATATATCAGTCACAGTAGTTTTAAAACTGATATTATACGGCATCGATTATTATCATGGATTTCGATCTTAACAGGTATTAGCCCTGTGATATATGCAGGTATACATCGACATCATCATGTGTACAGCGATACCGAAAACGATCTACATAGCCCAAAAGTTTCTTTTTATCACAGCGCATTTGGATGGTTTAATTATGTAAACAGTGCCTCAAAGATAAAGTATCCTTTTGATATAATTCGAAATCCTACTCTTTGGTTTGTACACAAGTACGGACATTTATTTTTACTGTTATTGATCGGAATAGTAAGTTTGTTGAGTTGGAAAGCAGCCGTTTTTGTTATACTTGCAGGAGTTGGATGGAATTTCATCCATATGGGAGTTGTCCGAAGTGCGTTAGTGCATATAAAATTACCAGGTAGTTATAAAAATTTTGATATTGACGATAACTCATGGAATAACAAATACCTACAGTTTTTTGATATCGGCGAAGGTCTCCACAACAATCACCATAAGTACCCTAACAGATACAATCAAGCAATGATCTCTGGCGAATTTGATCCTGCGGGGTGGTTAGTTGAAAAATTTTTTGTTGTAAAAATGCCACATAATTAGAGGTTGACGAAGACACTAAATAAATATACAATAGAGACTAGTTAGAAAAGTTGTTGAAAACTTTTTACTCAAAAGAGTAAAAGAGGTTGACAGCAATACTAAATAACTGTATAATAAACACATGTAAGCAGCAATAGTGCTGTTTATAAAAGGATAAAATGAAAACAATGCAATCGTTACATAGACAAGTTAGTTCGATAACCAAACAAGCAGGCTTTATGCCCTCTTGCTGGTTAGCGATTAATAGCCTATCAAATGATCGCACACCAGAGGGTTATATTACCCAGGGGTCCAGTGGAGGATCGTGTAGTTAGTAAATTACACAAAACTTCAAAAGGACCCTAGGATTAAAAACCCTGGGGTTTTTCATTTAGTGCTCATAGGAAACGAGGTCCTAGTCAAAGCACTTTAAAAAATAGATAAACGGGCGGGACTAGTGGATGGCTTATCCTTGTGTGGATAAAAAAATACTAGTTATTATAAAGCACTTTCTATCCGAAAGGAGACACGTGGGTTCATCCATGAAAAGTGCTTTATAATACACATTCTTCATTCGGCGTGTCAATGCTGCCTAAAAGCATAGCGAAGAGTGTGTTAACAAATTATACTGTCGTCGTCTAGTGGCTAGGACGCTACCCTTTCAAGGTAGAGAAGCGGGATCGATACCCGTCGACAGTACCAAGTTAGTATGGAGTAGAAGCATCAATGGTGATGCAGTGGATTGTAAATCCGCCGCCTTAGGGCACGCCTGGTTCGATCCCAGGATACTCCACCAAGTTTAGGTCTCAAAGTGTTCATGGACGCACACGACACTGTCACTGTCGAAGAAGGGGATCGTTACCCCTTGAGACCGCCAATTAACTCTCGTTCGCCTAGTCTGGCTATGGCACCTGGTTTGGGACCAGGAATAACGTAGGTTCGAATCCTACACGAGAGACCAAGTTTTGCCCTGCTAGTTAAATGGTATAATTCCTGTTTTGTAATCAGGCGTCAGCAGTTCGATTCTGTCGCTGGGCACCAAGTTTATGCGGGTATGATGTAAAGGTAACCTATCTTGTTGCCAACGAGAATTTCCGAGTTCGATTCTCGGTACCCGCTCCAGTAATGTCTCGCAAGTGTTACGGTAGCACATCAGTCTCCAAAACTGAGGGCCGGGGTCCGACTCCCTGGCGAGGCGCCAATAATAATGGAAGGTTATCAGGGCTGGGCCCTGCACTGTCTTGAAAACAGATGGACCGTGAAAGTTCAAATCTTTTCATTACCCCTACAAATGAAATAACGGTCCTTAACTCAGTTGGATAGAGTGCTTGTCTTCGAAACAAGAGGTCGTGGGTTCGAATCCTGCAGGGCCGGCCACAATTAAAAAGGAGAATGATATGAAATCAATTATATTTAGAAATAAAATAAATGGAGAAAGATTTGTTTGTGAAAATATCAAAGCCATTGAAACTATTGATGGTGTAGAATATCTCGTGGTCCACAAAGAATTTACCCAACGTCTTATTATGGTTCGTAAAGATACTTTGGAAAAAGTAAATCAATTTGTTAATTTAAAAAAAGAAATAACTCATAAGTAAGATTATGAAAATAACTTTGCATAACAACGGATGGACAGTAATAATAGACGAAGATCTACGTACTCTTACCCAAGAAGAAATTTTTGAAGTATGTAAACTTATTGTAAAAAATACAGTTGTTGTATTTAGAAATCAAACGTTAACAGAACAAGACGAATTAAAATTTTGTAAAACAATTGGAGGCGTACAGCCTACTAGATTTGAACATACAAAAAATTTATCGCTGAGTAACGGAATACTTCGAGTTACTGGAAAAAAGAACGAGCAAGGGGAGCCAGGATTATTTGGGCACAAGGCGGTGCTGGATTGGCACTGCAATAGTCCCGGAGCAAAGACTAGGCACCCCATAATTTGGTTGTATGGAGTAGAAGGCACCTCGGGCTCAAAAACCAGTTGGATTAATAATGCACTAGCATATAATGATTTGCCCGAAGATTTTAAAAAAGAAATAAACAATATAGAAATATTTTGCGGGTATGAAACAGGAAAGTTTTCAGATTCTGATTTTTTTAGACAAGGTATAAATTATGCTAATCCTTTGAAACTTGTCTACACAAATATAGCAGGTGAAACTGGATTGTTTTTTCCTTTTTTACAAATATTTGGGTTTAAGGACAAGAGTGAGGATTATTTCAACAGCGTGATGAAACGTCTGACTGAGCATATTCTACAAGAAAAATATATGTATCATCATGATTGGCAAGATGGCGATGTTGTTATTGCAGAACAATGGTTAGGAATACACAAGCGCTCGCCGTTTGAAGGAATGGGCGAAAGAATTTTGCATCGAATAGCATTTAATTACTATGAGGTTTTTCATTCACAGTAATTGCTACTCGTAGTTTATTGTCAATGTTTTCAACATTGTGAAACGTACCTACAGAAAGTCGATGCCACCTAAATGGTTCTATACGATAAGATTCTAATAATTCTTTATCGTCATTGTAAAAATTAGTAATTACACTGTCTCCTCCTGGATATAATAAAAAATTATATGCTACAGTCCGTCCTATATCTTTATGAGTTGATATTTGATCATGTACAAAATGATACTGAGCAACTAGATCAGTTAGCAATCCGTTATCAATAAAAGTTCGATTGAGAAAATTTCTTAAATTGTATTCAACAATTCTTGTTTCATAATGCGGGTACTGCTCCATTATTTTAAATTTAGGATTTATAGATGTTATCTCCTCATATGTTTTAATTAAATAGGCAGGAACAGGTGGAAGATCAATATATTCTAAAAACATCTTTTATTTACATTATTCGAAATATTTTAAAAAAGTTCTTGACAAAGAGTAAATAAGACACTATAATATATACATGTTAAGAAATTAACATACGTTCTTTAAAAAGTTGCAGAAACATAGCCCCTATAGTTTAGTGGTAAAACATCGGTTTTGTAATCCGAGGCTCGCAGTTCGAATCTGTGTAGGGGCACCATTAATTGAAAGCATTGACAGGTATCGTTTAAGGACGCTTAGACTTATGAGGAATAGGGCCATCTTACTCATCTGACAAAACTGTGGCAATGGCTTAGGACAGGAAGCACCTGACTCCGAAATTTGCTAAGTCCCATAGGGCTATAGTGCTTTCAATTAATAGTATGCGGGATTCGTAAAATGGTATTACCTTAGATTTCCAATCTAATGTCAGGAGTTCGATTCTCCTATCTCGCTCCATTTTTATAACAAAGGTATGTATGAATAAAGTTTTAAGTCGTGGTCCCGGAATTGATACTGAAAAATGTGTTGAGATAGTTGGAGGCAATAGATTTGATCTTGTATTGATTGCGTCTATTCGTGCAAACGAAATTTCCCGCAAGCATCGATATAATGAAACACCTGGCACAGTAATGCCTGTTGTATCGGCACTGCAAGAAATACAAGAAGGCAAAATCGGCAAAGAGTATCTTAAAAAAGTAAGATAACAATTTGGGGGATTAGTGCTAATAGGAACGGTGGCTGAGTGGCCGAAGGCAACGGTTTGCTAAATCGTCGGGCGATTTATACTGCCCCGTGAGTTCGAATCTCACCCGTTCCGCCAAATTTATGCAGTATTAGGTTAGAAGGGACATTGTCCTGCATTCTAGATTCTCGCAGTGGTTCGACTCCGCTGACTGCACCTTTTTAGAGATGTCCGCAAGTGGTTGCGTGGCATTAAATAACGGATCCTTTATATGTCCGTATCTCCACCTGTTTTGCAAATTTATTAAAAAAATAGTGTACTTTATTTGAAAAGTATGTTATAATATACACATAGAGAAAGATAATGCGGATGTGTCGTAATGGTAGCCGAGGTAGCCTTAGAAGCTACTGCCGAG